>P_1C_Liq_1_UnCtyDRAFT_1000343_pt1 | contig 10943 bp, 10 predicted proteins | sample Pon1CUnioCityCA_2_FD_10230 | JGI IMG/M metagenome (IMG submission 10230) | reverse complement strand
GTCCGTCTTCGCCGCTGTAATAGTACTTTTGGAGCGTATCCCAAACGTCGTAGTAGTCAAGGATTTCCTCTTCTATCATTCGTTCTATGATGTGACTTCGTTTCTTCATCACATCATATATTTTTCGTGTATCTGCGTATCCAAGCATTTTTGCTATTTTTTGCTCTAGGATGTATGAGTTATACATTCCTCTAAAATTATGTATATCTGTGGCTGGGTCCCATGTAACGACTTCTCGTGTCACCATAGCGTCATCGGGTTCATAATATCTTTCAAGTTCTGTGAGGCTTAGTACTCGTCGTAACTTCTCTCCCTTTCTATTCACTGCTTGTTGGATAAGAACAAGATTGAGGTTGTCAATAAAGGTTATAGGGACATTAATAGGTTCTCCTGTCATACGCTGGATCATAGTAGTTACGTTACCGGCGTGAAACGTGCTCATGACGGGGTGCCCTGTGTCGTATGTGTAAGACATAGTTTTTTTGCCTCCAATGTAGTACGTTCCTTCTTCCATGGATATATCATACGTATTGCTCTTTGGAGTACGTTCTACATGGATAGGTTTAGTCGCTTGTTTTGTTTCTATTCTTATGAACTGTTCTCTGTGAAGTTGTGCTTCTTCTTTTACAAGTGTTTTTCCAAATATTTGTGAGAGGAGACTTAGATGAGGTATGACGTTTTCATGTACCTTAGTAGTATATTGTGGGTATGTCCTGTTCTTTACAGTATACGCACCATCTTTTTTCTTGCGTTTTGCAAGTCCTTGAATTGCTTCTTTTTTATCTTCTCTGTACATATAAGGTTTTATTTCTTTGTTCCATACTTTGAAGACATCTTGTTTTGTATTCGTTGAGAATTCTGCTCGTATACCTATACCTTCTTGTTTATTGTATACTTTTTTACGGGTCTCGAACCCTTTTTCCTCACATACTTTCTCGTAGTATTTGACTTCTTTCTCAAGGTTCTTTGAATACCTAAAATCTATTTTTAGAATCTTAGGTAATAAACTCCCTTCATATTCTTTTAGAAGTGCTAACTGTGTTTCTAATAGTTTCTTATACTCAGCGTTTCTGTTCAGAGCAAGTGTTACTTCATATCCTTTCTTTTTCTCTCGTATTGTCGCATCACTGTCTAGAAGGCCTGCGAGGTACGCATATGGATTTCCTATGTTGTTACTAGGTATCTTCTTCTTTACTGCCTTTGACCAGTTACAATCTTCATCTATCTGAATAAAGCCTTGTTTGCACAGGTAATCAATGAATGATCTGTCAATACAACATATTCTTGTTGTATATGTTTCTCCTTCTTTTTTGGTGGTTATGTTCTCTGCCGTGTGAGGAAGTATGTTCTTTGCATCTTCAGCATACTTTTTTCCTTCATCTCTATTAGCATTTTTTATTTGCCATCTAAAATCCTTAAACGTGTCTGTATCCTTATTTCTTGTAACGTAAAGACTATCATCTCCTGCTAATCTTCCTATACAGTACCATAAGTCATCTGAGATCTTGGTTTGTTTCACCTCAGGTATGGGTAGAGATTGATATAAGTCTCGTAATTGTTTTTTACCTAGTTTCCAAAACTGTTCTTCTATATTTGTAGGTGTAACTCCGAGTATATGTTCGAGATATGTGTCGTGCGGTGTTTTTTCCCCGAGTATTCGCTTACCAGCACTTCTTAACTTTGAGGAAGGTATTGTTCTTTCAACACATATTTTCTGTTTAGCTCCTTTTCTTACTACATGGAGCTTCTTCGGAAGAGAAGTACTTGTTTCTTTATACATCTTGGTAAGTAAACTAAATGGAATGGTTTTCGTCCGTTTCTTAAACGTTTCTTCGTGCTGTTTTCGTACGGTAGTATATTCTCCTTTGTTTTTATACTGGTCCCAGACACTTTTGAAAGTTATTGGTTTCTCTACTTTCTTAGCTTTGAGGAAGGCATATCCTGTTATGTTTTCTTCTTTCCAAGGAACATGCTTAGGAAGTAGTAATTCTGGTTTTTGGCCTTTTAGTATGTCTTCTGCAAGGATCTCTTCGTTGTCTGTAGTTATGAATTTATGGTTAGGTGTTACTTCTAAGATTTCTCCCGTATCCATAACTATTTTCACGAGTTTTTCCTCATTCATCTTAAATATGTTTTCTATACTGGATGTTTTGATGTAGCCGTCTTTTTCAGAGACAAGAACAGGAATATTCTCTTTTTTAAGAGGCACTGTTTCTTTTGTTTCATCTTTGTCTGAACCATGTTTTTCCTTACTCTGTTCAAACAATTCTTGAATATCTACTGGGCCTTTACCAGGTATAACAATATGACCATCTTTTATACACTGCATAGCTTGGAACGCAATACTTCCTTCTACTCCTCGTATTTCTCCCACGATGATATAGTCTGGCCTGCTTCGTAGGGCTGCTTCAAGTAATTCTTCATAGTCTACGTCGCTGTCTTTTCCGGATTCTCTGGTGACGAGGTGTTGCCAGACGTCGTGAGGCATTGTTACTTCAGGAGTGTTTTCTACTGTGTATACTTTATCATCTGGGGGTATGAATGCTGATATTGCGTTTAGTGTTGTTGTTTTTCCACTTGCTGTTTCTCCGCATACGAAGAGGTTCATACCGTTTTCTAGTGCTAGCCAGATGTATCCTGCTAGGTCTGGGCTGAGTGTTCCCCAGTCAACGATCTGAGTGATGCTTATAGGGGTGTCTGTGAATTTTCTGAGGGTGAAGCTACTTCCTTCTTTACTTATTTCTCTGCTGTACAGGAAGTTTGCTCTACTTCCATCAGGCATCATGCTGTCTACAACTGGGTGTGCGTCGCTAACAGGTCTTTCTACTCGTTCTGTAACGTCTAAGATGTATGAGTCAAGTTCCTCATCATCCTTGAAGGTTATATTTGTGTAGACCATGTCAAACCGTTTATGTTGTGTTTTGATATTTCCAACTCCGGTGCAGTGAATATCTTCTAGGTATGGATCGTAGAAGAGAGGTTGTAGCTTGCTATATCCTACTCTGTTTCGTATGAGGTAGTACCTGATTTTTTTGTACTGTGTCTCTGTTACTCGTATCTTACCATCTGTAAAGTTTAGTAAGTTTTTGACAGAGCTTTCTGTTGTGATAACATCGTCTAGTAGGTCTAAAAGAACAGGTCCTATGTCTGTAACTTCGTCGGGTACGTCTTGTTTGTAGGAGAGGCTAACTAGTTTATCGATTACTTGGTTGTATAAGTCTTGTTCTTCTTCATTTAACCGAGGCTCGATGACATGATACATTACTCGCTCTTTCTCATCTTTGTATATGTGTATAAATATGGGGTCGCCTACGGGATAGATGAAGTCTGGTTCTGAGTAGTCTCTTCCTCGTGGTAGTTCTAGTAACCATTCTGGGTGTCTCCCTAGGTCTTCTATGTAGTTTTTGAAGTGTGGGAATGTCTCCATGGCTTCGTCGAAGTCTGTTGTCTTCTCTGCATTTTTTTTCTTAGCTGCCATGATTAACTTCCTGAGGCTATCTCCACAACTATTCCGACACCTGGGCGTACTTTGAATGTTAAGTTGTTTTCTAGGGTTCCTTGTGCTACGTTAAATCGTTTTACGCTGAGAAGGTTGACTTTGTTTCCAAACTGTTCTTCGGTTCTCATCTGCAAGTATACTGTGCTTGTTGATTGTAGTAATGTGTGGATGTGTTCATTTACTTCGTCAGGGTCTACTGTTATGATGAGTGTTTTCTCGCTCATTGTTGCTTTCTTAAAGTCTCGTAGGAGTTTGAAGCTTTCTTTCTTAGTTAAATCTCTATTCACAAGGAAATCTGAGAGTGCGTCTATCACTATAACATCTGAATCCATGAATTCTTTGTGTTTCACTACATCTTCTATGAGGTTATCAAAGTTGTTTACAGGGACCATGTTTGAGAAGATGCTTACGAATTTCAGGTCTTTGTTTAAGAAATCTTGTTTTATGGTGTATCCAACGCTCTCCATCTGTGATATGAATCCTGCTACTGGGAGTTCTGTACTAAAATAGCTGACAGTGGTGCTGTTTTGTAGGAGTCCGTATGTGAATCGTTGGCTGAGTATGCTTTTTCCTAAGCCGTTTGGAGCTTCTATGAGGATTATTCCTCCCTGTGGTAGTCCTCCTCCTAGTTTTTTATTCAGTTCATCTCCTTCAAGGCTTATTTGGTAGGATTTCATACGCTTATCTCCTGTTCTTTTTGTTTTGACTCTGCGTTTAGTAAAACTGTGTATCTTCCATTTTCAAGGACAGTATTGTATTCTATGTATAGTACTTCTTCAGGGCTCCAAGATTCTGTGTTTGATACTTTAGTATCTTCTTCTATGCTTTGAGTGTAGCTTGTCCTGGATACTCTTTCTCCGTTTATGAATAGGTCGATGGTGTCTCTTCGTATTTCTCGCTCTCCAGTGTTTTGTGCGTATAGTCGTAGTGTTCCACTATTGTAGGATACTGATGTTAAGGTGAATGATGTTTGTGTTGACATGGTTAGATCTGATTGTTTTTCGTTTATAGTCGTTGTAGCTTCGTCTGCCACGTTTGTTACAACAACGAGGAGTCCTGCTGCTATTGTTATTGCTCCTATGAACATCATGATATGTGTTACTATTGTCCCGAACCCCATCTACTCTACCTCTATAACTGTAGTAACTTGTCCACCTTTATTATTTGTGATGGTTATTTTCACAGTGTCTTGTAAGAGTGATCTTTCTTCTTCTATAGTAGCGTTGAGTATTTCTCCGGGGTCCCATAAGCCAGGGTTACTAGCGCTTACAACAATATCTTTTTGCACATTGCTTCTATTTTTTCGCACGCCGTCTCTGTAGAGATCTATTTTTTGTATATCTAGGTTTTGATCCCCTCTGTTTTCTAGACTTGTTGTTAGTGTTGTTATATTTGTCCCTGTACTGTTTGAGGTTTCGCTTGTTTTTCCTCGTAGTTCCATCGAGGCATCTTCATTTTCCTTGTTTAGTAGTTCTGCTGATGTCTGGGTAATATCTGTTAATGCTACGAAGATATTCACTCCTATGACGAGGAAGGTTATGATGATGAGTGATCCTGCGATGCTTGTCCCGAAGCCCATTTATGATATACTCTTTGTTTTTGTTACTGGCCCTATCCTAATAGTTACTCTTTCAGGTTTCTCGTTGGTCTCTCGAATGTCTTCGAACTGTATTTCTATTATTTCATCTTTGGTTATAGCGTTTTCATATGTGTATTCAAGATCTTGTGCTCTAACATATGTTTTGTTTTGCACTGGTTTGTTTTCTAGAATAACCTCTGTTTGTTGTTCTATACGCAAGTTTCTACCTGTGTTCTGCAGATATATACTGCCTTTTAGGTTGTTGCAAGGGTTGTTACTACATTTAGTGGTGTTGGTTGCATTTACGGATGTTTGTTGTATATTTGCTGATATTATTTCGTAGTCAAGACTAAGTGTTTCTGTGCTTTGTCGTGTCTCTGACCCTGTTGCTGTTTGAGCTTCATACGTTGTTGTTACCATGTCTCCTACGAAGAGACTTGCTGCTCCAGTTATCGTTATGAATAATATTATGTGTGTGTTTACTGTTCCAAACCCCATTATTCTTCGTTTTCTACTAGTTGTTGTAGTAGTCCTTCGATTTCTTTGATGTCTGTATCTGAGTAGCCTTGTTCTTTTAGATTATCTGTATCTGTCTTACCTTCAAGTTGTTGTATGCCTAGTTCTATTTCTCCTAGGACTTTTTCCGTTTCTTTAGTAGTTCCTTCTTTCTCTTCTTCATTTTTGTCTACAGCTTCTTCTTTTATTTCTTCACTGTCTTGGTTTTGCTTGTAGGTGTAGTATGTATATCCTGCCCCTCCAAGAAATACTATGAGAATAGTGCTCGCTATGAGGACTGTCCAGTTTCGTTGTGCTATGATAGTAAGATCTTCTTCAACTGTTTCCATCTCATTATTTATTATCATTGTGAGGTCTATACTATCTTCATATCCTTTACTTTGTACTGTCAGTATGTTTTCTTCAGTTAGGTTCTCTGTGTGGTCTACTCGTTGATATAATGCTATTTTAGCTGTTCTACCTGGAGGTATTTGTGCCGTTGTGGGAATGCTATAAAATGTTGGTTGTGTTTCAAATTCGTTAATAGTTGTTATGTTTTCAGGTATGTTATTTTTAATGTAGACATATTCGACACCATCTATCTCTGTATTAGAAGCAGTGAGGGTGAAGGGTGGTTGGTTGTAGTATGTAATATCTATTTGTTCTATAGAGCTTTGTTGTCCTGTAGGTGTATTACAAGTCATGTTCACTGTTGATGTGTAGCTCCCTGGTTCGCTAATATTATATGGTACTGTTGTTGACCCTGAGCGGGAAATGTTTTTGTCTTGTATGATTCGAGTGCTTGTAAGGCTGCAGGTTTCATCTTCAGGCAGGGTTGCCTCTCCTCGTATTTGTCCTTCTCCTTCAGTGACATAGAGTTCTTCATCTAAGTCTAACGTAACTTCTGCATCTTTACGTAAAACAACAGGTATTTTTCTTTGTATATCTTTATTACTTATTTCTAAGTATCCTTTTGTATACCCTGTTTCTATGTTTTCTATCGTAATTGTTCCTTCAGTGTTTTCTCTTGTAACTGTTCCGGGAATACTCTCACTTAAATATACTTGTGTGTCTTCTGTTATGTTTCCATGAATAGTGAACTGTATATCTTCTCCTGTGCTTGATAGTACTGGGGGTGTCACTCGTAACTCTTGTTCACGTTGTCTAAACACACTGTATGTTAAGCTGTCTTTCTCACTATCTTCATATCCTTCTGAGGGTCTTGTTCGTAATAACCACTGTTTAGCATCCTGTATCCACTCAGAGTCTTCATTTATTGCGTATACTGCTTCGAGTGTTGCTCGAGTATCTTCATCTGCGAAGCTACCATCATTATTTTGATTGAATAATAACCACTGTCTTATTTCATCATTTTCAAGTGCTTCGTACAGTCTACTATGTGTAATAATATTTTCTTCGCTACCTAATCTCTCTCCTGTTATTATTCCTCTCTGTATCTGTGCTTCAACCCAGTCTTGACCCTCTTCAAACTGTGTAGGAGTTAGCCCTGTTAGTGTTAATGCATTTGCAGTGGTTTCAGCATTACATATTTTTTCAGTGTTATCTTCTGGCCAGCACCCCCCGGGAAGGTAGTAGAAGAAATCATTGTCGTTTTCACCTATACCTGTATCTTGTAGAGTCCCAATATCATCTCTCACACTCACGATGAAGTCTCGCTCACAGTCTACTCGTAGTTCCTCATTAGCTTGATATGTGAATGTGTACGTATCCGTTCCGTTAGCAACGTCTCCATCGTGTATTGTTGTATCTCCTCTTGTAACTGTACAAGATTCGTTACTTCTTGTATCTATTTTTATTGTCCAGTCTTCATTTTCAAACTTGTTTTGTTGAGCCTCTACATAGTTTAAACTATCGTCGTACACCCTGTTTTCTCGATTGAAACCTGCTCTACTCAGCCATAACAACGTTTCTGTTGTTTGAGAAAGAGAGCACTCTGTCTGTGGCCAACACTTAGAGGTTTCATTTCGTAAGGTTATAAGTTGATTTATTTCTTCTTGGTATGACTGATTAGTTATATGTAATGAGTATGCTTTTCTTGCAAGAGAAATAGATGTCTCATCAGATTCAGCATCTCTAGCAGCATTTCGATATGGCTCTATCTGGATATTTTGTGTGTCTCTCTCAGTATTAATAGTAAGTGATTTATTGCAGGATGTGACATTGTAAGCATACACTGAGCAACTGTTATTCACAGCTTCTTGATTTATCAAGGTGCTATTCTCACACGTTGTGTTTACAGGTAGACAAGATTCGATGTATAAGGGCTCATTAGTACCAAGTTTGTCGTTATACACTGATAGTGCCATTACAGGGGTACTTAAGAGTAGTACAAGTAGTGTTAATAGTATTGTCCGCATCGTTATATAATAGAATAATGATTTATGTCTTTAAAGTCTTCTAAAAACTGTGTGGTGTTAAGAGAAAAAAAGAAAAGTGATCTCCCGTGTTTATGGGAAGATCTTGGACCGTTGGTCCAGTATTAGGTTTGGCGATAGTGTTTCCACTGTTCGCGGAGTTCCGACTTTTGGTATGAAGCTAATTCGTACCTGTTCAGATTCCTGTATGCCTCTAGGGCTTTGGAAACTAAGTCGTGCGACGTCTCCTGTGCTTAAGAATCCTTGTCTGTTATTAGCACCTTCGATGCTATAGTTAACTCCGAATTCATCTGCTGAGACGTTTGAAGCATTTTCTGCAAATCCGTAGTCTTCGCTGTTGTTACTTAGTGCGAGACTTACAAGAAGATCATTTAGCCTAATTGGCTCTGATCCTGCGCTTAAACTTACTATTGCTGTGACGTTGTCAAGTTGTCCTGTGGTTCCGTCCTCTCCGTAGACTTCGATAATGTTAAGTGCTGTACCGACTTCGTCTTGAGTGGCTGAACCTGTTTGTAAAGCCGTGTTTTGTAGGCTCGTTGTTGTGGATACGAGAACGCTTGCTGCAATTGCTGCAACGATTATCATCGCAATGAAGATAATCAATGTTCCCATTCCCATTTCAGCTTTTTTATTGTTGTAATTCATTATTTATTTTTCACCTCTTTACTTCCCGGGTTGTGTCAAGGGAAAAGTGTGTAGTTAGTAAAATCTGGCTCTGTATATTTAAAGGTTGGTGACTATGGAGGCGTGACAAACAACTGTTTTCATCTTTTTGTAGGTTTATAGCTCCTAAAACGTTGTTTTTGTCTTTTCTATTCTTTTTATCTCCTAGTATACGAAAATGATGCTTCATTCATAATGTTTATATATCCTTCAACGTATTCAGTAGGTAGAGAGGTACAAGTACTTGCTTAATAAAAAAGTTGAAGCGGAAGTAATAGAAGGGATAATTGCGGGTCTAATGGTTTTATTTGGTGCAGGAGCATCATACTTACTGTACACATCGTTGACAATACCATCTCCAGATCCTATACTGGTTGTCGTGGAAATACTTATACTAATACTTATAGCTCTTCTAGGTGTAGTCCTCGTAGGAGTAAAACTGTGGGAACAGGGCTTACAATCACACGAGTACCATAAAGAAACACACGATAAAATAGAAGAAAAATCAGACGAAGAATGATATCAAAGAAAGCAGTAATGGGTGTCGGAGTACTACTAATATTCGTATCTACAATACTTGTAAGTGCCGTTGCTGCTGGAGTACTAATTAGAACAACAGGAATAATCCAAGCTAGCGCCCTAGACGTAGCTTCCTCTGCCCAAGATAGGTTAATATCTGGTGTTGAGGCATTCACAGTATATGGATTAACTGATGTAAACCAAACTGCTATTGTAGGGTTTGAGTTTCTTCTACGTCTTAGAGCGGGAAGTCCCTCCATACCGTTTGACACAACAGGATTCACATATATAAGCGGATCTAACTCATATAATGTAGAGATCAATGAGTCCTTAACTGGTGACTCGTGTACATTTGGGAATCTTACACCCGGAGAAGAATTTTGTATAAGTCCCAGGTTAGGAGATGATAATGATGTCTTAGAGAGAGGAGAAAGCTTCGCAGTACTCTTCGAACTGCCTGTAGACGCAGCAGCCTTCCCTGAAGACGAATTAGAAGCAACATTCCAACCACAAGATGGCGCACTAGAATCTGTACGAGTACAAGTTCCAAATCCATTAGTAACAAATAGAGTACGACTGAGATAAATGGACCTCCTAGACACAGCAAAAAATCTTTTAGGAATACCTAAGGAGAGTGTAAATAAGAGCATATCAAATAATGAGTCCTCGCCAAAAAAAGAGGATGAAAGCTCCTCGCAAGAAAAAACAGTTCACGTAAAAAAAGTAGTAAAAACCATTCTCTCAAAAATACAAACTATCCAGGACGACGTTCAAGAAGATATAGATAGCTTAAAAGAAGAAGTAGAAAGCCTCAAAGAAGATATCGAAGAGGCAAAAAATATAGATGTTAAAGATCCACGCGTGAAAAAATTAGATGAAAGACTGGATAAAGTAGAAAACACCGTAGATACATTCACAGGTATATATGAAGCAATAAGTTCACAGTACCACCCACTTAATAAGAAAGAAAACCCACAAGAGAAACAATCTCTAACACAAGAGAAACAACCTTCTAAACAACATAAACCTGTTCAAGAAAAGAATGCTCCTCCACAAAAACATAAACATAACAATAAAACCTCAGAAGAAAACCAGGAACAACTACCACAAAAAACAAACACCGAAGATAAAGAAGAACAAGATAACAAAATACGTGAACAAGATATACCTAAAGAAATAGCTTCCGAAAAACAAGATAAAACAAATACCCATTTAGAGCAAAAGAAATCTTCAAAAAGCCAAGAAACCACTCAAGGACCTGAACAGATACTAAAAAAAGATAAAAAAATAAACAAAGATACATCTCAGCATGAAGAATTACCTGAAGAAACACATATCCTAGTTAATAAGAAAACTGAAGGAAAAAAAGGCACGTTCCCTCAGGTACACGGCCAAAAACGGTTTTTATTAGACCAAGAAGAACCTTTAGAGGATATAATAGACCTTGTACACGCAGTAAAGAAACACCCATCACTATTCTCAAAAAAACCCTACTTCTTAGACTGGGTTGAAAACACATTAGGAATGGAATCCTTAGCTGAGGGCCTAAGCGAAGCAGAAACACCGCAAGAATTCATCAACATCCTCCTTATGCGCCTATGAAAGCAACATTTAAACAAACATCAACAATCCATAGAACAGTTGGAGAAACAGTAAAAATAGAAGCATATGTTGACACACAGCATAATCATAATGAACTTATCGTTGAAGCCTGGGCTCCAATCATAAAAGAAACACCTAGAGCGATACCATTACAATACCAAGAAGAAACAAATCAAGGAACACTATTCAC
>P_1C_Liq_1_UnCtyDRAFT_1000341_pt1 | contig 11028 bp, 8 predicted proteins | sample Pon1CUnioCityCA_2_FD_10230 | JGI IMG/M metagenome (IMG submission 10230) | reverse complement strand
GCCGAGCGGTGCCGGCGGGACGCCAGCGGCGGCGCGGCAGGCGATGATCTACACCTTCTATCACTGGGGGCTGCACGCCTGGGCGGTCTACGTGGTCCTGGGACTCTCGGTAGCCTACTTCAGCTTCCGCCACCGCCTGCCGTTGACCATCCGATCGATCTTCTACCCGCTGCTCGGCGACCGCATCTACGGCCCCATCGGGCACGTCATCGATATCCTCGCCGTCTTCGGTACGCTCTTCGGCCTCGCCACCTCGCTCGGATTCGGCGCGATGCAGCTCAATACCGGCCTCAACATCCTGATAGGCATGCCGGTCGCACCGATCTGGCAGGTGGCCATCATCGCCACGATTACCGGGTTTGCGGTCATCTCCGTGATCTCGGGGCTGGACCGGGGGCTGAAATGGCTGAGCATGTTCAACCTGATCCTGGCGCTGGTGTTCATGGCGTTCATCTTCCTTGCCGGCCCCACGCTTTTTCTCATCCGCTTTCTGCTCGACTCCACCGGGGGCTACCTGCAGCAGATCGTGGGGATGAGTCTCCACACCGGAGCCATCAACGGCAGTGAATGGCAGAAAGACTGGACGATGTTCTACTGGGGCTGGTGGATTGCCTGGTCACCGTTCGTCGGCATCTTCATCGCGCGTATCTCCCGCGGCCGCACGATCCGCGAGTTCATCGTCGGCGTGCTTGCCCTGCCAACGCTGTTCGTGTTCGTGTGGCTGACGATCTTCGGCGGAACGGCGCTGCACATGGAGGTGTTGGGCACCACCGAGGGGCTCGCGGCCGCGGTGAACGAGGACACCACCGTGGCGCTCTACCGCACGCTCGCCGAACTTCCCTGGACGACCCTCTCATCGGCCCTCGCGACACTGCTGATCGCAACCTACTTCGTCACCTCCTCCGACTCCGGAACGTTCGTGGTCGATTCATTGATCTCCCGGGGTGCCAAACACTCGCCCCGCCGCCAGCGGGTGATCTGGGGCATCACCGAAGGCGCCGTGGCCGCCACGCTGCTGCTGGTGGGCGGCCAGGAGGCACTGCAGAGCCTGCAGACCGGCGCCCTGACCGCGGGGTTCCCGGTGGCGATCATCCTGGTGATCTGCTGCGTCAGCCTGTTACGCGCACTCCGCCGCGAGTACCGTGTACCCGGCGTCACACCCTCACTGCAGTAACGGACCAACATGACGGAAACCCAACTGGCCATTATCGGCGCTGGCCTGGCCGGCCTGACCGCGGCACGCGTTGCCCATGAAACCGGTATCCCGTCGCGGCTCCTTGAGGCCAGCGATCGCATTGGCGGGCGGATCGACAGTCTCCGCTCAGCCGGCGGCGGAATCGTCGGCGATCTGGGGCCCACCTGGATCTGGCCGCCATTCCAGCCCGGCGTGCCGCGCTGGCTGGAGAAGCTGGGCCTCGATACATTCGAGCAGTACGACCATGGCGAGGCGGTATTGGATGGCTTTGCCGACGGGCCTGTCCGCCAGCCACTGCCCGGACAGCACGGTATGGCCCGTATCGCCCCCGGACCCGGCGCCCTGGTTGATGCCATGGCCGCTGCGCTGCCCGACGACACCATACAGACCGGCTGCGCCGTGAGCGCCATCCACCGTCACGAAGACGGGCGGCTGCAGATCGAGGCGCCCGGTCAACCGCCACTGCTCGCGGAGCGGGTCCTGATCGCCGCCCCCCTGCGCATCGTGGCGGAACGAATCCAGCTGCCGCCGGAGGTCAGCCCCCAGCTCCAGGACACGCTTGGGGCGATGCCGACCTGGATGGCCGCACAAGCCAAGGCGGTCATCCGCTACCCCCGCCCGTTCTGGCGGGAGTCCGGGCTCTCGGGCCGTATCGCCAGTCGTCTCGGCCCGCTGTTCGAGGCTCATGACCACACCGCCCCCGAGGGCGGGGCGGCCTTGTTCGGCTTCGTGGCGACGCCGCCGGAACACCGTGATCGCGCGCCACTCCGCGAGGCCATCATCGCGCAGCTCACCCGCTGCCTCGGTCCCGATGCCGCGCTGCCAAGCGAGGTGGTCATCCATGACTGGGCGGAGGAAACATGGATCTGCGCCGACGCCGATCGTCATGGGCCACCGGAACACCCGCGGGTCGGGCCCGACGCGTTGCGCGCGGGGCATCTCGACGGGCGCCTGTGGTTCTGTGCCGCCGAGACCGCCGAGCAGAGCCCAGGGCTGATCGAGGGCGCCCTGCTGGCCGGCGAAGCCGCGGCACGCGCGGCCGTCCAGCGCCTGCAAGGGGCGGCCTGAGCGTTGGCACCGCCGGCCTTCCAGCGCTACATCGGCATCGACTACTCCGGTGCCGCGACGCCGGAGAAGGGCCTGACCGGGCTGCGGGTCTACAGCGCCGACGGTGGCGAACCGCCGCGGGAACGACGGCCAACCGCCGACGGCCGCCGCCACTGGAGCCGTCGGTCGCTGGCGGAATGGCTCCTCGACATGCTGGACGATGAAGTGCCGGTCCTGGTCGGTATCGACCACGGTTTCGCCTTCCCCATCGCCTGGCATGCCGAACATGCAGTGGCCGGCGGATGGGATGGTTTCCTGGCGGATTTCCGCACCCACCACCCCACCGACAGGCCTGGCGTGACCGTACAGCAGGTGCGCGACGGCATCATCGGGAACGGACCGACCCGATCCGGGGACGCCCGGTGGCGCCGTCATGCGGAGAGGCGCGTCGGTGCCAAGTCAGTCTTCCATTTCGACGTGCCGGGCTCCGTGGCCAAATCCACCCATGCCGGACTGCCCTGGCTGTGGCAGCTACGACAGCGGCGTGGGGACGGCCTGCATGCCTGGCCCTTTGATGGCTGGCAGGTCCCGCCGGGGCGCTCCGCCCTGGCCGAGATCTATCCCTCGATCTGGTCGGCCGATTATCCCCGCGAGGGACGGACACCGGATCAGCATGATGCCTGGGTTGTGGCCCGGACACTGCAGCGCAGCGACCGCGAAGGCTGGCTCCAGCCGCTGCTGGAGCCAGCGCTCGACGCCGAGAGCCGGGCCGCTGCCCCCCGGGAGGGCTGGATACTCGGCGTTAACTAGTATCCCTTAGCGTTTGAGATAGCTCGCGATTTCATCAAGGACCGCCGGGTCATCGATGGTGGCCGGCATATTCCACTCCTCGCCGTTGGCGATACTGCGCATGGTGCCGCGCAGGGTCTTGCCCGAGCGTGTCTTGGGCAGGCGCTTGACCACCACGCACTGACGGAACGCGGCGACGGGTCCCACCTCCTCGCGGACGCGCTGGACAAGCTCCGCCACCAGCGCCCTGTCGTCACCATCGAATGCGCTGCCCGGAACCACCAGCCCCATCGGCAGCTGTCCCTTGGTAGCGTCCTTGACCCCGAATACCGCGGCCTCCACTACCGCCGGATGGTCGCTCAGCACCTCCTCGAGACGTCCGGTGGACAGGCGATGACCGGCAACGTTAATCACGTCGTCGATCCGGCTCATGATATGGACATAGCCGTCCTCATCGATCACGCCGGAGTCGCCGGTGAGATAGTGACCGGGGTAGCGCGTCAGGTATCCGTCGCGGTGGCGTTCGCGATTGCCCCAGAGCGTGAGCATGGTCCCAGGCGGCATCGGCAGACGGATGACGATGTTGCCGAGTTCGCCGCGCGGCATCTCCTCGCCCTCTTCGTCAAGCACGCGCACGTCGTAGCCGGGCATGGGTCGGCCGGCGGCGCCGATTTTCACGGGCATCTCCTCGAGACCATAGGGGTAGCCCGCAATCGCCCAACCGGTCTCCGTCTGCCACCAATGGTCGAGGATCGGGACACCCAGATGGCCATCCGCCCAACGGACACTGTCGGGGTCGGATCGCTCACCCGCCAGGAAGAAGGCGCGAAGCTTGCTCAGGTCATGGCGATGGATGAACTCGCCCTCCGGGTCCTCCTTCTTGATGGCCCGCAGTGCCGTCGGCGCCGTGAACAGCGCCCGCGCCCCGTAGGTCTCGCAGATCCGCCAGAAAGCGCCGGCATCCGGTGTACCGATGGGCTTACCCTCGTAGATGATAGTCGTGGAGCCATTGAGCAACGGGCCGTAGACAATGTAGGAGTGCCCCACGACCCAGCCGACATCCGAAGCGGTGAACATGACCTCGCCGGGTGCGACGCCGTAGATGTTGCGCATGGTCCAGAGCAGCGCCACGGCATGTCCTCCATGGTCGCGGACGATGCCCTTGGGCCGTCCGGTAGTCCCGGAGGTATAGAGGATGTAGAGCGGGTGGTTGGCATCCACCGGCACGCATGCCGCCGGTGCCGCCTCGGCCATGGCCGCCTCCCAGTCGAGATCCCGGTCCGCATCGAGCGCGCAGCGATGGACTTCGCGCTGCAGGATCAGGCACCGCTCGACGGCATGATCCGCACGCGCCAGTGCCTCATCGAGCAGGGACTTGTAGTCCACCACGCCGCTCGGCTCGATGCCGCAGGATGCCGAGAGGATGACCCGCGGTTCCGCATCGTCGATGCGCTTGGCGAGCTCCGGCCCGGCAAAACCGCCAAAAACCACGGAGTGGATGGCACCAATCCGTGCGCAGGCCAGCATGGCCATGGCGGCCTCGGGCACCATCGGCATATAGACGATCACGCGATCGCCGGTCTCCACGCCCAGATCCCTCAGCACGCCGGCCAGCCGGGACACCTGATCCTGGAGTTCGGCGTAGCTGTAGCGGCGGGTCTGTCCGGTGGCCGGGCTATCCCAGATCAGCGCGTCCTGATCGCCGCGACCGGCATCGACATGCCGGTCCACCGCGTTGTGGCAGGTATTGAGGCGGCCGCCCGAGAACCAGCGATAGAAAGGGGCGTCGCTGTCGTCGAGGACCCGGTCCCAGGACCGGTCCCAGTCCACCGCGCCGGCCTGTTCGGCCCAGAAGCCCTCGGGGTTGTTCAGCGACTCGTGGTATAGCGATTTGTAGTCTTGACTCATTGCGGCCACTCTCCTCCATTTGCAGCCGCGCCCTTTCAGCGTGCGGCCTTTCTTTCCTGTTTACTGCGCCAGAGCCAGAGGCCCTCGGACGTCAGCCAGATATCGAGCCCGAAATCCCGCTCGAGCTGTTCCCGCGTGGCATCCGCTGGCAGCCAACGGCACCAGCCATCCAGCAGGCGCTGATTGAGATCCGCCGCCGACGCAGCCTGCCAGGTCCATTCGATGGCAGCATCCAGCATCTCCTCGAGCACCGATGCCGCCGCGTCAACCGCGTCGATGGTGGGGAAATGCGCCGGGGCAACCCTGCGCGGCGCCAGCGCGACGATCCTTGCCAGCGTGGCGCGATAGGCCTCCGGATTGAACTGCGGCGGCGGCACCACCGGGACCAGGAACAGGCCGCGCGCCTGGATATAGCCCGGGTAGCTCGCGCCAAAGGCATCACCGGCAATCAGCACCGAGGCGTCAACATCATGGAGACTCAGGTGGTGCCAGGCGTGCCCGGGGGTATGCAACACCTCAAGCGGACGCTGGCCGACGAAAACCGTTTCGCCGTCATCCAGCGTCACCATGCGCTCGCGGGCAACCGGGGTGAGGGGTGCATACTCGCGATCGAAGAATTCATCGCCGTAGAGCGCCCGGACGCCCGCCTCGAGTCGGCCTGGATCGGCCATATGCTCCGCGCCCGAGGGGTGGATACCGAGCCGCGCGTTCGGCAGGCCCTGCATCAGACCACCGGCGCCACCGGCATGATCAAGGTGGACATGGGTGGGGATGACCCAGTCGACGGCGTCACGCGGAATACCCTGTCCGGCGAGCGCATCGAGGATGCCCGGTACGCTGGCCCCGACACCGGTATCGATGATGGCGGCACGACCGCCGTTGGAAAGCAGATAACAGGCCGTATGACCGGAACGCAGGTAACCCGTGTCGCACCGCATCAGTCCCGGCGCGATCTCGGCGAGAGGCTCCGCGTTCGAACGGTCGCTCACTGCTCTCCTCCTCTCTGCTCGGCCCCGCCCCGCGGGCACCGGGTCGGACTATGCGCGTCTTCCGGCGTAGCGCGTCAGTCCCCAGACCAGGAGTCCCGCACCAACGACTTTCATGGCCGCACCGGGGAGGAACGGCAGCAGTCCGACGGTGACGGCCTGGGACAGACCGCCCAGCCAGACGGCCAGCCAGGTCACGCCGAGGACGTAAACCGCCAGGTTACCCGCCACCGCGGCCGCGACCGCCCGGACCGGGCTGGCGCCCCAGCCACGGCGTACCAGCTCACCGGCAACCCATGCCGCCGGGACCATGCCCAGCAGGTAACCGCCGGTGGGCCCGGCGAGATAGGCCGGACCGCCGCCGGCCACGAATACCGGCAGGCCGACAAGACCCTGGCCAAGATAGGCCAGCACCGTCGCGGCGCCGAGGGCAGGCCCGTAGACCATGCCCAGCGCCAGGACAACGAAGGTCTGCATGCTGAAGGGAACCGGCCAGAAGGGAATCTGGACCCGCGCGGAGAGCGCCAGCAACAGCGTGCCGGCCAGTACGGAAACCACCTGACGAGTGAGGCTCTGCGACGCCCACTCACCGACCATCCACTGTGCTCTCGCTGCCATGACACTTCCCTTTAGAACCGACAGGGTTGAAAGGTAGCAGAGCCACGCCGTCCCGTCAGCCATTGCATAGCGACGAAAGCCCTACCAGGCCTCTTCCATCGCCTGCACCAATCTCGCCGCCGGCAGCACCACCGGGTTGCCCTTCATCGACGATGAGCCGGCGGCCGTCTCGGCGATGGTCGCCAGCGATGACGGGTCCAGGCCCGATGCCCCCAGACCGGGTAATCCCGCGGTGCGGGACCAGGCGGCGAGACGATCGATGGCCTCGTCGGTCCCACAGCCAAGCGCCGCCGCGATCCACTGCTCCACTTCCTGGATGCGCGCGGCCACCTGACCATGAACGAACTCGCGATTGGCCCTCAGCACCGGAGGTAGCAGTGCCCCGGCAATCACCCCGTGCGGCAGGTCCGTCACGCCACCCAGCGGGCCGGCCAACCCATGGACCGCACCCAGTTTCGCATTGGCCAGCGCCAGGCCGCCACTCAGGCTGACCCAGGCCATATCGTCGCGAGCCGCCGCATCCTCCGCCACCATCAGGCGCACCAGGGCCCGCAGACCAACCGGGATGGCATCCCGGCAAATGGCGTCTGTAAACCGATTTGCCTGGCGGCTGATGTAGGGTTCGATGACCTGCGTAATCGCGTCGAGGCCGCTTGCCAGGGTGACGTGTCGCGGGGCGGAATCGGTCAAGGCGGGATCCACAATGGCCGTTGCCGGCAGCAGCCTCGGATCACGCAGCGAGACCTTCCGCTGTGCCGAGGGCACGTCGATGACCGCATTCCGCGTGGCTTCCGTGCCCGTGCCGGCCGTTGTCGGCACCGCCACGAGGGGCAGCGGATCGGCATCCAGCGCCTGCCCTCCCCCCACGACCTCGAGGTGATCGATCACCGCACCGCCGGCCGGAATCAGGCCGGCGAGAGCCTTGGCCATATCGATCACCGAGCCACCGCCCAGCCCGATGACCATGTCGGCACCCACCTCTCGCCCGAGGGCGACACCCTGTTCGATCAGTTCGATGTCGGGCTCCCGCGGACAGGCAATGCGCCAGGGCGTTCGTCCGGCTTCATCAAGGGCCTGAATGAGCCAGTGGGCCCGGTCCGCATTTGCACCATGGACGAGCAGCGGACGCCGGCCGAGTGCGGCGATGGTCCGGGCTGCATCCCCGGCCGTCCCGCGGCCGAAGCGGATATGGCGGGGAAGGAACAGGGCGAACGCAGCGGTCATTCGGCAACTCCATGGCGTTCAGGGGCATGATCTCTATCGTCGCAGCCGCACCAATTCGCGTCCATGCCGAGCCTTCGCGCCATAACAGTGCACCTTTGCCATGTCTTGTCCACGCTGGTGCATTCATGACATAAGGGGAGGGCGATCAAGGGACGCGGGCCCGCCGGGAGGAGGAGAATGACCTGTTGGCACGGGCCTTGCGTTACCAAAGAGCGCCATGACGGCTTCGCACAACCTCGATGCAACAGGGGAACGCAGTGATGAAGAAGACAATGATTATGTTCGGGCTCGCCGCCACGGGGCTACTGGCTCTGGGGGCGCAGGCTCAGGCCTCGACACTGGAAGATGTCCGCGACGCGGGCCAGCTGCGCTGCGGCGTGAGCAACGGCCTGCCGGGATTCTCGCAGCCGGACAGCGACGGCAACTGGACGGGTCTCGACGTTGATACCTGCCGGGCGGTGGCGGCCGCCGTTCTGGGGGACGCCAATGCAGTCGAATTCATTCCGCTGACGGCCGCCGAGCGATTCACAGCGCTTCAGTCCGGCGAGATCGATGTGCTTTCGCGCAATACCACCTGGACGACCACGCGTGACGCCTCGCTGGGCCTCAACTTCACCGGCACCAACTACTATGACGGCCAGGGCTTCCTCGTCAAAGAGGCGCTCGGGGTCGACAGCGCCTATGACCTCGACGGCGCGGCGGTCTGCACCCAGGCGGGCACCACCACCGAGCTCAACCTTGCCGATTTCTTCCGTGCCAACGACATGGAATATGAGGCCGTGGTGTTCGATACCTCGGAAGCCAGTGCCCAGGGCTTCGACAACAACCGCTGCGACATCCTGACCTCCGACACCTCCCAGCTGGCGGCACTGCGCACGCAGCTGAGCGATCCGGACTCGGCGGTCATCCTCCCCGAGGTGATTTCCAAGGAACCCCTCGGCCCCGTGGTCCGTCAGGGTGATGACGAGTGGTTCAACGTCGTGAAGTGGGTCCTGTTCGGGCAGATCAACGCCGAGGAGTATGGCGTCGACTCGACCAACGTCGATGAAATGGTCGACTCCAACAACCCGAACGTCGAGCGCATCCTCGGCGCGGACGGCAACATGGGCGAGATTCTCGGGCTCAATGATGACTTCATGGTCGAGGTGATCTCCGAGATCGGCAACTACGGCGAGATGTTCGACCGTAATGTCGGCCCGGACACACCCATTGGCCTGAGCCGTGGCGTCAANGCCCTCTGGACGGACGGTGGCATCCTGTACGCACCACCGTTCCGGTAGGCCAACCAACGGAATGTGATGAACGGGCGGGGCCGGAACCGGCCCCGCTCCAACCCCCAACCATCAGCGGAATAGGGCGGTATCATGACCACCGATCCGCGGCCGCTTCGCCCCGGACGCCCGAAACCCTGGAACGATCCCCGGGTTCGTTCCGTTGTCTTCCAGATTCTCGCCATTGCGGGCGTGGCCTGGGTTGGCTACACCCTGTTCCATAACACGGTCAGCAACATGGAAAGCCGCGGTATCAGCACCGGCTTCGGCTTTCTCAATGAAACCGCCGGCTTCGGCATCATCATGAGTCTCATCCCCTACAACGAGACCATGAGCTACGGCCAGACCTTCCTTGTCGGGCTGATGAATACCCTGCTGGTTTCCGGCCTGGGCATTCTGCTGGCGACCATTGTCGGTTTTGTTGTCGGCATCGCCCGGCTGTCGAGCAACTGGCTGGTGGCCAAGGTTGCCCTTGCCTACATCGAAGTCTTCCGCAACATCCCGCTGCTGCTGCAGATATTCTTCTGGTATTTCGCGGTACTCGGCGCCCTGCCCGGCCCGCGCCAGGCAGTGAACGTTGGCGATATCGCCTTCATGAGCAATCGCGGCATCGTGCTGCCCAAACCTGTTTTCGAGCCCGGTGCCTGGGTCATGGGCACGGGGCTGGTGATCGCCCTCGCCACGATTGTGGTGCTGGCCATCTGGGCCCGGCGCCGGCAGGCGGCCACGGGGCGGATTTTCCCGGTCCTGCCCATCGCCGTGGTGCTGATCCCCGGCCTGCCGCTGCTGGGCTATCTCCTCACGGGCGGACCGGTGAGCTGGGATGTTCCCTCATTGGGCGGCTTCAACTTCCGCGGGGGCATCACGGCCATCCCCGAACTGGGCGCCCTCCTCCTGGCGCTGACGCTCTATACCGCCTCGTTCATCGCCGAGATCGTGCGATCCGGCATCGTCTCCGTCGACAAGGGGCAGACCGAGGCCGCACTGGCGCTGGGCCTGCCGGCGCGCCGGGTTCTGCGTCTGGTGGTCATCCCGCAGGCCCTGCGCGTCATCATCCCGCCGCTCACCAGTCAGTACCTGAACCTGACCAAGAACTCATCCCTGGCGGTCGCCATTGGCTACCCCGACCTGGTGAATGTCTTCATGGGGACAACACTGAACCAGACCGGTCAGGCGGTGGAGATCGTGGCCATGACCATGGCGGTGTACCTGACCATCAGCCTCGCGATCTCAGTGCTAATGAACCTCTACAACCGCGCGGTCGCGCTCAAGGAGCGATAGAACGATGGCCACGCATCAGCCACTGCCCGATCAGCCACCACCCATCAGTCAGCGGGGATGGCTGCGGTGGCTCCGGGAGCACCTCTTCTCTACCTGGTACAACAGCGTGCTGACCGTGGTGATCGGCTATTGGCTGATCAGTACCTTCGTCCCGCTGATCAACTGGGCGTTCATCCAGGCCGTGTTCACCGGCGATGGCGCGGATGCCTGCAATCCGGACGGCGCCTGCTGGGTATTCGTCGAGCAGCGGCTCGGTTTTTTCATCTACGGCTTCTATCCGGCCGAATTCCGGTGGCGCCCCAATCTGGTCTTCGCGCTGTTCGCCCTCAGTGTGGTGCCGCAATTCCTCCCGCTGCCGACGACGATCCGCAAGTGGCTGGCCATTTTTGGTATCACCGGTCTGCCGCTTGCCGCCTACTTCCTGATCGCGGGCGGCCACTTCGGCCTCGAGTCCGTGCCGACCTCGCGCTGGGGCGGGCTGATGCTCACCCTCATTCTCGCCTATGTGGGGATCCTCGCCGCCCTGCCCATCGGCATCCTGCTGGCCCTCGGCCGCCGCTCGGAGATGCCCGTCATCCGGGGCATCTGCGTGGTCTTCATCGAATTCTGGCGAGCCGTGCCACTGATCACCATCCTGTTCATGGCCTCGGTCATGCTGCCGCTTTTCCTGCCCGACGGCGTTACCTTCGACAAACTGCTCCGGGCGCTG
>P_1C_Liq_1_UnCtyDRAFT_1000340_pt1 | contig 11028 bp, 11 predicted proteins | sample Pon1CUnioCityCA_2_FD_10230 | JGI IMG/M metagenome (IMG submission 10230) | reverse complement strand
AACAGTTCTCGTAGATGGATCAGCTTCACTTCAGCGAGCCTGTCGCAAACACGACCTCGATTTCAGATACGAACGACATGGAAATCGGAACAGCGTCGAACGTGTCTTTTGTGAGACAAAATGATGAACTGACAGCTTCTCGAATTGTTTTAGCAACGCCGAAGCAGAAACTGCTGACGAGTGGCTTAGATCGTTCGCTTTCGCATGGAATCAGCTTATCTGAACACTACGTGTTGAGCCCCCGAAACGCATTTTGGGCGCGTGTGGGGGGCGACATCTACCGCCGCACCAACCTCTTCAAACGCTTGAGGCAGTCCGATAGAGGCGACAGGCTTGGTCGCGAAGGCTCTGGACAGTTCGAGTGTGCCCACAATACGCCGCACCTCTGAGAACCCGTGGACAAGGTTTTGGTCGGCTTTGGTTGCCCAGCGCCCACGCTGATGCTCCCGTCGAAGACGTTTGATTTGACTCCGCTTTCGGCTTGTCAGTGCTGTTCCGCTGGCGTCAGTCCAATCGAAGCCAATTTCGCTTGAGAGCCCCAGTTGTGACATGTGTGTGTCAGCGCTGGGCCGGTCCGTTTGCGGGCCGTGCGCTCTGCTTGGTCGAACGCGACCCACTCCGGGTCGTGGTCGATTGGCTGGTCGTTGATGACGAGCTGGCAGTCATCACAAGCCGTCTCGATACTGTTCGTGTGAACGAGGCCGCCACATTCAGGACAGTCGTCGTGTGACCACTCGGCGGTAGTGACGTCCTCGTCAAACGCCCGTTCGTAGATGTGTCTCATTGAGATGGTTCAGACGGGGACCGACGCTACTCAACCGGCTCCCCGCACCCTATTGTTGATGCTAAATCACTCGCGATTAAACAGCGAGTCTGAGACCGCATCTCTCACTCCTGCACTGGTGGTTCATCATGAACAGCGAGCACATCACCTGCGATTTCTTCGACTAACCCACTGTCTCAACGCTTGGTTCGACACCATTTGAGAGCATCATACCGAATCGGCTTGATCTCCGATAGACGGTCCGGTTCCCAATGTGAGTCCGTCTTGACACAGGTAGGATAAAATTATCAGAAGTAGCCCCTATCTTACAAATATTCCACCGCTGGTGGCATGGATATTGTGCGTCATGTTTGCCCCGACTGTTGTTCTCGTGATGTCACCGAACGCACATCGTTACAACACGACGGCTGCGGGTACATCCGTCCTGAAGAGGTGTTCGCTGGCGCGGACGGCGAACAACCACGCTGTCCCCAGTGTGAGCAATGTGTGAGCGAGTCAGACCTCTCCGCTGTCGGTGAATTCTCCGTTTGTCAAAAGTGCTTGCGACGCTTCGACACGCACCAGCTCTCGGAAGCGATCAACAAGGTCGGCGGGACCGAACATGACCAAACCGAGAAGCGACCGTTGGGTTCGCCCGCTTCCAGTGGCGGTGACGAGCCAGTGACGCGAAATTCTAGTGCACCGCTACTTCTGTGGTTCGGTGTAATTCTGGCGATCGGACTCATCGTGATAACCGGTACCGTCATCCATCTTGACAGCCCCCCTCTCACGTCCGCTGGTGGTGATGAGGGCAGAGACAAGCCTAACCTGGCAACGAATGCCGGGGCAACAGGAGGTCCGCTTAATCAAACGGACGCTACCACCGGGTGGAACGTCCCGGCTGAGACGAACTACCGCCCGCCCGAACCGGGAGTCTACGACACCGTGGTCATCTTCCGAAACGACGATGTGAAACCGAGGTACCACCCGTCAGCGCTACAGAACGTGACCGAACTATTCATGGAAGAAGGGGTTCCGCTCACGCACAGCATTCTGGGGAACACGCGCGCGAACGCGAGCGTCTGTGGTTACCTCCGCGTGCTGAACACGCAGCACGACCGACAATTCGAAGTCGCACTCCACGGGTTCTCCCACGAGAACCACCTCACCAAGTCAAATAACGAGACGCCTTTCCAGTTGTCGGAATTCGCTGGACTCAATGTTGGTGCACAGCGCCAACTAATTCAGCGCGGAACCAAAAATGTCACTCAGTGTACGGGAGAGCGACCTACCACGTTCGTTCCACCGTTCGACACGTATGATGGCGCCACGGTCCGCACGCTGAACGAGAGCGGCTACAACACGGTCTCGGGTGCCACCTGGCACTTCGAGGAGAACGACACCGCATTCACGCGAGGGGGACTCGTCCATGTGGGCTACGTAAACGACCGCGACCTGACGCAACTTTACTACAACTACACGGCGTCTCCCCCGAAACATAACTCTATTGGGGCGATGAACCGATCGCTCGACAGCGCGATCACGACGCACAGCCCGTTCCTGTTTACTATTCACTATCAGCACTTCACGTCAGAGTCGGCCCTTGATAAGCACCGGTCGTTCCTTGAGTACACGCGGTCGAAGAATGTCGCGCTCATGACTGTTGGTCAGTTCTCTGACGCGCTCCGAGACGGCCGTCTACAACAGGTTGACCAAGGGTGGAACCTCTCGGCGGCAGCGAACGGCGGATCGACAGCGGCTAACATCTTGACTGCAGGTGCGCCAGTGAGATCCGAGGTGGCCCCCTCTGAGACCTCTACGGGGCCGCGTGCCGATAGACTGCTGGAGCGACGCGCACGCGGCCCGTCGGGCGTTACCTGGGCGGGTGGAAGTCGGGCACACTGGCGCCGTCTAGACGGCGGGTTGGTCCACAAATGACCCGTCGGTCCCCGACGATCGATACCAGATTCTGGTGGCAGGCACTCACGGTCTTCTTTTTCGCCGCGACACTCGTTTTTCTGTTCTCGCTGTTGCAGACGCAGGCAGTGTTACTGATTGGGGGACTACTTGTGGTCTCGCTGGGCTACCCGCTGCTCAACCATGCCATACTCCAGTCCGGAACTGAAAGTATAGGTCGCACGGCCGGGGCGTTGTCGGCGCTGCTTGGGATCATCGGCGTGCTTGGCTACGGTGCGTGGCTCGTCTGGCGCGGTGAGATGGCCCTCTGGATCTATCTATTCGTGCCTGCGCTCGCGTTGATACTCTACAACGTCTGGCCGGTGTTGCTTTTTGCAGTGTATCAGGACCACTGGGGCAGTCTCTCGGCGACGCCGTCCGAACCCCTCCCGACACTCAGTGTACTCGTCCCAGCTTACAACGAGGTGGGCTACGTCGAAAGCTGTATTGAGGCAGTCCTTGACGCGGACTACCCACGGGAGAAACTCGAGGTGATCGTTATTGATGACGGTAGCACCGATAAGACCTACGAGGAAGCAACCTCGTGCACAGATCACGACTCGGTGCGCCTCTTTCATAAGCGAAACGGCGGGAAGTTCTCCGCACTTAATTACGGCCTGTACTTTGCCACCGGAGAGATAGTCGTCACGATTGATGCCGACAGCCGCGTCACGGGAGACGCACTAACGAAGATAGTCGCCCCAATGCAGGCCGACCCAGCAATCGGTGCTGTCGCGGGCGACATCCACGTGGGGAACAGATCGAACCTACTGACCCACGCCCAGTTTCTTGAGTATTTAGTCAGCATCAACGTCAATCGTCGGATGTACGACGTCCTGCGCGTCGTTCCGGTCATCCCGGGTTGCCTTGGTGCATTCCGGCGGTCGGCCTTGGAGGATATCGGCGGCTATGACCCAGACACACTTACCGAGGACTTCGACTTGACGATACAGCTCTTGAAGGCCGGCTACGAGGTCCGAATGAGCCCCGCGGTGGCCGACACAGAGACCCCGCCAACTTGGCGGGATCTTTACCGCCAGCGAATTCGCTGGTACCGTGGGAACCTAGAGACGGTGTGGAAACACGCAGACGTATTCCTCAACCCCAGTTACGGATATCTCCACAGTTTCGCGTTCCCCGTCCGACTTCTCTCGATGGTGTCGGGGCCCCTAATCACGATTCTCGTGGTTACGTCGATCATCTTTAGCGTGCTCGCTGGCGAACTCGGGGGGCTGCTCGCGGTCTTTGCGGCATTCCTCGTTCTGGAGATTCTGGCCTCGATCTTGGGTCTCCTCATTTCCGAGAAGCCTCTGCGGTACGCGCTCCTCGTCCCGTACCGAGCGACAGTGTACAAGCTCTTCAACGACGCCGTCGCTCTCAAGGCTCTCTTCGACGTCGTATCGGGGGCAGACGTCACTTGGACGTCCCCCGGTCGAGTCCGGGAGCCGAATGGACCGCAAGAGTCGAGAGATGCGAATCGGATGGATAGTTGATTCGTGGCCATAGTCTGTATTGGCGGGCGCCGGGGGCACCTGCAGTCGTTTCCACTGGATCGCCTACTCCTTAATCGAGGTCCCGTCCGGCAGGTACCACGTCTCGTCGTCCGTGCTCCAGATTGCGGTTAGCGGCGGGCCATTTCCGTCGTGTATCGCCCTGTCGCCATCGTAGCGACCCACCACTCTGTTCGCTACCAAGTCTTGTTTCAGGACTGTGCCGCCTGAGCGCAAGCGGTGACCATTCGCTTTGCTGAGAAACGGTGTTCCCTCTGGCGATGAGTCAACGTTCCAGTGACTTGCGCGATTTAGATCGAAGTCGACTACATCAGAGTTTGGCCCCTTCGAATCACCGAAGACTGTAACGAAAGATTCGCTGTAGTTGCGGTACGCACAAGACCGAACCTCGCCGGCAAAGGCCTTCTGGATGTTAATTGCCCGTAGCGCCATCTCACGGCCCTTGAAGTGATCTTGGTAGTAGTAGGCGCCATTGAAGTAACAGCTCTGGATTGTGGGCGCGTACACGCCCGGACCCTCATCTTGGTCGTCGGTCCGTNTCGCCCCAAGGTAGATGTCCAAGGGCGCCGTCGTCCCCAAGCCATTCCCCTCGAAATAGACGCCGCCGACGTATGGTGCGTTGCTGTTGCGGAGGTCGATTCCGTAGCCGTAATTCTGCTGGACGACGCCACCGATCCACCGAACGCTTGAGTTACGCAAGTGGACGCCAGCGAAGTCGCTATCGGCTTGACCGCAGAGCATCGCTTCGCAGTCTTTGAACGTCACGGCGTTGGGGTAGGAGTGCTCTTCGAGTCGGAATCCATTGCGCCCACAGCCCCACGCCTCAACGTTGTCGAAGGTGAATCCATAGTTCCCGACGCCGCCAGAGGCGAGATGCACCCCATGGTCATTGCATCCGTTGAGAACCACGTTATGTAGGTGGCTGTATGGGCATTCGGTGACTGTGATACCTGTCTGTCCGCCTACGATCTGGAGATTGCTGACCACGACCTTTCGCTGGTAGTCAGACCCAGGACCGAGGATCTTGAAGACGTCCGCTCCCGACCCGGAGGCGTCGACCCGGGTCTCACTGACATCATCTCCCCTGAGCGTGAACGGAATGCCGTTTCCGTCCCCGTCCGTCTGGTTCATTTCTACTGGAAACGACTCGGTTGCGGAGTCGTAGTTATGTCTGACCACAATCCGCCCACCGGTGGCGTCAAGGGCGTTATATGCCGCCTGTATCGTCTGGTACTCCTCGTTTGGACCGACGCTATAGACTGCTGTGGTGTCATCGGCTGGACCTGAGGATTGAGTCAGTGCGGATACGAGAATTCCAACGAGCGACAACCCCCCACCGGTCTTGAGGAGCGACCGACGGTCGACCGATAGTTCGCTAGATTCGTCCCCGCTTGGTGAACGTTCCTCGTACAAGTCTAAATACACCTCACGACACGTCTCCGATGCCGTCTCCACTCGATCATGCCTGGGAAAAAATCCTCAGTTAGCGTTTTTGTTTGTCACCCCTTATTTTGACAGAAAGTGACGGGCTGGTAGAGTAGTGACGTCATTCGGTCTCGGAAGCTACGACACGAGCAGATTCCTGCATTGTGACAACCCCACTACGGTAGTGCCGGGTTACCGATCAGATCGGGGGACCTCTCTCGGCCGCCTCGATGAGGTTCTCGCCAGCGGCGATTCGATACAGACGACAGGCCTGGTCGCGAAGGCTCTTCGGCGGGTCTACCGCGCCGACAATCCGTCGAACCTATAACTCTCTGAGGATTTTGACAGTACCAATTGATTCTATACGTGTGTAATCGTGGCTATGTGACCGACACAATTTCGTAACACACGGGCACAGGTTACAGCCACACCCTCCCTAACCGATTCTATACGTGTGTGGCAGTGACTGGTCGAATACGATCTGTGACCTCCGGACACTCCTTTCAGCCACACCCTCCCAAACCGATTCACTCGTCGCCCACGGGCGACTCGCTCATCCCTCGCACGCGCTCGCGAGCACGCTATCGCGGCTCACGAGGCGCGCGCCACCGTGTGGGTGATCTCTGTCGGTCGTCGCTATTCGAGCCGGTATCGAAGGACCGCGGCGATGCCACCGAGTGCGGCGAGCTGTTCGCCTGGGTCGAACTCGGCCGAGAAAACGACGACGTCACCGCCCTGCTGTTCGACCGACTCGATGACTGTGTTGACGTCTACCGACCAGTCCCCCTCGCCCTGCCGCTCAGTTCGGAGACGCTCGTCGACGACGAGGAGCGTCTCGATTGCCCCGAACTCAGCAGCCTCGGCGACGTCCGAAGGGCCGTAGGTTGCCTTGCCGTCCGTCGCGATGTGCTCGGTGAGGTCGTCGATGAGCGACGCCTCCGTCGAGATGCGAGTCGCCTCCTGTACCTCGTCTACTGCGCCGCGCTTGAGCACCTCGTGGACGCCCCGATCTCCGGCGGCCGCGGTGTCGACGACCGTCACCCGGTCGGCCACGTTCGTGCCAGATTCCTCGAGATAGTCCCGCGCGTCGTTCTTCGTGAACCCCGGCCCGGCAAGGATCACCGCGTCGGCGTCGAGGTGCCCGAGCGCATCGGTGAGCTCGGCGAACAACTCCTCGCGCGGCCGCGCGTACTCGCCTTTTCCAGTTGGCCTGGTAAAGGAGGCGTACTCTTCGGTACCGTACTGCTGGACAGTGTGAATCGATGCCGCCCCCTCCTCAACGGTGGCGATGGCGACGTCGGGGTTCTCGGCCGCTTCTGTCGCTTCCTCGATTCGCTCCGTCTGGTCTGGTTTGAAGTATTTTTCAATCGTGACCTCATCGTGTCGCTCGACGTTGAGCGTATGGTGGCTGCCGAGTTGGTCCTCTCGAGAGCAGCCAACGATAGTCCCTCCGACCCGGAGCCGGTTGGCGAATCGAGCGAACTCGACGTCTGCAACCTCAAGCGTAACGAAGAGGTGTTCACGCTGGCCGCCGGTGTCCCGCATACGGTCGTCGTCGCGCTGAATCCGTCGGGTGGTGTCGCCTTCGACCCGGTCGCCCGGTTCGAGCACGTGAGCGAGGTGCCAGAGGTCGTCGACGTTCTCGGGAACGAGTGTGAGCCGCTCGCGGCCCTCCTCGCCGTAGCCCCGCTGGGCGATGCGCATATCGTTTCGTTTGGGCGGGGTCGTATCAACCCTTGCCATCCCGACGCCCGCTCGGAGATACAGTCTCGCTGGCAATTGCCGTCCGGCAGTTGTTGGTAAGACTGGTGAAACATCCTTCACCGGTATTTTATCACTACTGCAGACGTACATCAGCTTGGCCGCACGGGACAATCGTGTGCCTCTGACAGAACCCGATATTGGTCGTCCATCGTGGCGGCCCCCGCATGCGGCTTTTGTCGTGGACCCCGCGTTATCAACTAGCCGCCGGTACCGATTTACCGTATCGCATCGACGAACCAGGTATGGGAGATGAGGCGCCCCCGCAGATCGAACCGACGCTCCGCAGCTATGGCATTAGCGTCGAGTCGGTCAACGCCGGCGACCCACTCGAGTTGACGTACATGACGGCGTTCCCCGGCCGCGAGGTTCATCGTCGCGAGATCGGTCGGGCGCTCAACGCGCTGATCGACCGCGCCGAAGCCGGCGCGTGGGACCCGGTCCGCGTTGAGGCGACGGTCGTACGTACCCCCGGTGACCCGCTTGGCTCGTGGGCCGCAAAGCCTGGCTGGTTCGACGCGCTCCTCACGTACGAGATCTCCGAGACGGAGTTCTCCACGCGCGTCCTCGAGACGGTGTCCCACGTCGACGGGGGAGATGACACCCCGTGACCCGCCGAACACCGTTGAATCGGGCCCAACGCGAGCTCATGCGACCGCCGCGCGAGCGGTTCGCGACCCAGACGCTTGTGTTCGAAGTCGACGGCGAGCGCTGTTGTGGCACCCTCGTGCGTCCGAGTGGTGTCGACGATCCGCCGGTCGTCGTGATGGGACCAGGACTCGGCGCGACACGGGGATTCGGGTACCGCGCGGTCGCAGAGCGCTTCGCTATCGGCGGTCGGGCGTCGTTCGTCTTTGATTATCGCGGCTTCGGGGATTCAGCGGGCACCGACCGCCTGATCCACCCCGAGCGTCAGCGGGCCGACTACGTCGGGGCTCTCGACCGGCTGACGCGAGTCGACGGTCTCGGCACAGAGCGCATCCTGTGGGGGACCTCACTGTCTGCGGGCCACGCGCTTGTCCTCGCAGCTGACCGGCAAGACATCGACGCCGCGATCGCAGTGTCACCAGTGCTTGACTGGCGAAGGGTAATTCGGGCACGAGGGGGGCGGTATCTGGCTCGCGCTATCGCTGCTGTCGCACGTGATCGGCTCGGTAGTCGGTTCGGTCATGATGTCACGATTCCGATAGTCGAGGAGCCGGGGTCACTCGCGGTACTCACCGAGCCAGGAGTACGCCGCGGGTATCTCGATCTCGTCGACCGCAAAGGAGGGTGGCGAAACGAGACGTCGGCGCGGTCACTGTCGCTGCTCGGCCGGTACCGCCCGATCGAACACGTCGAGCAGATCCGCGTCCCGACGCTGTTACTCGGTGGTGTCGATGACCCCCTCGTCTCACCCCCAGCGATGCGTGCAGCGGGCGAGCAACTCGATCGCGGCACCATCATCACGATGCCCGGCACCCACATCTCGCCGTTCGGATCACGGTTTGAAGCAGCGATCGAGTATCAGCGGGCGTTTCTCCGCGACGTCCTCGGCGATTGACCGACAGTTGATCACTCGTGATGGGATCGGCTTTTATTTTGAGCCGCCACTATCACGTGGTATGACTGTCGTCGCGATGGTGAGCGTTGCACCGGTAATCGAAGAGAGCATGGCGGGTGAAGTCGCGAAGGCCGTGGCCGCGCTCGACGACTTCGACGTCAGCTACGAGACGAACCCGATGGGAACAGTGATCGAAGCCAACGACGTCGAGACGCTTCTCGACGCGGTCGGTGCCGCCCACCAAGCCGTGGACGGCGACCGAGTCTCGACGGTTGTGAAAATCGACGACAAACGTACGGCCGAGACGTCGGCAGCGCAGAAGGTCGAGTCCGTCGAAGACCACCTCGGTCACTCGGCGCGAAGTGATCGGTGACCGGCCAGTCTGTGTGCGGCTCTCAGAGCATATCCGCAAGTGATATTATGTGGTGGTAAGACCGTCTGGTCATGGCGATACTCGTCACAGGTGCGAGCCGGGGAATCGGGCGGGCGGTCGCTGTCGACCTCGCGGCACACGACGTTGTCGTGAACTACCACGAACGTGAGGACGCGGCCGAAGAGACCGTCGAGGCCGTCGAGGCGGCGGGTGGGTCGGCCGTCGCTGTGCAGGCGGATGTGTCTGAGTCGGCTGAAGCCGACCGGTTGGTCGAACGGGCGGTATCGACGTTTGGCGAGCTTGAGGGCGTGGTGAACAACGCGGGGATCACCCGCCCGAATCGACTGACGGACACGACAGATGAGACGTGGGAAGCGGTGATCGAAACGAACCTCTCTGGGGCGTTCTACGTCACCCGGGCGGCGGCGCCCCACCTCTGTGAGGTCGCCGGCGATGTCATCTTCGTCTCGAGCGTCGGCGGTACACTCGGAACCGTTGACGCCAGCTACGCGGCTAGCAAAGCCGGCCTCCACGGTCTGACCCGGTCGCTCGCCCGCGAGCTCGGGCCCGACGGCGTGCAGGTGAACGCGGTCGCACCCGGTCCCGTCGAGACGTCGCTCAACGATGTCATCCTCGAGTACCTCGAGTCGGTCGAGTTCCGCGGCCACGAGAACGTAGACACACACCTCCCATCGTACGCGTGCACACCCGAGGACGTGGCCGACTCGGTCCGGTACCTCCTCGAGAACGAGTACGTACACGGGGGGGTGCTCGAAGTCGACGGCGGCATGCATTTGTGAGCGAGCGACCGTCGTCGTCGACGCGAGCGGGATCCCACTGCGTACCGGCCCGCTCGCTGCGTGTCACAACGGACGCTGCGTCGTAGCCGCGCCTTGACCCGGACCCCCGCCCTCGCCGCCGAGTGCCGGCTGCACGCACCACCGGCAGTAGCGGTACCCAGCACGGTTCGTTGCGCCACACGCCTGACACGAGACGGTCTCCCCGCTCGTCTTGAGCGATGGTGGCCGGTCGTCACCCTCTGATGTGTCCGCTTCGCGAGCGCTCGTGATCGCGGCGAACCCGGTCTTGCTGTCGGCGTCTGTGCGTCCGTGTGTGGGCCCCACCACCCGGTCAAGATCCACATCACCACGGACGATCGCCAGCGTGATCGCGAGGTTGATAACGAGCACGGCCGCGAACAGGGCGGCAAGCAGTGCTCCGGACATGATGTGTGATGTTGGCACTCGACGTACATACGTGTAGTGGTGACGCTGCACACGAACCGGATACACTTAGTTGACCACGACATAGGACCTTCCCATGGCAGATACCATACACACAGACGACGCGCCGGAGGCAGTAGGCGCGTACAGTCAGGCAAAGACGACCGACGACGTGGTGTTCACCGCCGGGCAGATACCGCTGACAGCGGACGGCGAGCTTCGCGCCGACGCGTCGATAGAGACACAGACACGACTCGCGCTCGACAATCTCTTCGCCGTGCTTGAGGCGGCTGGTGCCGGTCCTGAGGACGTCCTCAAGACGACGGTGTTTCTGGCCGACATCGACGACTTCGACGCGATGAACGCGGCGTACGCCGACTACTTCGAGGCGGCGCCGCCCGCGCGGTCGGCGGTGCAGGCAGGGGCGCTCCCGAAGGGCGTTGGGGTCGAGATCGAGGCCGTCGCGAGCCGCG
>P_1C_Liq_1_UnCtyDRAFT_1000339_pt1 | contig 11060 bp, 14 predicted proteins | sample Pon1CUnioCityCA_2_FD_10230 | JGI IMG/M metagenome (IMG submission 10230) | reverse complement strand
CGAACAAAAATTACAAGGTAGCACGATCAAAAGCGTTGAAAGCTATTAAAGTGAATATTATTGATAAAGAAACGTATTACGATTTTCTATCGCGTGAAAAGAAAAAAGGGGGACAAGTTAAGACACCTAAGGTAATGCGATCTGAAGAAATGGAAAAGCTATTACAGGGATTAACGAATTAGTCGACCGGGTCGATAGATACATTTTCTTCAATCCAATCTTCTACCGTCTTTAATGGCATGTAATATTTTTTCATTTTTTTGCGGTATTTGTCGTCAATCAAATCATGGGTAAATAGAAATTTTTTAGTGGCAAGAATTTCTTCGTGAAAGCCGTGTTCGATTGCTATTTGATCTGCTCGGTGCTCAATTTTTTTGCGAAATGAGCTCGAAAATAAATATCGTAGACCAAAACCGAGCATTCCTAAAAAGCTGTAATTTGAGTAATCCACAACGTGTCCCAATTCGTGTGCAAACCACCCAATAATAACATCGTCGGGTAGCTCCTCAATGAGAAGAGAGTCGCTTCCTCTAACACGAAGTGAAAAGCGAATGCGATAAATGTGAGGCCCACGAAAAACGCTATTTAGTGTGAAAACTGGTTGCGCTTGCATGGTTGAACTCTTTAGTGCATCCTGTTTGAATCTGATTTCTTTAACGGAATCGAATACGTAATGGTCAAGTGTCGAAGCAAACAAATTATTTAAACGTTCGCTATCGCAATGGACTACCTTTAGTTTGTTTTTCGTTGCACTTGCCATCTAAGAATTTTCCAGTAATGCCAATGTACAAGAAAATATATAAAATAGGGTGGTTTTCCATCAATTATCTCTTTTTAGTGGTATTGTTACATCTGCTCTGAGGTAAAAAGAAGACTTAGCTTCGCTGAAAATAGATGAGCCTTTTTTGTGTTACCGCTTTTCTGAGGTTGGAGCTTATGCGTCTTTTTTGATTAATAATCTTATATTTAACTATTATGAATAGAATTATCGAAATTATTTATCCGATCCGAATCATTTGCTGGATCAGCATTCTATTATTATTCACATCTTGTTCTAAGGTTTATAAGTTCTTTATCGTAAATCAGACCAGTGCACCCTTAAAAATTGATGTCAAATTGGAAAAAGATCGCGAGAGCTCCTCTATTTTTTTCTACCCTGATACAACGAGAGATGTATTCAGTTTTTATGAGATGCAAAGCTCCAAATCGGTAGATTTTGGGACTAAAACAAATTGTAAGGTAGATACAATGAATCATTTTTCACACTATAGAGTAACCATACCTCCCAATAAAGCGTTTCAATATGGACGATTAAGTAATCAACGCTATGAACGGTATGATCAGGAATTTATTAATGGTCAAACGTTTAATTTAAATCAGATTCATTTTTCCGTAGGTCACCCGGATATAAGACCTGAAAACTTTGATCATTACATAACCACAAATCAATCTGGAATATTGATGGTGATCAATAACTGATTAACAATGTTGTTAAAAAATGGTTTTTTAATGATTACGTTAACGATGAGGTTTTAACTGTTCTATGCGTTTCTTCGCTTGTTCACTATAGAAACCACCCGCTTTGTTAATGCTTTCAAATACGCTTATGGCCGCTTCCAGTTGCCCCAGTTGATATAAAGATTGCGCCTTAAACCATCGGGCTTCTTCCCTGAAGTTTCCGATTTCAAGTGGGTAACTTTGGTCGAATTGTTTCACTGCTTTCTCGAATTGACCGAGATTATAGAGACAAAGTCCGGCATAAAAGTGTGCATTAACATCGTCTGGGTAATGATCCAAAATAGTTAAGTAACGAACTAAAGCACGCTTATAGTTCTTTTGAAGGAAATAATAGTGTGAATTTTCCAAATAAATCATGTAATCAACAGTTTGTTTATGAGCTTTTTTTTGCACTGTTTCTTCTTTGTAAGGCTCACGCTGACTGGCAGGAGTGCCCATTTGAGGTGGTAGTGGGGATGTGATTGCTTTGTCTTTTCTGATGGATCTATAATCAACTGTCTTAAGTTCGTTCAGATAAATCTCTGGACTATTTTTATAGGTCAATGTACGCGGTTTATGTGTTGGAATGGTCTCAATGTTTTTTGGAGCCAACTGGTTGATAGGTTCGTCAGAAGTCATCGAGCGATCAGGATTTTTAGACGTTTCTAATGCTTCTTGTGTCATCAATTCTTTTGGTCTGATTTGTCGTATAGAATCAATATTTTTATAGGTATCGATTTCGGCTAATTTTTTTTCAGTAATGTGATATTCTACCGTTTTGTTATGTTGTGCTTGTTTCTCCGATGAAGAATCAGATAATACACTTTTGTTTTCAGTAAGTAACGAATGCTGATTGTTACGTTGAACCAACTGCTTCCCCCGATAGGTATAAATAATTAACAGAATCATGGTAGAAATAAACACGAAGAGAAACAGGTAGGTGCCTCTGTTAATTGGGGTGTACCTGGATTGTTCTGTTTGATTTAAAAATTTTTGGTCTAATGCCGACATTTGTTCATCAACATTGGAATCTATGGCTGACCAACCCGAAGCAGCATCTTGATTGAAGCCTCCGTCTTGTTCTTTATCCTGGATGCTCTGGGGGGGCTGTTCTTTCTTTAACGCATCTATCTCTTGACGCGATAAAGGATCTCTTCGCCTAAATATTCTATGAAGCAGATTTAAATAAATCATGTTGTTCCAATTTAATTCTCAAATTTCTTTTACCATTTTGCAGTGCGCTTTTTACTTTTTTTAGAGATAAAGCAAGTTCTTGACTAATCGCTTGGTAGGTCAATCCTTTCATATAAAAAAGCTGAATGGCTTCCCGTTGTGGACTGTTTAATTCACTGATAATTTCAACGATCAATTGATCAATTGTTTCTTGTTGCTCTTTCATTTCAACACCGTTTTGCACCGTGTTTGGGATGATACCTTCCTCAAGAGGCAGGGTGTTTGGGTGGTTTTTACGCAATTGCATTAAACATTCATTTTTCGTAACCTGATACAACCAAGATTTAAAGTACCTGATGTTATGTCGCTGAATTTTGTTCACAAGCCCAGCGAATATATCCATTGTAAGGTCTTCTGCACCCTCTTTGTTTTTTAAATAGTTCAAACACGTACCAAAAACGAGGTGACCATACCGCCTATAAATTTCTCCGAATGCCCATCGATTATCGGGATCGGATTGAAGCGCTTTTAGAAGCGCTTCGTCTGCTAAGGAACGGTATTTGTTTTTTTGACGCTGCATTTGGTTTAAAGATGCAAATTTTTACGAATTCCATAAACCTTTTCTGAATAGTAACGGTTTAAATACAAACTAAGAAGTGGTATGGAAGCAGATAATTGATACTTCTAAATTAGATGTCATAAAATAAACACTTGTCTATCAGTTTTTTATTGATAAATATATTGCGGTTGCCAATAGGTGGTAAAGAATATGTGAACAAATGAATCAAATAGCTGTTAAGAAATTGAAAATGATCTTACAGATGTAAAAAAATTTGTATCTTAATAGACAAAAAATAAATCATGACTGAAGAACACGAATTAGAAGACAAAATTGCCGATTTGACAGAGCGTTTACGAAAAGAAAAACCGCCAATTTACGATCATTTGATGGAAAATCCTGTTACGCTTCCAGAAAAGCAGAGTGATGGTTTTCTTAAATCGTTGCGCAAATATAAGGAGCATCTTGAGCAATTGTTAAATAACGATTAATTAGTAACACATAACAAATAAATTATAACAATGAAAACGTACAAAAAGTTAGGTTTCGAATCAGAGGAAACAAAAGAAGTAGTTAAAAATTTAAACTTACTATTAGCTAATTTGCATGTTCACTATCAAAAGTTAAGAAATTACCACTGGAATGTTACTGGTGCTGATTTTTTTGATATTCATGAGACCACAGAAGCAGAATATAATGAGGTTATCTTGGAAATTGATGAAATAGCAGAACGCATTCGTGTGTTTGGGGCGACTCCGATAAGTACGCTGAAAGAATATTTGGAAGTTTCAGAAATAAAAGAAACGGGTACTGATCTTGAGTCCATGGAAATGGTAAAAGAAATTTTACGTGACCAAGAAGTGCTTTTATCTTTCATGGTTGAAACGATTGAAGCTGCTCGCGCCATTGGTGATATTTCGACGGATGATTTGGTGACAGGTTTCATGAAACGTCGCGAAAAGATGCATTGGATGCTTACTTCCTTTGTGAAAGAATCGTAACACCAATTTTGACATTTGACAAGAGGGCTGTCTTAGCGGACAGCCTTCTTTGTTCATAAAAAACAGATCATGTATAAAGTACTAGTTATAGGAGCGAATGGGAATACAGGAAAACGTGTAGTTAACCAATTAGTTGATCATAAAGACTATGAACCCATAGCAATGTTGAGGAATGAAAGCCAGCAACCTTATTTTGATCAAAAGGATGTAGAGGTGCGCATAGGTGATCTCGAAAAAGACCTCGATCATGTTTTTCAAGGCGTAGATAAAGTGATTTTTGCTGCTGGATCAGGCGGTAATACGGGTGATGATAAAACGGAAGCCGTAGATAGAAATGGCGCAATAAAGGCTATTGATCAGTCCGAAAAGTCAGCAATTAAAAAGTTCGTTATGCTCAGTTCAATGGGTACGGATATGCCTGACAAAATAAAAGGGTTGGAAGTTTACCTGAAAGCCAAAAAAGCAGCAGACGATCACTTGCGCGCTTCGAATCTCAATTATAGTATTATCCAGCCTGGTGGTTTGACAGACGAAGAAGGGAAAAATCAAATTAAGGCTGCAGATAAAATTGGAGCGTTTGGGCAAATTTCACGCGATGATGTAGCTCAGGCACTTGTAGCAAGTTTGGATACGTCTGTCCTTGAGAATAATTCCGCTGAAATTATTGAAGGAGATCGCACAATTAACGAAGCGCTCGCAGAAATATAATAAAACTAAAGTATTGTTTATGAAGTCACCAGTTGTGTTAACGGGAGGAACGGGTTACTTAGGTGCCCAAATTCTCACTGAATTACTCACCAAAGGATATACGGTTCATTTAACAGCTCGGAATCCTAAAGAAAAGTTAGGTCTAGAGTGGTTGAAAGCCCTTATGAAAAAATATGAAGGACAGATCAAGGTGTTTAAAGGCGACTTATTGGATCAAGATAGTTTTGATGAAGCCATGACTGGGGCAAAAGGTGTTATTCATGCGGCAAGTCCTTTTCGTATAGAAGGCATTAAGGATGCACAGAAAGAACTTATTGATCCGGCAAAAAAAGGAACGCGCAATGTGCTTAATGCCGTAGAAAGGGCTGAAACCATTGAAAAAGTTGTAGTTACTTCTAGTGTAGCTGCTATTCACGGAGATGCGATAGACATTAACAATGTTGAAGCGTCGGTTTTCTCTGAAAAACATTGGAATACTTCCAGTAGTTTGACGCATCAGCCCTATTCCTATTCTAAAAAAGTGGCAGAACAGGAAGCTTGGAAGATGAGTGAAAACAAGCCGTGGAAGTTGGTGACTATAAACCCTGGATTCATAGTTGGGCCTTCGGTAACTGACCGCACAGATTCCACTTCTATTCGGCTGGTTGCAGATATGCTTAGTGGTCGATTTAAGCAAGGCGTTCCCGATTTACATTTTGTGATGGTGGATGTCCGTGACGTTGCCAAGGCACATGTGTTGGCACTTGAAAACGATGAAGCTGAAGGACGTCATTTATGTGCTCATGAACCCATGAGTATGCTCGACCTCGCCGAAGGCTTGAGAAAACAAGCCGGAGATGAGTTTCCGAAAATTCCTAAAAAACAATTGCCCCACTGGCTTACTTATTTGTTGGGTCCACTGATGATTGGTTTTTCGTGGACGTTTCTAAAAAATAATTTAGGTATCCCGGTTTATGTTGATAACTCTAAAATACGCAGTTCGCTGGGGCTAGAATTTCGACCCATGAGTGATACACTCAACGACCAGATCGAACAGTTGAAAAAGGATGGCGCTGTTTAATAGATTTGTTGGATTCGGTGATGAAACGAAACTTATCTGAATTATTTCATTCAAAGTTCTACAAGGTTCGCAAGGTTTCTATGCGATCACCAGGATTCTTGCCTTTAAACACATAGCTTCCCGCAACGAGGGCGTCAGCACCATTTTGAACGAGTCGTTGACCAGTTTCAGCATTGACTCCACCGTCTACCTCGATAATGGTCGCTGATTTTTGTTGATCAATCATACCGCGTAGCGCTTTTACTTTATCGAGGGTCGCAGGAATGAAATGTTGACCGCCAAACCCAGGGTTTACTGACATAATGAGTACGACATCAATAAATTCCAGCATACCTTCTAATAAATGTACTGGCGTATGTGGATTGAGTGCAACTCCTGTCTTCATTCCCGCATTTTTAATAGTTTGTAGCGTGCGATGTAAATGAGTACAGGCTTCGTAATGGACCGTAAGTATAGAAGCGCCCGCATCCTTGAAATCAGTGATGTAAGGGTCTGCATTCGCAATCATTAAATGAACATCAAGAGGTTTGTTCGCATGCTGATGAATTGCTTTCATCACAGGAATACCAAAAGAAATGTTCGGTACAAATACGCCGTCCATAATATCAATATGTATCCAATCAGCATTACTGGAATTAAGCATCTTTATGTCACGTTCTAAATTGGCGAAATCTGCTGATAAAACGGACGGAGAAACTATGGTACTCATAAAATGATTTTTTTCCAAAATTAGCAAATCAGTTGAATTTCCGCTTGACTTTTTGGAGTAAAAGTGAGTCGCGTTGGTAAACATCATAATAAAAACGTGGCGTTTTTGCTGAATCATCATAAGTGACCGTTTGGTAGTCGATGATTACTGGTAAGTCATCATGAATTCGGAGATATGTTTCTTTGGTTTTATTAAATAATGTGTCCAAAGAGTCGCGATAGGTATGTTCTTGGCATTTTAAAATTTCTTGAGCGAGTGTTGTAGGGCTCTGCAATCTAATGCACCCATGGCTGTAGGTCTTACGCTCCTTAGTGAATAATGATCGCTGAGGAGTGTCATGAATATAAACGTTGTAACGATTTGGAAATATGAATTTTATATTCCCCAGGCTATTTTTAGGTCCGGGACGTTGACGAATGCGATAGGGAAAGTTATATTGATTATAAGCTTCCCAGTTAATCGTATCAACTTGAATAGGTTTGTTTTTATGGATTATTTCGTAACCTTTTTTGGCAATAATAGCCGAATCCTTTTTGATTTTGTAAAGGGTCTCTTTTGAAGCGATGGAATGAGGAAGATGCCAATAAGGATTGATAACGATATACTTAAGAGGTGCCTGAAAGGTTGGAGTAGCTGTTTTTTTTCTTCCGACAACAACGGTACTTTTATAATGAATAGAATCCAAATGAATGAAAGAAAGCTCGAAGGCTGGGATATTGACTTTTATATACTGTTCTGGAAAAATGGAGTCTTTCATTTGGTAATAATTGTCGAGCCCTATGATTGCCCGATTATAGCGCTCCCGATTAGTTATTATTAGCGCTTCTTTTGTATGCTTTCCTACTATACCGTCTGCATTGAGCCCATGTAACCATTGAAACTGTTTGAGTTGTTTTAGAAAACCTGTAGAATCGTCTTCAAATCCCAAGTTGGCAAGTCGTTCCTCTACGATTGAATCAGAAGATTGTAATGCTTCTGGTGTGCTCCATGACGGCTTAGTAACTGGGTGTTTTGAAAAAAATGAACGCAACGATGTGTGATAGCTTTTAATTCTTGATCTCTTTGCCGTGAAGTTAAAGAGATGTTGCGTCCAGGTTTCTTTCTTCGACTTGCCAGCGATAAATTCTATAATATGTTCTGCTGAGGTTAGCTTTGGATCAAATATTACATCTTTTTTTAAATCAAAAATACCCCGTTCACGTGCATTGATGTAATAGCTCGTCTTTAAAAGTGTAAAAAGCTCTTTTGAAACGGTTGACTCATCCGCGAAATTACGATGGTTGATCGGTAAATAGCCAAACGGGATGGCTAATAAAGTATCGTTTTTCAAATTCTGATAATAACTATCCGATTCAGGCGAATTATCTGAAAACCAAATTAACGAATCGTTCCGCAATTTATAAACAGCACGACAAAATGTTTGATGTTCTTCTGGTAATTTGGATAACTTATCGATGATTGTGCTGGCTTGGTCTATTTCTGTTGAGTTTGTCGTTAAATTTTTGTTATCTTGTTGGAAATCTGAACAGCTACTCATTAAGAGCACTAATAACAGATGAATGAGCCAAGGGGTGTCGCGCACAAGTTTCATAAATAAAGCTTGCCGCAATGTACATATTTTGCCGTACATGTTTGTAAAATAAAAAAGAGATTGATAAATGGAGTTCGCTTATTATCCGGTTACACTGGTTATTATAATTGTAACAGTCTTACTCTCAATACGAGCATTCAAGGATACGGAAATTAAATATAAATGGATCAATTATCCCTATAAAATGAATAGGGAAAGTGAGTGGTACCGTACGATCTCTCATATTTTTATACATGGGGATTACATACATTTATTTTTCAATATGTTCGTATTGTTTTCATTTGGTCGCATGATGGAATTTGAACTGCTTCGATTCTCAGGACGTCCATTTGGTCACATTCACTTTTTCTTGCTTTATTTTTTAGGGGGATTGGCTGCGGGTATTTGGCCTTACTTAAGAAATAAAGATAATCCTAATTACATGAGTCTGGGAGCTTCAGGAGCCGTTTCAGCTGTGCTTTTTGCTTCTATTTTGTGGACACCTTCCAATGGGATTTATCTCATGTTTATCCCCGTAGAAATACCAGCATGGTTATTTGGAATAGCCTATTTGGCGTTTGAATATTATATGAGCAAAAGAGGGAATAGCGGCATTGCTCATGATGCTCACTTCGGAGGAGCTATTTTTGGTATTATTTACGTTTTGATTATTAATTTTAATAAAGGAGAAGCTTTTATTTCACATATATTTAGTTGATTATGGCGCTACTATACATCAATAACAACGGTGAGGTACTTAAAAATGATGGAGCAACATTGGCAGCAGCCAATCGGGGACATCTGTACGGAGACGGTCTGTTTGAAAGTATTCGAGTGGTTCGCGGTAAACCCGTAAATCTTGAAGCCCATATTTTGCGCATGCTGGAAGGGGCAGCTCAGCTTAAAATGAGAACTCCTGCTTTTTACTCAACAGCATTTTTTGAAGAAAAAATCCTGGAATTACTTCAATTATCTTCGATTGATCAGGGAGGGAAGGTGCGTATTTCTATCGATCGAATGTCTGGAGGAACATATCGACCTACATCAAATGAAACGACCTTTTTTATCGAAGTAGCCCCTTTAAATGATGACCATTTTCGCTTGAATTCACGGGGATGGGAAGTTGATCTTTATTCAAGCATGCGAAAACATAAGAACAAACTATCTAATTTTAAAACGAAAAATGGTTTGTTGTACGTAATGAGTGCTATTGAAGCCCAGGAGAAAGGATTGGATGATTTGTTGATTACAGATCCTAAAGGGGGTATTCTGGAGGGATCGAGTAGTAATCTTTTTGTTGTGAGTAACGGTGTTTTATATACTCCTGGATTAGAGGAAGGCTGTTTGGGAGGAGTTATGCGTATGACTCTCATTAATCTGGCATTAGAAAATGGTATAAAAGTGTACGAGTCTTCCATAATGCCGCAGAATTTATTGGCAGCAGATGAGGTGTTTTTAACCAATGCGATTAAAGGAATTATTTGGGTTGGTGGATACCGGACAAAGCGTTATGTCAACGATATGTCTTCTCATTTGTTAAAGTTATTGAATCAAAAAATGGGATAAAAAATGAAAGTTATTGGATTTGCAGGAAGTACAAGTCAAAAATCAATCAATAAAGCATTAGTAGCCTTTACATTAAATAAAGTGGAGAAAACGGATGCATCGATGACTACAGAATTACTCGATTTGAATGATTACGAGTTACCTTTGTTTAGTGTGGATCGAGAGGATGAAGGATTTCCTGAAAATGTTCAACGATTCTTGAATAAAATTCAATCAGCCGATGCGCTGGTCGTATCCATGGCAGAGCACAACGGAGCTTATTCCGCAGCTGCAAAAAATCTTATTGATTGGTGTTCGCGAAAGGAGTTGGGTTTTTTTAAAGAGATACCACTACTTTTAATGGCTACTTCGCCTGGTGGATATGGAGGTGGAAACGTGCTTGAACTGGCAAAGAAGCGTTTTCCAAAGTTTAAAGCAGATATTGTAGCGACATATAAGTTACCTTCTTTTGAGGATAATTTCGATCGCGAAAAAGGAATAATTCAATCAGAAGAGGAAACGGTTCATCAACGTGCAGTCGTTAAATTGATTGATCAATTGAGATGATTGGATGAAATGTAAGCAGTTACGGAAAGCATGTCTTTTGAGATCATCGGCGTGAGCACAGCGAAGTTTGATCTTTAAAATAGATGTAATAGCAATCGTGTCTTAACCTGGTGCGTTTTTTTGTGAAAATTAAAGTTGAATTTCAGAATTTTAATACCTTTGATGTAATTGCTGATCGTCAAGCTATTGAAACAAATATGTGAGATAACAACCATTAAAAAACCAAAAATCGAAAACATGAAAAAGATTATATTTTATTCGGCAGCAATCAGTTTGGTTGCTTTGAGTGCTTGTAAAAAAGAATATGCTTGTGAGTGCAATATCACAAAAATGGAGCAAGACTATGATCAGAACGATGAGACTGTAGGGGATATGAAAACTACAAAATCTTCGGAAACCACCATAATCAATGATCGGCCTGAAGATGCTGAGGCTCGATGTTTAGAGAAGAATGATGTGACAACTGATGAGAGTGAATCCAATGGGATTACAACAAGACAGAAAACCACCAAAGACTGTCATTTGACCAACACTGAATAGCTAGGTGTTTGAAATAGGTTTTCAACAGAACGTTGCGTTCCATTGTTCTTTTGTGGCTAGTAATGTAGTGTCTTATTCATTAGAATCTCATCGAGATCCAACTTACAGTTCATTGTCTGTATCAATTACGA
>P_1C_Liq_1_UnCtyDRAFT_1000337_pt1 | contig 11109 bp, 12 predicted proteins | sample Pon1CUnioCityCA_2_FD_10230 | JGI IMG/M metagenome (IMG submission 10230) | reverse complement strand
TCTATTCTCCATTCTCTCTGGGTTAATCGTTAATCGCGTTTCGCATTATCGTGCGAGCATCGTCCAGCGTCAACGGGTCAATGCCCTCCGACTCGCAATCTGCATCCGTGTAGCAGCCGTCAGCGTCATTCCAAACCAACCAGTCGATAATGTCATACCGCGTGCCATTGTCCAGAATATGGAGCTGCATAAAGTCATCGTAGTAGGTTCCCGCGTATTCATCTGCAATCGGTTTCATCGGTCTATCTCCTTTCGTTTACGTTGAGTACATTATGCCTACGCCTGTCCGGTCGGTCAAGCATTTCCTGCTATCGCGTAAACTATCGTTAACCCGCTATCCGATAGCCCAAGCCTATGGGACGATATGCCGCTCTGTATAGAATGAACGGGCGGGCGCGATATACGCTCTCTGCTATTAAGTGTCAACAAGTCTGCATATATTCTATTCTTGTCTATAATGTGCGTACCATATACCTTTTCCTTCTATCAACTTTCCTCCCCCTTATGCTCACTTTGAGTATAAGTTTATCCTATGCAATAATCATGCCAACTATTTGTGACTGTCAGGCACAAGTCCTGTGATTGCCAGGCACTAAAGTTATCCACAGGTTATCCACAAGTTATCCACAGGCTACTACAACTGTGCAAGAATCATGCCAACTTTATTGTTATGTTATAATGTAACATTAAGGTACTCTGACACAGATGGGGGCACCCCCCTGATTGGGAATGGGTCCCATGATGAGTATACACACACACAATCACACTAGGAGAAAGGTATTATAGGTTCTATATATAGCAGGAGGAATAATTATTGAATATATAAATTATTGGGGAACTATTAATAGCTCGGGTCGCATGAGGACGACCCTCGCAGATGTGACTAGGTAGGGGTTAGATGGAACTATTTACTATAATTAGGTATCTAATAGATAGAGAGATAACTAAAAGACCTAGGAGGCCATTAATTCTCTAGGGAACTTTTTAGCTCTATCTCCATCTAACATACTAACAGATACTATCTAACAGTATCTAATATATATATCTAACAATCTATCTATCTATCTAACATTACTAACATACTATCTAACATATATTATCTCTATCTCGATCTATGTTATGGGATTAAATTTAGTTAGTTTGTTAGTTGTTATCTCGATCTAGGCAGGTCTACTTGCCAACGACCTGCGCAGATTGGCATCTTTAAAAAGTTTTTAATTTTTCCTCGTTTAAACCTTTAGGGTTAAAAAGGGGATCCACCTTGACCTAGTAGGTAATTAGTTATGGCAGGATGGGACGATAGGGGCAAAGCGGAAGGCTCCCGAGAAACCCAAGTCCAGCCGGGTGAAAAGAAAAAAGGCGCTGGTCGCCCCAAGGGCAGCAAAAACAAAAAGTCCCTGATTGAAGCCGCAGTCCAGACTTCGCTAGTAAACGAACTTGAAAGCGACGCAATGGAAATTTACCGCAAGGCAGCGGAAATGGCTAAAGATGGCGACAAAACAATGATTAAGCTGTTCTTGCAAAGGTTGTTGCCAGAGTTAAAGGCACAGGGTGAAGGTGATGAGGCAAAGGGTACTGGTGGTATACAGATTGTAGTAAACCAGAACTCACCTAGCCAGGATTCACCAAAAGATGTTTCAGAAGCCGTTACTATAAACCAGATCCAAAGCCCAGAAGAAGGTGACGAGGATGACGAAGAAAAAGAAGGGTAGTGACGGCAAGGCTTGCTGGAAAGGATATCGGTACGCTGGAACAACAACCAAAAAAGACGGCACTAAAAAAGATAAGTGCGTTAAAGTCAACAGGAAAAAATAAATGGCCGACTACCTAACAAGGTCAGACTATAAAGTAATGTACCCTGCTGACTATCAGAACATTATCTTGCAAAAAATTGCAGAAGGTAAGGCTTGTTTCGGTTGGGCTGATTTTGACATTGCATCAAACAGTTCTATTTATTTCCAACTAAAGACTAACGGAACATTGACCCATATCTTTGGCAGAGACGTAGCAACGGACTCCGAAGAATTATCTTATGGGCTTTATGAAAACCCGTCTCTTACTGACGGGACAACAGAAGTGCCGTTAGTCAACATTAACCGCAATCTCGCTAATAACAATATACCGATTACTGTCTATTCAGATCCGACAGACGTGGATTTAAGTGGATCAACACAGATTGAATTGGACGAAATATTTACTTCTGATAAAAAGGCTACAAATACACAAGATCTAGCGGGGTTAGACAGAATACTTGCACCAAACACAAGTTACATTTTTGAGTTTAACAATAAAACTAACTCAACTAGCAGAGTGTTTGCCAAGTTCTTTTTTTACTTCTGGGACAAGAGATACGCCCAGAGAATTTTAGACCGATAGGAGAATAACCATGTACAAGATGAAAAACAAATCAATGGGTAGTATGAAAGGCGGCGCAAAGAGCGGCCAGAGCAACGAAGCTATTGCTATGGCTGGTGGCAAGTCGCCTGACCGTCCTGCTGCTGCAAAGATGGCAAGCCCAGGTTCAAAGCCTGAAAAGCAGTAAGATACCCTAGTGGATTCTACTCTCGACTTTAATTTACACCCCCGCCAGTTTGAGGTCTTCAACGACCCCAGCCGGTTTAAGGTAGTAGCGGCTGGCAGACGTTTTGGCAAGTCTTACCTTGCGCGAGTAATGCTACTCATTGAAGGGCTGAAAGAAAAGAACGAAGAAGGTTATTCTCTAAAAGGAAGGGCAGTGTACTACATTGCCCCTACTTTTGAGCAAGCAAAACGGATCATGTGGGGCGAGTTGAAAGAAATGGGCCGACAGGTCATCGACTCCACCCTAGAAAACCAAGGCATTATCCGTTTAGTTAATGGTCGAGAAATCCACCTTAAAGGCGCAGACCGTCCAGACACACTTCGAGGCGTTGGCCTGTCTTACGTTGTCATGGATGAGTATGCTTTTATGAAGCCAGAGGTCTGGGAGTACATTATCCGGCCTACACTGGCAGATTGTCGAGGCGGGGCGCTGTTTATTGGAACGCCCGAAGGTAAAAACCACTTCTACGACCTCTACGAAGAGGTTAGAAAGCACAAAAACGCTTGTGAAAAAGATGGTACAACTCCAGAGTGGGGTTGTTTTACGTTTTCCTCGGCTGAAAACCCAACTATTCCTATTGCAGACGAGATTCAACGGTCGATTGACCAAGGAACACCGGCAGAAGTAGTACGACAAGAGTATTTCGCGTCCTTTAAGGCTGCTGGTGGCAAGATATTTAAGGAAGAAAGTCTTAAATACCTCCCCGAAGAACCTGCTGAGGGGGCTTATTACATTGCTGTTGACCCGGCGGGGTACGAAGATGTCGGCAAAAAGGGCGCAAGAGAAGACAGGTTGGACGAAATGGCAATCGCCATCGTCAAAGTCGGGTCTTTCGGATGGTACGTTGCTGAAATTCGCACTGGCAGGTGGAATGTTAGGGAAGCATCCGTACAAATCCTGAAAGCCGCAAAGGATTATCAAGCACTAACGGTAGGCATTGAAAAGGGTGCGCTTAAAAACGCTGTCATGCCTTACCTTAGCGACCAAATGAGGCGTCTAGGGGTTTTTCCACACATTGTTGATGTCACTCACGGCGGCAAAAAGAAAACTGAACGAATTGCCTGGGCACTTCAAGGCAGAATGGAGCATGGCAGATTATTTCTGCCAGAAGATACAAACGACTGCGAAGACCCAAGGTGGACTAAAAAGTTTATCAATCAGGCGCTAGACTTTCCTAATCCACTTTCACACGACGATATGCTTGATGCTTTGGCTTACATTGATCAAGTAGCAACAACTTCTTATTACGATCCAGAGGATTTTGACGAAGAGTTCGTCCCTCTCGACAGTGTAGCAGGCTATTAATATGGCAAACAACCTCATTGTAGACCAAGAAAATGGGCCAAGCGAGGAAAGTGCGGGTAATAGCCGTCTTTTAAGCCATTGCCTTGATAGAATTTCTGATGGTGAGCGTTATCGCGACCAGAACTATCAGGAAAAGTGGGAAGAATATTACCGCCTTTGGCGCGGTATTTGGGCCGCTGAAGACAAGCAAAGGCAGTCAGAGCGGTCAAAGCTAATTTCTCCCGCCTTGCAATCCGCTGTCGAGTCTACGGTAGCTGAGCAGGAAGAGGCCATTTTTGGACGAAAACAATGGTTTGATCTTGTAGACGATTATGAAGACCGCCTAGCGGGGCAGGACAAGGATTTACAGCAGCTACGCTCGTTCCTAATGGAGCGTTTTGACACGGCTGATATTCCTTCAGCCATTTCAGAACTGTTCCTTAACGCTGCTATTTACGGCACCGGCATCGGCAAGATCATAACCGAGACTACTAACAACAAAGAAGTTGAAAGACGAGTAGATCAGCAGATTGTACGGCAAGTTCAAGCCGCTGCACAGCAGGGACAGGTTGGAGAAGAGCAGGCCAACCAGCTACTACAGCAGGCTATTAGCTACGAAGTAGTAGACAAGGAAAAGTTTCTCGTTCGTGTCGAGCCAGTCTCACCGTTTGATTTTGTGATTGACCCTGCTGCCAGAAACATTGAAGAAGCAGAATACTGCGCTCACGTTTCTTACAAACCGCTTCCACAGATTATCGAGAAGCAGGCTGAGGGTGTGTACAACCCTGTAGAAATTGGGCAGGTTAAAAGCAAAGACAGAACTTCTGGAGAAGACTACGATGAGACTGATTCGGTAAAAATAACCGAGTATTACGGTCTTGTACCAGAAAGCCTATTAGACACAGAACTGGAAGAAGACGAAGAACTGGTTGATCTAGGTGTATCGGATGAAGGCGAAGGTGATGAAGAAAACATCATCTATGATCTTTACGGAGAAAACCTAGTAGAAGCTATTGTAACCATTGCAAATGATGGGTACATTCTTCGTGCTATCCGTAACCCATTTTGGAATGAAGACAGACCTCTAATTGCTTACCAGCACGACACTGTGCCAAACAGCTTTTGGGGTCGCGGTGTCTGCGAAAAAGGGTACAACTCACAGAAGGCTTTAGACGCAGAACTAAGGGCACGGATGGACGGTCTAGCACTGACTGTCCACCCAATGATGGGCGTAGACGTTACCCGTATGCCAAGAAGCGGTAATTTCAGCGTCACACCTGGCAAGTCCATTCCAACCAATGGCAACCCCCGAGAGATCCTCAGTCCGTTCAACTTTGGGCAGGTTGACCCGGCAATTTTTCAAAGCACAGGGGATCTTGAAAGGCAGGTTAACGTGGCTACGGGCACAAGCGACCCGTCTTCTCCACAGAACGTCTCACCAACAAACAGCACTGCGTCTGGAATGTCAATGGCTTTGTCATCAGCTATTAAGCGATCAAAGCGGACACTCACCAATATCGAGCGAAACATTGTCAAGCCGTTTCTTAAGAAAGCTGCTTGGCGGTTTATGCAGTTTGATGAAGAGAACTTCCCTGTCAGGGATCTTAATTTCATCACTCATTCAACGCTTGGTATCACTGCAAGGGAGTTGGAGCAGCAACAGTTAATTCAGCTTCTACAGACTGTGCCACCAGAGTCGCCTGCTTTCCAAGTAATGCTTAAAGCAATTTACGACAATTCAAGCCTTACCAACAAGGAAGAACTTGTCACTGTTGTTGAGCAGATGATGCAGCCTGATCCACAGCAACAGCAGTTGCAACAGGCTCAGATGCAAATGCAGATGGAGAAAGAGCAGGTCGAGATTGAAGAGCGCAAGGCTCGCACAGCAGGGCATTACGCTGATGTTCGCAAGACTCTTTCTGATATTGAGTTGGGGCAAGATAAACTTGACACCGAACTCCAAAAAGAAATTCTTGATCTCTTAGCCGCTCGCGCTAACAAGCAAAACGGGGATGGCAATGGCAATTCAGAACAAGGAAACTGAAGAGTTCTATCAAGATCTTTTCACCTTGACAAGTAGACCAGAATGGGAAACCTTCAGCACATATTGCGAGGACATTCTTAAAAACAAAATTGAGACAGCCCTAGACCTTGATACTCTTGAAGAACTGCACAAAAGCAAAGGGCAAGCAGAGATTCTTAGAATGATCGTTTCTTTTAGGAACATCCTAGAAACACAGTATCAATTTATTGAATCTGAAGAGCAGGGCTACTACCATGAAGATTTTTGATATTAAGTGCCAGTCGTGTTTCTACACTTGGGAAGATGTGGCCGAAAGCGTCACCGATATTTTCAAGTGCAAGAAATGCGGTCAACTGGCCCAACCAGTGCTAAGTGGTTGCAACTTTAGTTGCGATGGCACAGACCCGGGATTCCCTACCGCTTACGAGCGTTGGGCAAAATCCCATGAACGCAAGGCGCGGGAATAATCCCCTCCGTCTTGATTAAATTCACTCCTACAACCCTTTTCATTTGTTAAGGCAGGAGAGATAAAAATGGCGACGAAAATTGTGGATCAGCTAGAAGAACGACAGGCAGATGAGGGTGAAGAGATCGTAGACCCAACGGTGGATAACACTGAAGAGGTTGAAGATATTGATCCTGATGAGCCTGGACAGGAACAGGAATCATCTGAAATCCCTGAGAAGTTTCAGGGCAAGTCCTACGAAGAAATTGTTGATATGTACCGTAACCTTGAAAAAGAGTACGGTCGAAAGGGCAACGAGGTAGGAGAGTTAAGGAAGCTTACAGATGAGATTCTTCAGCTAGAAATCCAGCAGAAGAAGAACGCTAGCGAGCGTGTTTCTCAGCAAGAGGAAAAAGTTCTTTCAGACGATGATTGGTTCTCGTCTCCGAAAGAGGCGACCGATAAGTACCTGAACCAGTCCGAACTTGCTAAAGAAGTTAACCAGCTAAAGGAACAGCTTAGTAGCAAGGATCGTGAGGCTGCTCACAGTGCATTTGTGGAAAAGCACCCCGATTATCAGGATGTGGCTCAGGAGAACGGATTCGCAGAGTTTGTAACCGCTTCCAAGTATCGAACTGAACTGGCACGAAAGGCCGACCAGTACGACTATGAAGCAGCTAACGAACTCATGGATCTGTACAAGGCTATTCGTCCGTCTCAGAAGCAGGAGAATTCTGGTGAAGATCAGAAGGCCAGCCAATCCGAGGCCCGTAAAAAGGCAACCTTGGAAGGCACAGGCAACCGGAACAAGGGGACTAAGAAAGTCTATCGAAGGGCTGACCTTATCAAAATGAAAATGCAAGACCCCGAACGATATATGAACATGCAAGACGAGATCATGCAGGCATATCAGGAGGGGCGAGTAAAATGAAAAACTGTAGGAGTTTTTAATCATGGCACTAGGAAGTAATCATACTACTAAGACAAGCGCAGCAACTTTCGTACCCGAGGTCTGGTCAGACGAAGTTATCGCTAGTTTTAAGTCCAACCTTGTTCTAGCCAATCTGGTAAAGAACATGAACCACGCTGGCAAGAAGGGTGATACCATTCACATTCCTGCTCCTATTCGTGGGGATGCAAGCCAGAAGACCGCTGAGAATCAGGTCAATCTGATCTCAAACACCGAGGGCGAAGTCCTTGTCAGCATTGATAAGCACTTTGAGTATTCTCGTCTAATTGAAGATATTGTCGAGACTCAGGCACTTAACAGCCTTCGTCAGTTCTACACTGATGATGCTGGTTTTGCTCTTGCAAAGCGTGCTGATACTGACCTTGGCAACCTCTTCGGCGGCTTTCAGGGTGGCACCAATTACAGCGGTGCTATTGTAGGTTCAGATGGTGTTACCGGCTGGGATCCATCAGCTAACAGCAACACCGGCAACGGTTCAGCCCTTACTGACGCTGGTATTCGGAAGATGATCCAGACTCTTGACGACGAGGACGTACCCATGTCCCAGCGTTATCTGGTCATTCCTCCAGTTGAGAAGGCCAACCTTCTGGGTATTGATCGGTTCACTGAGCAGGCATTTGTTGGTGAAGTAGGTGGTGCTAACAGCATCCGCAACGGTCGTGTAGGCAATGTTTACGGCGTAGAAGTCTACGTCTCAAGCAACGTCCCCACCATCACTGCTGATGACAGTTCCACTAACTATCGTGCAGCTTCAATGTTCCACGAAAGTGCAATGGTGCTTATCACTCAGGTATCACCACGCACTCAGACCCAGTACAAGCAGGAGTACCTTGGCGACCTGCTCACTGTAGATATGCTCTACGGTGTAAACGAGCTTCGTGACAACGCAGCCGTAGTCGCCGCCGTACCTTCCTAATTGTAGGTGGTGTAGATAGCCGGGGGAGCAAGTCTCCCTCGGCTTTTTAGGAGTTAAAATGGTAACAGTAAAAGACAGTCAGACAGGCAAGACGTTTGAAGTAGAGGACGGCCATTATTTTGGAGTCCTTGTACATTCAAGCCGATATTCTAAGACTGAGCCTAAAAAGCCAGCAGGACGCCCAAAGAAGACGCACACAGACCGAACTGAGGGATGACAATGTCTACCTACCTCTCTGCAGTAAACTCCGTTCTAAGGCGCTTGAGAGAGCGTGAAGTTACTTCGGTAAATGACAACGCTTATGCTCGCCTTATTGGCACGTTTGTTAACGACGCAAAACGGGAGGTGGAAGACGCTTGGAACTGGACACACCTAAAGAGCACGGTTCAGGTAACTACAGTGCCCGGTGCGTTTAGGTACGAACTCAATGGAAGTGGACGGCGATTCCGTCTCCTTACAGATCATCTTAATCGTCCTTCTGTCTTTAACGACACTGAGGATGTTTTTCTTAGGCAGTCACCTAGCACAAGGTGGATGTCTCTACAGTTAAACCATAACGATGTAACAGAAAACCAACCAGAATGGTTTGAGTTCAATGGTGTAACCAGTGATGGCGACATTATTGTAGATTTTTACCCTATTCCAGACAAAGCCTATTCAATTAACTTTGATATGGTTATCCCTCAAGATGATTTTGCTGTTGATGGAACAGATGATTCAACAGTTATCGCTTGTCCTGTTCAGCCTGTTGTTTTTGGTGCATGGTCAAGGGCAATTTATGAGCGTGGTGAAGACGAGGGGTACTTATCAGATCTAGCGTTTCGTGATGCTAAGAACGCACTAGCAGATGCTATTTCCTGGGACAATAACAACTCTTCCGACGAAATGAACTGGTTTGTTGTGTAATGCCTAAATTGCTAACGCCTTTTTCAGTTGTTGCTCCGGGGTCTTACGGACTCAACACTAAACTAGCAGGGCTAGAGATTGGCCCTCAGTGGTGCCTTACGTCTAGAAATTGCGCTCTTTCAGATCAAGGAACAGTATCCGCAAGGAAAGGCTGGTCTCCTTTTGCGGGTGTTAGTCAGTTATCTGGCGAACCAGACCCAAGAACAATTCATGAGTACATTGATAACGGCAACAGCAGCCGTATCATTTGGTCTGCTGGCAACGAAATTTACGAAGGTACAAGTTCGGTAAGTGCAGTAACAGGAACCGTGTCACCTACGGCTGATAATTGGAAGTTTGTTAACTTTAATGGAAAGGTGGTAGGTGTTCAGGCAGGCCATAACCCTATTGTTAAGAGCGATGGTGGAGATTTTGCAGAAATTGCATTTGATACTTCGCCTACAGATCCGATTGAAGCACTTTCTGCTTGGGGCCGTGTATGGTATGTAGAAGGTGACGCACAGACAATCAAGTATTCTGATTTGCTGCAAGAAGACACTATTAATGGTGGCTCTTCTGGTGTCATTAATATGTACACAGTCTGGTCTAACGGGACAGATGAGATTGTAGGGATTCAAGAGTTCAACAATTACCTTGTCATCTTTGGGCGCAAGCAAGTTGTTCTCTATGCAGGCGGTGAAGATCCTAACAACTCACTTCGGATTGTGGATATTATTAACAATACAGGGTGCATTGCAAGAGATTCTATCCAAAACATTGGCAATGACATCCTTTTCCTTGGCGAAGAGGGGATTATCTCTCTTGCTCGTAACATTCAAGCAGGTGGAGACGTAAGATCCTTGCCGCTTGCTAATCTTGCAGATAACGTGTCAGATTTTCTTTCACAATTTTCTCTTTCTGAGCCATCACAGAACATCAAGTCTTGCTACAAAGCAGACGACGGTTTCTACCTAATTACTTTCCCAACTTCTAAGATCACTTTTTATCTCAATATCCGTTATCAAACTCCTGACAAAAAAGCTAGGATCTTTACTTGGTATGATATTAACCCAACTGCCCTAGCTGTTGACAGGCAAGACAATGTTTATATTGGAAAGCCTGGATACCTTGCTCGCTATATTAACTACAGCGACAATGGCGAGCCATATAATATGCAGTTTAAAACGGGTTGGATTTCTGGTGAAGGAGAAGTGGGNACATCAAACAAGATTTTTAAGCAAGCTGTAATTACAATTAAAGGCGGTTATGGGTCAAGAATCACGCTTGATTGGGGATTTGACTTTCTTCCTACAAGTTACGACTCAGAAAACAACGCTGTTGAAATTCTTGTTGACCCATCTGAGTACAATGTAGGTGAATACAGCACAGCAGAGTATTCTAGGATCAACCCTGTCAGTCAGGTTCTTTACAGAATGTCCGGTAGCGGAAAATCTGTACAATTTGGCATTGAAACAGAGATAACAGGCGCTGAACTAAACATACAAAAAGCTGACCTTTATCTTAAAGGTGGCAAGATTGCTCGCAGAGGTAGACGGTAAATGAGTAATTATTCAAAGAGTGTTAACTTTGCTGTTAAGGATACGCTTCAGTCAGGCGATCCTAACAAGATTGTGTCTGGTGCAGAGATTGATACAGAGTTCAATAACATTTCATCTGCATCGACCACTAAAATTGATAAAGTACCTGCGGCACAGACTAACAATGTTGCTAAGTTTACTGCTACCGGGGCTATTGCAGACACAGGCAGTCCTGCGTCTGCTCTTATTCCTTCAGGCGGCATTATCATGTGGTCTGGCCTTATCACATCTATTCCTACGGGATGGGGGCTTTGTGACGGGTCTAACGGGACTCCAGACTTAAGAAACCGTTTTGTTGTAGGCGCAGGCGATCAGTACGATAGGAATGATACTGGTGGTGCTGATTCTGTAACTCTTACAGAAGCACAGATGCCTAGTCACAACCACGGCATGAGCACAGAAGGCAG
>P_1C_Liq_1_UnCtyDRAFT_1000334_pt1 | contig 11159 bp, 6 predicted proteins | sample Pon1CUnioCityCA_2_FD_10230 | JGI IMG/M metagenome (IMG submission 10230) | reverse complement strand
CTGCTCTTCTTTTTTACTCGGGCGCGGAACCGCATTTAAATCACAAAAATTCTCCCAAACTGCTTTGGGGTCGAGGTTTCTAACTTCGTCTGACATAAATTTGACTTATTTTTTAATCTTCTTTTACTAATTTCCTGTATTTCACGCGCTTCGGTTCAACATCACCCAATCGCTTCTTCTTATTTTCTTCATACTCCGAAAAACTACCCTCAAAGGAATAAACCTGACTATCTCCTTCAAAAGCTAGAATATGCGTACATATTCTATCCAGGAACCATCTATCGTGAGAAATAACAACTGCACACCCAGCAAAGTTCATAATACCTTCCTCAAGCGCCCGAAGTGTATTAATATCAATATCATTTGTCGGCTCATCGAGCAGTAAAACATTAGCTTCAGTCATCAATGTCATAGCGAGGTGCAATCGGTTCCTTTCTCCTCCGGAGAGTACGCCCACTTTCTTATTTTGATCAGAGCCTGAAAATGCAAATTTTGACAAGTAAGCCCGAGCATTAATTTTTTGATCACCGATTTCCAGCAACTCCTGTCCATCCGATATCACATCATATATTGATTTTTCAGGATCGAGGTCTACGTGTGCTTGATCAACATAACCAAGTTCAACTGTATCTCCTACCTTGAACTCGCCTTTATCAGGAGCTAACTCTCCCATAATCATTTTAAAAATGGTTGTTTTCCCAGCTCCATTTGGACCGATGATACCTACGATTCCATTTGGAGGCAGACTAAAATTGAGGTCGTCGTAAAGTAATTTATCACCAAACCCTTTAGCCACATGCACTGCGTCAATCACATTGGTACCAAGTCGAGGGCCATTAGGAATTGGAATCTCCAATTTCTGTTCTTTTTCTTTGACGTCCTCAGCAAGTAATTTATCGTAATTATTCAGTCGGGCTTTATTTTTGGCGTGCCGTCCTTTTGGATTCATGCGCACCCATTCTAACTCGCTATCGAGCATCTTTTTGCGTTTCGACGACTGTTTCTCCTCTTGTTCCAACCGCTTTGCTTTCTGATCTAACCAAGAAGAATAATTCCCCTTCCAGGGAATACCTTGACCGCGATCCAACTCCAGTATCCAACCAGCTACATTATCGAGAAAATAACGGTCGTGTGTTACTGCAATTACAGTTCCTTTATACTGTTGCAAATGCATCTCCAACCAAAGAATTGATTCAGCATCAAGGTGGTTGGTGGGCTCATCCAGTAGTAAAATATCGGGATTCTGTAGTAAAAGACGGGTCAACGCCACACGACGGCGTTCACCTCCCGATAAACTTTCAATTTTCTGATCATCTGGAGGACAGCGAAGCGCATCCATGGCTCGATCTAATTGGGCATCAATTTCCCAGGCATCTTTCGAATCAATGATATCCTGAACCTTTCCCTGACGTGCGATGAGTTTTTCCATTTTATCAGGATCATTTATCACACTTTCGTCCATAAAAGAGTTATTGATCTCCTCATATTCCTGGAGGATATCCACTGTTTCCTGAACGCCCTCTTTAACGATTTCTTTTACTGTTTTATCTTCGTCTAATTCAGGTTCCTGTGGTAAATAACCCACCGTATAACCGTCCGAGAAAGCAACATCGCCTTGATAGGCTTCATCGAGTCCTGCAATTATGCGCATCACAGTTGATTTACCAGCACCATTTAAACCGATAATACCTATTTTCGCACCATAATAAAACGATAGCGAAATATCCTTTATAATTTGCTTTCCCTGAGGAGTCGATTTACTGACTCCAGACATTGAAAATATAATTTTTTTCTCCTCTGACATACTTATTTTTTAGCTTGAACAAATGTAGTGAAATGAAACGAAAATGCTAAGAAAACGCTCTATATTCGTTCACACCTGCAAAAAAACTCGATAAATATCACATAAGTTAAATTTCACTAATATTTTGTGTGAAACGCAGTATTTCTCATATATTTGTAGCTGCATTAATAAATTGGGGCTGACTTGGATTTGACAGCGATCGCAAATGATTAGTGTAAGCATGTCGAGACATGTGGTGAGTCTCGTAAATCCCTGGTCACAAACGATAATTGACAACACGTCATACAACCTCGCAGCGTAATAGTCGATAGACTATACGCTTAATCCACTCTGAAGAACAGTAGGAGGGACGAGTTTCTCGCCGGGTCTCCTGTTCCTCGAGAACCGGATCACGAGAAATCAACAATTTGGAACTAGTGATGCGACGGCTTCTGTCGTATTGCGAAACTCGATGAAGCTAAGTCATGGTTAGGGTGTTCGTGTCCGTTCCATGATCGAAAATCAAATCGCGAACTAAACATGTAGAAAGCTAATGATTTCATCGTTTGGACGAGGGTTCGAATCCCTCCAGCTCCACAAATCAAGTAATCTTCGATTGCGTAGTATTTGTGAGAGCCCCCGATTTTTCGGGGCTCCACAAGAAGCATTTTTCAAGAGCTCTTCGTCAACGGAGAGCTCTTCTTTTGCTTGAAATTAGGGTGAGAAGTGTACACTGGGTGACGAAAGGAGTCGAAGTGAATCCAGATCAAGTGCAAAAGTTGGGGACTAAGCACACATTAATAGTTAATCTCAATAAAAAGTATCCAACATTTCTTACACCCCTAAACTGAGGCTATATATTATTTCTGTAATCCATTATAGTTGGAATCTCAGTTTATTGCACTTGAAGTTTAATCCTTTTCTTTTTGGCATTACTCACTTTTGTCAGTTTTAAAAGTGTTCGTGAGCTCACTTCGGTCGGTTGCCCCAAAAAGAAACAAAAAAGTCTAGCGCCTGGAAACCTATCGACCCACTTAACCTTTGTTTCCTATAATTCAAAAAACTCGCTCCCTGCGCTAACGCTTGGTCTTCAAAAGCAGTACTTTTTCTCCTTTCGTCGGTCTTAAACACCTTTGAATTTTTTCGGAAACTTCAGGTAGTGGGTATCCCCGATTCATGTTTCCTATGCGCCTCCTCCAAGAACTGACAATTATGTTAAGAACTCAACTATTTTTGCTAAATAAAATGTTGTAAAAAGGGATCTTTCAATTTTAAAGAAAAGTATTAATATTTAGATCTCTCCCCATCTATTCAGACTGATGCATAAATAATCATTCACTTTAACAATTTTGATGAAAAGTTGCATTAGTGACTTGAATTTAAGTTATTTGTTTAATTGAAAAAATTAATATGCCTTACAACTTGATCCCCAAAACGACCACATCATCCGTTTGTGGAAGTGGACCTTGCCATTTTATAAACTCTTTCTTTAATACAGATCGCTGTTCTTCAAGTGTCAAGTGAGCCACACGAGCAAGTAATTGTTTGAATTTCGGAGATTTATATTTCTTACCTCCTTTGTCCGGGTTAGAACCTCCAAATTGGTCTACGAATCCATCGGAGAATAAATACAAGATATCGTCTTTATAACCTTTAATTTCGTGCTGTGTGAATGGTTGGGCGTAATCGTAACGTCCCACAGGTTGTTTATCTCCTTTAACCTGATGAAGTTCTTGATGACGCATAAGCCACAACGGATTATTAGCTCCCGAAAATGTGAGCTTATAATCACTATTATCTTCAGAAGTGTTAGAGGTAATTTTAACCAGTGAAATATCCATACCGTCGTGAATACCTTCATCACCTCTGTCAAAATGATTAATGACAATATCCCTTACCTGATTCAAAATATCAGCAGGCTCGATCACCCGATCTTCTACCACTGTTTTGGTTAGCGCATTTGAACAAATAAATGAAACCATCGCTCCTGGCACTCCATGACCTGTGCAATCGGCAGCAGCTATGTAAACCGATCCATTCATTTGTTCCATCCAGAAAAAATCGCCACTAACGACATCTTTCGGATTAAAATACACAAAATGACTTCGTACATTTTGTTGAAAACGTTCAGTCGACGGTAAAATAGCATGCTGCAATCTCTTGGCATATTGAATAGAATCCATGACCTCCCTATTCTTTTCATCGAGCTCATTGCGTTGCTCTTGCACCTCTAATTTCTGACGCTCAATAATTGCACGTTGTCGTTGCGAGGTTTTTAATCGTTTGAAAATAAATACAGCGAATGCAATAATAACCAATACCAGCACTACTAAAAAAATCGTGCGTTGTCTATTTTGGCTAATTTCTAACTCCTGACGCTTCAATTTTTCTTGTGTAAGCTTATCCTGCTCTACTCGTGCTAAGCTATCTTTTATTTTTTCCTTCTGGTATTGATACTCGTATTTTCGCTGTGCTAATAACTCTTTATTTTCGTCGCGTTTAATCGAATCGCGATAAGCTACATACTGTTCATAAAATTTTAGGGCTTCACCCGTATTTCCCTTGCGCTTCTCAATCTTGTATTTGATTCTCCTGATCGGGTTAACTGTCGATTCATTCTTTAAATCATTGGCGATTTCAAAAGCCCTATTTACAAATAATTCAGCCTGATCCAAATGCTGCATTTTTAGATATATTTCGGCCAATAATTTGTACGATTCCGCTGTACCTGATCGACTATTCAATTGTTCATTTAACGATAACGCTTTTTCTGAATAATTGAGTGCACTAATCAAATTATCACGTGCAATTTCTAGATTGGCATAAGTACTGTAACTTCCTGACAAACCAACCTTATTGTTTATTTGAGTATATAAATATAAGGCTGAGTCAAGATAAATCTGACAGGAATCATACAGCGATTGATCCAACATACGAGAGGCTAAACTGAAATATGTATTTGCAATACCACTCGAATCATTCACTTTCCTATAATTGCTTTGTGCCTCATAGAAATATGTTATAGCTTTTTCATCGTTATCCAATAACACATAGAGTCGAGCCAAATTACCCAGTGCATTACCCACTCCATGTTCATCTTCGAGTTGTTCTTTTATACGTAAACTTTTCATATAGGCATCTATAGAAGATGGAATATCGCCCTGCTCCGAATACACATTCCCCATATTATTGAGTAGCGTTGCTCTAAAACTCAATTCATGCTCTGCATCACCTAAAGTCTCTATACCCTTTTTAAACTGATCGATGGCTTTATTTTGATTCCCTTTTAAGGAGTAGGCTATACCCTTACAGCTGTAAAAATTACTTATCGATTGGCGCTTACGGGATTTCAAGACATAGTTGGACTGCTGAGCGTAATCAATTCCTTGATTTGAAAGTATAAGCGCACTATCCGTGCTTGTAAACAAATAAAAGTTCCATATAAGTCTGCTGAAATAATAAACCCTCGAAGAGTCAGATTTTTTTTCATTCGAATAGAACTCCCATAGCTCCTGTTTAGACATTTGATCCGGTGACTTCTGACTATTTTGAGGGTAGACCTGCTCCGTTCCCACCATTAAAAACAAGGAAAGAATTACAAGTCGATTAAAATGTAATACAAGGCTAGAGAAATGCATGATACGCCTTTTTTTTTCAAATATAAAAATATCTTTTACCTCATCACTGATGGTCAGTACGAAATATTTTGACAATGATTCACAATTCTTAAAATTGCAGCTAGATCAATAGTTCACAATCCAAAACCTGCCTAATAACAGCGTTTTACCAACCAAGCGTACAATAAAACTGAGTTTTCAACCTTTCAGTTGCTCCAATTGGATAGAGATCTTCATAATATGAAAGCATTAAAAAAAATACTTTCTATTGGGTACCCCCTTTCTGATTTTTTCCGTTTCAATATTTCAATAACTCTTGTATTTTACCGTTTCAAATAAATAAGTACATTCGCAAACGCGAAAAAATTGTTGTGAAGAAACTCAGCATTTTCTATATAAAATCATTCATTGGTCCGTTTACGGCGACATTTTTCATCTCCATGTTCATGCTGGTGATGCAATTCTTATGGAAATATATAGATGATTTAATGGGAAAAGGGCTCGAATTGTCCATTATCATAGAACTTCTTTTTTACGTCTCTGCCAGTTTGCTTCCGTTAGCCTTGCCTTTGGCTATACTACTCTCTTCGTTAATAGTAATGGGGAATCTTGGAGAATCGAATGAACTTACTGCGCTAAAGTCGAGTGGTTTGTCCATTTACAGGATTCTTCGTCCATTGTCTGTCGTTATATTAATAATTGCTACAGGTACTTTTTACTTTTCGAATTACATTATACCAATTGCTAATTACAANTGGCACTCAATCATTTGGGATATACAAGAGAAAAAAATGACCACTTTTTTAAAACCAGGTTCCTACTCTCAAGAGATCGATGGATTCAGCATTAAAATAGGGGAAGGAAAAAACAATGCATTTTCGGATATAATTATTCACGATCGTCGCGATAAGGATATCATAAAAACAATAACCGCTGATTCGGGTGAATTTTACCAATCTGTAAATGGTGATTATTTGTTTTTTAAGCTGTATGAAGGAAACGTCATTGAAGAACTTAAAAACGCTCCAAATTTTGGCGTTCAAAAGAAAAAAAGAAGTAGCCATCGTACTTTTCCTGGAAGGAAGTCTAAGTTTGCAACTGCCACTTACAAAATGGATATGACGGGTTTCAAGCTAAACCGAACACGTGAGGACCTTTTCAAAGATGATTATGAAATGCTCAACGTTTTTCAGCTTGACGAAACCGTAGACTCTTTACAGTCAGCCTATAAGGATGTACAAGAAAAATTATCATTCAATATCACTTCTAAGCACGCTTATTTTCAAGCGCTCAATTATGAACAGCAGCAGTACAATGATTCCGTAAAAAGAGCTAAAAAGGAAACCGATGAAGCTGAAATGCCACAAAAGAACTTACCACCTCCAAAGGATTCAACTAAATTTCAGTCATTTAGCATACAATCTATGACGCACAAAGATAGTGTAAATACTTACGTTCATTTTAAATCAAAATTGAGAACGCTCATATCATCGTTGGAATCACAACAACGAATCGTTGAATCACGCCACAGAACGTTGCGTCGATTTGAAATTGAATTCCATCGGAAATTTTCGTTGTCTTTCTCCATTATTGTGTTATTTTTCATTGGCGCGCCTTTAGGTGCGATTGTCAAGCGTGGTGGTTTTGGAGCGCCAGTGGTAATTGCTGCTCTACTATTCATGGTTTATTTCGTATTAATTAGTATCGGAGACAGCATGGCGAGGAACGAAGTCTTATCACCTTTTGTAGGAATGTGGGGACCCAACTTCGTACTTGCTCCATTTTCCATTCTTCTTATAATCAGCGCTGCAAATGACAAAAGCGTAGTGGAATTACCGCGCTTTTTAAAGCGGAAAAAAAAGACAAAAGATGAGTAAAATCCTTCATTTTTCTCATAAACCAGCATTCCCGTTACGTGACGGTGGATGTGTAGCTATCTCCAGTGTGCTAAAGTCATTAATTAGTCAGCCACAAAACGACATCTATCATTTTACGCTAGCTACAACAAAACATCCCTTTGAGCGCGATGACTATCCTTCAAGCTGGATCAAGAAAATGGAAATTGACCATTTCCAGGTCAATACCCGAACAGATTTGATGGGTGCCATCTATTATTTGTTTCGGGATAAATCATATAACATCGGTCGTTTTAAAGATAAACAACTTTACAAGCGATTAAAGCAACTCCTGGAGGCAGAGAAGTTTGATATCATTATTTTAGATAGTTTATACACCACCCCTTATTTATCGCTTTTTCGAGAGCATTGTGATAAAATCATCATGCGTGCTCACAATGTTGAGCACCTCATCTGGAAACAACTTGCCAAAGGCCAGAAGTTTTCAATTAAACGTTGGTATTTCAATCGCCTCTCAAAACAACTCAAACGTTATGAAGATAGTACTATTCAATCACTAGACGGCATTATAGCCATCACTGAAGGAGACGCCCAATATTTTCATCGTTTCACTCCCGCTGTCACAGTTACAGCAATACCTACTGCGGTAAAAACCAATTTTGACAACCCCAATTATTCAAAGGAGGATTTTTATTTTCTGGGAGCAATGGACTGGCTGCCTAATAAAGAAGGTGTTCACTGGTTATTGACGCGCGTTTTACCTGAAGGGCTAAAAGGAGGTACATTGCACATTGCAGGGAAATCCCTTCAACCTGATGAAATCAAGCATGAGAATGTCACTTGCCACGGTGAAGTGAAAGATGCAAGGCAATATATCAATCAACACGGTATATGCGTCATACCGATGTTATCTGGTAGTGGTATAAAAATTAAACTCTTAGAAAACATGGCAATGGCCAAACCAATCATTACAACTTCTGAAGGTGTTCGCGGCGTTGAAGTCAAACATGGAAGGGAAGTTTTAATTGCAGATACTCCTGAAGCATTCAGAGAACAAATGTACGCGCTCTTAATTGATGAGAAAAAGAGAAAAACGCTAGGCCAGGCAGCGAAAAAATTTGTTATTCATAACTATGGAGAAGAAAAAATAACGCGTCGTATCAATTCATTTATCCATGACGTCTAAAAAGAAATTATTGATCATTACCTCCCGTTTCCCCTACCCGCTTGAAAAAGGTGATAAGTTGCGTGCGTTTTACCAAATTAAGGAATTGAGTGAACATTTTAATATTGAACTTATATCTCTGACAGAACACAAAATTGATAAAAAAGAACTTCAGGCCGTTGGGCAATTCTGCGAAGCCATTCATATTTTTCATTTTTCAGCCATGGAAAAATGGTTAGGCGCATCTCTTCAATTTTTTACTAAAAAACCCTTTCAAGTTGGATATTTCCACCACCTACGTATTCAGCGTAAAATACAACGTAAATTACAGGAAATAGCCCCAGACCATATATACTGTCAACTCATTCGAGCTGCAGAATATGTCAAAAACTACCATAAATGTCCAAAAACGCTCGACTATATGGATGCACTATCCAAAGGAATTGAGCGGCGTGCAAAAAAGGCAAAAGGTATCACACGATGGCTTTTTCGCTCTGAATTTAAACGACTCATGCGCTACGAAAATGCCATATTTGAATATTTTGAACATCATACGATCATTTCTGAACAAGATCGTGATTATATATTTCACAAACATCGCGAAACAATTCAAGTTGTCGTTAATGGAGTGGACGACTATTTTATGGACTACACGCCTGTTCAGCAACCAAACCTCGACATTGTTTTTACAGGTAATATGTCTTATCCCCCCAACATCACCGCCTCTAAATATATCACTGAAAAAATCTTACCTGAGTTACCTCCCAACACCAACGTAACATTAGCGGGAGCCAACCCAAGTCCAGAAATAAGTGCTTTGGCGAGTGATCATGTGAATATAACAGGTTTTGTAGCAGACCTCCGCACCGTTTATACTACCGCGAAAATATTTGTCGCCCCCATGTTCCTTGGTACAGGTTTACAAAATAAACTTCTTGAGGCTATGGCGCTTGAAGTTCCTTGTATCACCACTTCGATGGCTAACAATGCACTTGGTGCTCAACCCTCTGAGGAAATTCTAATCGCCGATGATACCGATGCTTTTGTGCAGCATATTACTTACCTTCTTGATAATGAAGAAAAAAGATCAGCTCTGTCCAAACGCGGTAAACAATTTATTCGTGAACACTACCAATGGAAACAAGTCACTCAAAAACTTATTGAACTCATTGGTGTTTAAGTTTACAAACCGCATGAAATATCGTACATTTGCAAAATAATTGAAGTTTATGAGGGACAAGCTGAACAGCATTGAAGAAGCTATTGAGGATATCAAATCGGGTAAGATCGTAATCGTTGTAGACGACGAAGATCGTGAGAATGAAGGTGATTTTGTTACGGCGGCTCGTAATGTTTCTCCGGAAGTTATTAATTTCATGGCAACTCATGGCAGAGGATTGATTTGTGCGCCTTTAGTTGAAGATCGTTGTGATGAACTTGATCTCGACCTTATGGTGCATTCAAATTCGGCAGCTTACGAAACACCGTTTACTGTTTCAGTTGATCTCATAGGACATGGATGCACGACGGGTATTTCTGCCAGCGACCGCTATAAAACGGTTAAAGCGCTAATCGATCCCGAAACCAAACCGGAAGAATTGGGTAAACCGGGCCATATCTTCCCATTGCGCGCTAAAAGAGGTGGCGTATTGCGAAGAGCTGGTCATACCGAAGCTTCTATTGATTTAGCGCGATTGGCTGGATTTGAGCCGGCGGGTGTCATTGTGGAAATACTCAACGAAGATGGCACTATGGCGCGCCTTCCGCAATTGGTAAAAATTGCCGATCGCTTTGACCTTAAAATCATCACTATTGAAGACCTTATCAAATATAGGTTACAAAAGGAATCACTTGTTGAAAAAGAGGTAACCATTGAATTGCCTACTGAATACGGTGATTTTCGCATGGCTGCCTATAAGGACAAAAATAGCGGTGAAGAGCATCTCGCTTTATTTAAAGGCGAATGGAAAGCCGACGAGCCCGTTTTAACACGTGTTCATAGCTCGTGCATGACCGGTGATATTTTCGGTTCTTGCCGCTGTGACTGCGGACCACAACTTCAAGAGTCAATGCGGATGATTCAGGAGGAAGGAAAAGGAATTATCGTCTATATGAATCAAGAAGGGCGCGGTATTGGAATGATGAATAAATTAAAGGCCTACAAACTACAAGAAGAAGGCTATGATACTGTCCAGGCGAATGAAAAATTAGGCTTTAAAGGTGATCAGCGCGATTACGGTATTGGTGCTCAGATCTTGCGTGACATGGGCGTTCGTAAAATGCGGCTCATGACCAACAATCCTACGAAGCGCACTGGACTCATTGGTTATGGACTCGAGGTAGTGGACAATGTGCCGCTCGAAATTGAAAGTAACAAACACAACAAGTTTTATCTAGAGACGAAACGGGATAAAATGGGTCACACACTTAAGTTGGGGGACCAAAAATCATAATTCGCTGAATTTTGGATGCGGTGGGATCGGATTTTGTCTTCTAGATCAAATAAGCTGCTGTAGCATGAATGAGGTAACTCGTAACGTATAGCATTAGGGCTAAGTTACCAGCCCTAATTAACCTAAATTCACAATCGTTAAAATAAACCTTGAAACACCCTGCCCCCTGTCCTAGTTATACAACAAGGTTTACGGAAAGCTACGCCTTAATATGCCCCCTGACAGGTAAGAGCTCTAACCGAATATATAAGGTATTAAAAGTTTAGAATTCCTCATTCATCATCT
>P_1C_Liq_1_UnCtyDRAFT_1000333_pt1 | contig 11166 bp, 9 predicted proteins | sample Pon1CUnioCityCA_2_FD_10230 | JGI IMG/M metagenome (IMG submission 10230) | reverse complement strand
GGCTCACGCTGTTGAATTTTGCAACACTCGAGCACTAGCCATTACAGATAGTATGAGTCAGCGTCACGGAGCACATATTCAGCGTGTTACGGATCGTCCAAGAAATCCAAAAAATAAAGCAGGTGAGGAAGCGCTACAAGTGATCGCACAATACAAAAAGACATTAGCATCTGGTAAAAAGCCAAAACCAGTCATTAACGAAAAAGCGGATTCCATCCAGTTTTATGCCCCAATCGTGACGAATAGTATGTGTTTGAAATGTCACGGACAACCAGAAAAGGACATCAATTTATCTACATTAAATAAAATCAACAAATTCTATCCTTCGGACCAAGCAAAAGGATATGGCGAGAACGAAGTGCGAGGTGTATGGAATATCATTTATAAAAAATAATTATGAAGACATTAGGACTCATCGGAGGAACCTCATACCATTCAACAATTGAATATTATCGCGCGATCAACGAACGCGTCAGTGAGTCTATCGGTAGCGATCAAAATCCGACTTTACTTTTATATAGTGTGAATATTGAACTGATGCGTTCTGGCGATCAAAAGCGCATAAAAGAAAGTTATTTGGAAATCAGTAAAAAACTGATTGAAATGGGAGCTGAAGGTATTATCATTTGCGCTAATACTCCCCACATGGTCTACGAATATGTTCAACCCCAGATAACGGTTCCTATCTTGCATATTGCAGCTTCTATTGGCCATTACGCAAAAAGAAACGGCATGAAATCATTAGGGCTTTTAGGCACTAAGCCCACTGTAAAAATGGGTTTTATAGCAAGTTACCTGGAGCAAAACTTTCAAATAACAACCGTTCTTCCCGCTGAAGATCATATTGACCGCGTACATCATTATATATCAAAAGAACTTACGCAAGGAAAATTTACAGAAGAAGCGAAATCCTATTTTTTGAACCAGATGGATGAACTCGAAAAGAAAGGGGCCGATGCCATGATTTTGGGGTGTACGGAACTTCCTCAACTTATTCAATCAAAAGATACCGATCATCAATTAATTGATACAACAGATTTACATATTACTTCAGCTGTAGATTTTATTTTAGAGCGTTGATTTTCTCTTGCAAGATCAAACGAAACCTCAAAAAAGTATTAACGGAATTTACTCGAGTCGTAATTATCGGATCGTTCAATAGTAAAATTAAAGTCATCAAACCACTGTATGAATAATTTCCACTGCGAACGATTATGCGTTCTCCAGTATTGGAATTCTTCGGGGTGCCCCATCATAAAAAGCCAATGATTATAAGCTTCAAAATGACCTTGATCGACTATTAATTGGTGTAATTTAAAAACTTTATGAAAGGGATATTCATCCGCATTTTTATGTAGCGGATACAACTGAATAAAGCGTTTGCGAAAACGATCTATATTGGCAATGCTCAGATCATCAATACCGTGCAAGGATTGATAAACTAAAGGCACAACAATATCCTGACTAAAGCTCACGTAACTAACTGAATCAATAGAGTCCATTGTAATGTTCGCATCCTGGCTCAATTTAACCGCAATAGCAGTATCATCGTAAAACACGATTTCTTTGTTCAGCGTTTTATACATTAATTCACTGAGTTCTGCGGTACGATCGGTATGCCGTTCCAAATTCATAAATAACTCACCGTAGAGCAGTCCCCATAATTCTTCTGTTGATTCCAGGTAAATTTTACTTGCCCAATAATAGTTTGAAGCATAATTAGGGGCATTCGAGATCCCCGCTTCGAACTGATTAAGTGCTTTTTCATATTCTTCTAAATGCATCATTAGCCGTCCTAATTCAGCATAAAGCATTCCCTGTTGAGGCATAGCTTCAATCCCCCTTTTCAATATTTTTTCAGCTTTCTCCGACCGTTCCAATTGCAGATAACTATGGGCGTGATATTGAAAAACTGTGGCATTAGCTGGATATTTACGGTGGTACCTTCTGGCATGTCGTATAGATTTTTTATATTCTTTAGCCCTGAAAAACATTTGAACCAATGCTTTTTTTAAAGCTGAATATTCAGATTGTTGACGTGCATTTTTTCTCAATAGCTTTATCGCATAATCAAAATTACCTTGATCAGCCACATCATTAGCGTGTGCAATAATACTTGAAACAAGCGAATCTTTTTGAGCGCTAACCGATGATAACGTTAACACTAAAAAGACACCTAAAAATACAGTTAATTTCATGCAGTGAGTAGTTCAGACGCGCCCCGAATTTACAGATAATAATATAAAAAATGGTTTTTATGGATCAATTTTTTTTACCCACTTAAATTCATTTATATCAAATCTAAACAGTCCATTTTATTTTAAGCTATTGATTAATTAGTATTTAACTGTAGATCTATGATGGAAACCAGGTCTTTATTAAATCACCTCAACCTTACGTTACTGAACGCATAACGAATGGCGGGCTATGATTATACTTTGTACACTTTCAATCTTTATGTTAACCCTGGACATTCATCCCATGCACGGAAGAAGACAGTTCCCAATCGTGAAGAAATTATTCGATTTTATTTTGTTTTAAAAAGTTGTAAAAAATCAGGGTACACAGCTAAATGATAATCGCTTTCTGTCACGAACAGCCAATTTGATTTTGATCGTGGTGTTGTGGCATACATAATGAGCGAACTATCCAATCGTTCATTATCATTGATCAGTTGAATTTCGACTTTGACTTGAAGCAGCGAATCCGAAGTTTTCGAACTTTTGATATAGTAACTGCCCCATACTATGCTTGTAGAGTCGTGAAGATTCGTACGGTTTCCTGAAGGTTTAGGCACCTCTTGAAAACGATCCTGCATGGCGTCTTTTCCAAGGTCGTCGTAGTACTTAACTATCGCGGGATGTGTCGCATTCAGATAGGACAACGCATCACCCGAATTACGTGCTTCAACGAGTTCCTTCAGCGATCGGTTCAATTCAAGTTCTTGTTCAGCGGTCATGGAACAAGCAACAACGAAAGCCAGTACAATTGCTATGAATAGAGTGCGCATCATGAGTTCAAAACAAGAATACCGATATTGAGTGCCGTTGCAAATACTACCCATAGAAGATAAGGAATAAGCAAGAAAGCAGCAAGACGATCCAAACGAAAAAAGTGACGAATCAAAAGTGCTATCATAATGATGAGCAGCACAATGACTAACAATGCCCAACCGGTTCGATGTAATCCAAAAAATAATGGAGTCCAGGCCAAATTCAATAGAAAGTGCACCCCAAATAACAAGAGTCCGCGTTTAGCAAACTTCACCATAATAGGGTAACGTCCTTTAGCAGCCACCTGCCAGATAATCCCAAAAGAACCGCCCATGAGTACATACAAAATAGTCCACGCTGGACCAAAAATCCAATTCGGTGGTGTAAACGATGGTTTTGTTAAATCAGCATACCAACCTTCTATTGCAGACATCGTAGAAAAGCCACTCAAAGTTCCCAAGCCAAGGAAAACAATAACCGAGAGGACTATTTTCCACCAAAGTCCCGTTTTAAAATAGGATGTGTTGTGCGGTTCTGTATGTATTTGCATGTGCTTCTATTATATATTTAATTTCTTTCGAATACCCTCCTCCCATGCTTGCCACAATCGGAACATCTAGCTCTTTAGCAAGACGAAAGACACAGGCATCACGTTGGCGACAACCATTTATGGAAACATTTAATCTACCAAGGCGATCTGTCTCTATAATATCAACTCCTGACTGGAAAAACAAAAAATCAGGTGTAAAGTTTGACAAGACTTTATCTAAATGGTATTCCAACTGATAAATATAATCTTTATCTCCAATTCCATCGCTCAAAGGAATATCCAAATTGGATTTTTCTTTATGCATGGGATAATTTTTCTCGCCGTGCATACTAAAGGTGAAAACGCGCGGTTCATGTTCGAAAATCGAGGCAGTTCCGTTCCCCTGATGTACGTCTAAATCAATAATTAATATTCGTTCAATGGCTATATCATCCAGTAGCCACTGCGCAGCAATAGCCTGATCATTGAGCAAGCAAAAGCCTTCTGCTCGATTGGCGTAGGCATGATGTGTTCCTCCAGCAATATTCATAGCTACTCCTGTTTCCAGTGCAATTTCAGCACATTGCCGCGTCCCCTCCATAATAATCTGCTCGCGGTGTATAAGGCGCTCATCATGTGGAAATCCAGACCTGCGCTGCTCGCGTTTGTCCATCTGCAAATTGCGTAATCGGTTGAAATAATCTGGATCGTGAATTTTTAAAACATGACGTTCATTAATCAAACCTGGACTAAAAAATGCATTTTCATCTACCGTTCCTTCATATAATAATTGTCTCGGCAACAAATCATATTTATCCATAGGAAATCGATGTCCTGGAGGCAACGGCTGGACATAACTATCGTTGTAGGCAATTTTCAACATGTGATTTTAACAATCAGGGGGCGACAAGGTTCATGAGTTCGGCGCAAGTGATCGCACCGAAGGTACCAATAAAGTAACCAAATACGGCCATTAACACTCCCACTGTCGTGAGAGCCGGGTGAAAAGCATTGGCTACAATTGGGGCAGATGCAGCGCCTCCAACATTTGCCTGACTACCGACTGCCAAAAAGAAAAAGGGCGCTTTAATCAATTTGGCCATTCCAATCAATAAAAAAGCATGAAAAGCCATCCAGATGAGACCGACGAAAATGAGTAGTGGATTATCAAAAATACGCGTAACGTCAACCTTCATACCGATAGTGGCTACCAGGATGTATAAAAAAACAGAACCCAGTTTTGAAGCCCCCACGCCTTCATAAGTCTTAGCACGCGTAAAACTCAATATCAAACCATACACTGTAGATGTCACGACCATCCAAAAGAAAGGGCTCGAAAAAGTACTCGTTGAGCCGAATTGGCCTTCAAAAAATTCAGCGAGATATCCCCCGATAAAATGAGCCAATGCCACACCGCCAAATACCAGTCCTCCTATGACCATAAAGTCAGTCAATGTCGCTTTTCGTTCAACGCTTTTCTGGAATTTCTCAACTTTTAGAACCAGATCATCAATTGCGCTACTGTCAGCTTTAAGCCACTTATCAATTTTTGCCGTTTTACCAATGCCGAACAGAATTAATGCCATCCATATATTCGCAACGACAATATCAACGAGCAACATACCACCAAACAACGTTTCTTTGTATTGGTACGTTTCGAGCATCGCCGACTGATTAGCTCCACCACCTATCCAGGATCCTGCAATTGTAGCCAGACCTCTCCAGGCAGCTTCATTACCTTCACCGCCAACAGTAGTCGGAGAGATGATAGAGAAAATCCATACAGAGAAAACACCTCCGACAATAATCCCTATGGTTCCAGTAAAGAACATGACCAAACTTTTAGATCCCAAGCCAAATAGGCTTTTGATATCCACGGATAGGATTAATAAAATCAATGATCCCGGCAGTAAATAGCGACTCGCCACAAAATATAAATTCGTTGCCTCTGGATCAATGATACCCAGTGATGTCAACACCGCAGGTATCATGTAACATAGGAATAAAGCTGGTATAACGGTATAAAGCCGTTGCCAATTTTTATGTTCAAGACCAGAGGTGTAGAAAATAAAAGCCAGAATAATCAGTAGAATACCAAAAACAATTTTATCGTCGGTAATAAGCGCTTCTGTCGGTTCTTTACTCAAAAAAGAGATTTTTGTTTTGCCTTTGTGTTCGTCAAATTGCAACACTTTTCCATTACGTTTTGGAATCAATTCTAAAGCGATGATGCCATTTGGTCCTGGATTGCGGAAGAGAATATCACCTACGCGTTGGACTGTACTCGTATCTTTGTTAAATACAACATCAACGGATGTTGCTTTTTGAAGTAAGCGTCTCTCTTTATCATTGAACACCACTATACCATGAGGGTTTGTGGTGAATCTTTTTACTGTCTCACCAAACGTAAAACCTTCCATATGTCCTACATTTTCAGTATCATATACTTGGTTCACGACGATCAGAGAATCTCCTTCTACTACCATCAATTGCTCAGAGCGCTCCTGAGTAAAACCTGACAATGCCATAAACAACATGGCGATTAAAAATTTATATTTCATGGCGTTTATCTTATAAATAGAAATGAATTTGTGCTACGAATGTAAATAAAATAAGCAGGAATGAATGACTCGTGAAAAATTTGTGGAAAATTTATTCTGGAGTCATAAAAAAAGCGCTGGGGATGCTCCACAGCGCTTTTTGAGATTCTATCTATGTACAAATTTATTTGTTCATCTTAACAAACTGCAGACGATGAACAGTTTGCCCATCGTAAAGTTCTATGAAATAAGTGCCTTTGCTCAATTTTGAAACATCTATGAGTTCCTGATAAGATCCTTTTTGAACAACTTGTCCATTCATCTTCCGTATCACAAGGTTGGACCAATCATGGTTTGATTTGATACGTAAAACAGTTGAAGTTGGATTCGGATACATCTTTATTGCTTCCAACGCTTCCTCCTGAAGCGAAGTAACAGGTTGAAAATTCGCGACAAATTCACGATCGGATTGAATATTGAATGTGTATGTGGCATTAGTGCTCACTTCAGTACCATTTTCTGTCCAGTTGACAAAAGTATAACCTGTTTCTGCCGTTGCAGCTATGGTTACACCATCACCTTCTTGAAAAGTACCTGCTCCAGATGTCGTACCTCCATTGACAGGATCTTCTGAGATAGTAACATCATAAGTTATCGCTTCAAAATTCGCTGTTAAATCGCGATTTGAAGTGATGTTAAAAACATACTGGTTACTAGTACTTACAACGGTACCATTTTCCGTCCAATTTACAAAGCTGTAACCAGGGTTGGCAATTGCTTCGACGGTCACAGATGCATTCTCCACATAGCTTCCATCACCAGTAGTAGCACCACCATTTGAAGGGTTTGCTGAAGTGACCACATTATACATCACTGGTGATTGATATTCCAGCGCACCTATATCAATCACATTATTATCTACGCGATTATTACCTAATAAATCCAGCGGTAAGAGATATAAGTTTGAAGTATCGCTATATCCATTATCAATACAAGAAGAAGATGACTCTAGCTGGAAATTATTTGTACTCGCATCAATGAAGTCTGGGTTAGCATCTACAATATTACCTCCCAAATCTGTCAAATTTGCAGGTAACGTTGTTTCGTCCGTGAGATTGTTTCGCGCATTGATTGTTCCGTTCGCTCCAGAAACGGCAAAATTCAATCCATTTGAATAGATAATGTTATTGAGTAGTTCAATCTCAGCGTCGTTATTAATACGGAGACCTTGAGAGCTATTGTAGATGGTGTTATTAACAACATGCGTTACTAAAGTCGAAGAAGAAGTAATATAGCACCCGAACTGATTATTGTCATAAAGGAGATTACTTACCACATACGCTTCAGAGGAACTCACTTTAATCGCTGCTACAAAACCCGTTGTGTTTGTTGCATTATTATATAACTCATTATTTCGAATCAATAAAGTAGAAGAAGAAACAGCAATTCCATTGGCTCCATTGGAATGAACCAAATTGTTCTCTATGAGCAAATTATTACTGGGAATGTCACTTGCATAGATACCATCTTTTCTATTTTTGCTGAAAATTGAATTTGAAATGCTACAACTATTTACATTCTGATAAAAGCTAAGTGCACCTCTAAAAGCTATCACACCAGTAATACCTGGTACGTTACGGGATTCTTTGGCATATTCAAATCTACAAAATTCGAAATTCGCAGTTGCCGATTGATCGATAATTACTGCTCCCCAATATCCACTCGTTCCATTTCTGGTAAATAAAATACTGTCCGTTAAACTACCCTCAGCAACTAATGTTCCCTCAACCTTGAGCGCTCCGACAAATGCGTTACTGAAATCCCAAGTTGAAGTAGTACTTGAAGAACTCGCGTCAAAACGAACTTCTACACCTGGTTGAATTGTGAGATTGTCTCCCGCATTCACAAATGCACGTCCCTCAATGATATAAGGACTACCGTTCAGATCCCAAGTTCCGGAAACAGTTGCATTATCGGGAATGGTCGTCTGGCCAAAAACAAGACAGGCCGAGATAACTAATAATAGTAAAGTCAAATTAATTTTAATCATATCTTTATTTTTTTCTGCAAAAAGAACTTATTTTAACTATATATAAGAATATTTAACAACTATTTAGTATATAATGTCATATAAAAGACTTTTATGCAACATCCTTGATCAATAAAATAATCATCTGAATAGATTTATCCAACTAGTAGAAGCTACAATTGGACTATTCCAATCAATAGTATTGATGCAACGTGTTCCGTTCAATGAAAAAGAGGTACTAAAAAACGAACCTGCTGATGATACCTATAAAAATGAGATTTTTCGATTTGTGATCGGGGCTTGTAATTGCCGTGGTTAATAAAAAGTCGTGAGTAAAAGGAGGTAATTATCGTTTCTTTGTATAGGCGAGATCCATGCTTACTTCAAAATAAGAATAGTGGTCGAAGCACTCAAAAAATTGATGTCTGAGTTTAGATTTAGATTTCAGACACATCGTAATGAAGCCTAGTCCAGCTCCTCCTTTTTCAGAGAGTAGCCCATTACCCAATACCTCCATATAATATTGTTTCACTTCAACAGGATCCATTTCATTTAGCTTTTGCAAGTGCTGCGCAATGAAGTTTTTCTTTTTATTATCGATTAAATTTCCAAAAGAGATACTATAATTCTCTTTTCGATCCAGCACGATAACATGACCTAACTGCTTTCCTTCAGTATCCTTAGCACCATGTATACGAATATTCTGGAGGCCTTCTATCATAATGGAAAACATCCTTTTGATGACGGGCTTCTTGACATCGTTCGTTCTCATTATTTGTTCAACGCCCTCAGAAAGGCTGTTCACTAGATCTTGAGAAAATTCACCAAAATGAGAAAGCACAACTACCGAACCTTTCTCCTCGGCCATTTCATTGTGCAAATCCCTGTAAATTCCTTCAAGATCAGATTTTATTTCGGTCTTTTTTCCCATGTGAAGTCTTTCATTCTAAGTAAAAATACGCAACATTTTCTGGAATGAACAATTATTTTTAGTTTTTTAGTGAATACTATGAATCATTGATTCTGTGTTCAATAATAATTTGTCTTTTCAATTTTCATGTCATTTCACTACTGTTATGTTTCCAGCTCCTGAAAATGATTCTCCATTTTTACGTGTTCCACTGTATTTATATACGTACGTTCCTGTATTAACGATTTCACCTCTGTGATATCCTTTCCAACAATCAGTTGGATCATTCGTTTCAAAAATCTTCTCTCCCCATCGGTTGTATACCTGAAATGTTACAGTTTCGATACAGCCTCCCAGCAAGCATAGCTCATCATTGACGTCATCTCCGTTCGGTGAAAACATGCTCGGTAATTCCACTTTACCACAAGGGTCTTCAATAGTAATAAAAATAGAATCTGTTGCCTTACATCCATCCGTACTCGTTGCTGAGAGTATATAAAAACCACTTTCATCAGGCGTCAATGTAGGCTCCAAACATGTTGAACAGTCTACGCCTTCAGCAGGGGTCCATAGCAATGAGGCATCATTTGGTTGAACAGAAGCATCAATCGAAACGCTACCTCCTGCATTGATTGTAGCGTCATTGGTCAGAATATTTACAACTGGTACTACGGGGCCATTCACCGTCACAGGACCATAATTCGCTGTGCAACCATTACTGTCCGTCACGGTCAACGTATAATTACCGCTCGCAATATCGATAAGATCAGCATTGGAACTATTAACTCCGTTCCAGCTAAAGTCTAAATCACCACCATTTGCTGATAATCCAGTTATTTCTCCACCTTCGCCTTGACAGTTTGCTGGTTGAATAGCTAAAGCGTTATCGTTAATTATCGGTCCGCCAAGAGAATCAATCGTAAAAGGTCCTGCCACCTCAGTACAATTATTACCATCGGTCACCTCCAAGGCATAAGTACCAGCTGGAACACCACTTAGATCTAGTGTAGTAGCTCCTGATGGGGTCCACTCGTAAGTAAAACCACCCGTACCACTAACACTAATACCATTAACACCGCCATCACTTCCATTACACGTTTCATCGACCACAACAACACTACTTGTATTGATTGTCGGTCCAGGTTCATTCGTAATCGTGTAAGGTCCGGCAGTCACAGAACAACCATTTTGATCAACGACTTCAAGCGTATAGTTTCCAGCGGGGAGGTTGGTGATGTCTTCCTGAGGGTGCGAGTTGCCGTTCCACAAAAAGGAGAGGTTATTTCCAGATGCCACAATGCCCGTGATACTTCCATTCGCTTGACCACAGCCTTCATCCTGGATTTGGATGTTGGAATCATCAATCGTCGGTTCGGGAACAGCATTTACTGTGTGAGGACCTGAGGTTGCCGTACATCCCACGTCATCCGTTACCGTTAGTGTGTAGCTCCCTCCAGCCAGTCCGACAGTATCTTCATCCGTCGCATTGTTTCCATTCCATTCAAACGTTAAATTGGATCCCGTCGCCGTGATTCCCGTGATTTCACCATTGGCGTCAGAACACGTTTCGTCTACAATAGTCATGTTTGTTTCATCAATAACAGGCCCGGTATCTGCAGAAACTGTAAATGGCCCTGCAGTAGTTGTGCACGAGGCATCATCCGTCACTACCAGCGTATAAGAACCAGCTGTAATACCTGTAATATCTTCATTAGGATAAGTGGTTCCATTCCATTCGAATGTTAGATTCGACCCAGTAGCAACGATACCGGTTATTGCCCCATCATTTGCCAAGCAACTTTCATCCTGTATATTTAATCCAGATAAGTCGATGGAAGGTCCTGGAGATGGAGAAATCGTGTAGGGTCCACTCGTCTCCGTACAACCATTCTGATCCGTAACAGTAAGCGTATAGTTACCACCAACAGCATTGGTTAAATCCTCAGAAGGTGTGGCAGTTCCGTTCCAATCAAATGTCAGTGATCCAAATCCTCCAGTAGCAACAAGTCCTGTAATGGAACCATCATTTCCTGCACATGTCTCATCAGTAATAGAGGGCGGCGTACCTGAGATATTAATTGCTGGGGAAACCACAACTTCAACAGGAACTCGATACGTTCCCGGACAGGTTCCTACATAATACGTCGTAGTTGCAGTTAAATTCG
>P_1C_Liq_1_UnCtyDRAFT_1000332_pt1 | contig 11167 bp, 8 predicted proteins | sample Pon1CUnioCityCA_2_FD_10230 | JGI IMG/M metagenome (IMG submission 10230) | reverse complement strand
TGCTCCGTTTTCATCAGTGTAGTAATCTATTTTACTCCACTTTTGCTTAACCTTTGCTCTAAGGCTATCGGTTTTCAATACAGTTGCTTCTCCGAGGTTTTCTTCTATAGCGCTTCTTGTTTCGTCTATTTCAGAAACAAGCGATTCAATGGTTTCTTCAGATAAAGTTTCATCTGTATTAGTTTCTTTAGCTTCAACTTCCGTCGATTTTTCAGTTGTTGTTTCTGCTTCTTTTACTTCTTTATTTTCTACTTGACCTTGGCAGGCAAAAAGAAATGAGGCAGCAATGATGCCTATGCTTAATTTGTTCATTTTAATTACTCAATTATTGATTAATGAAGTTACAAATTTAAGGAAGCAATCAATCCCTTGATTGGGTTTTCAAAAAAATCATTTTGACTTATGTTTTTAATAACCCCTTTACCTTGATCCAAAAGAGCACCGAAGCAGGATTATCAGATTTAGCTAAGAAGGGAAACTCGTTAATCTTTTCAGTAAGCAAGGCCTCACTTTCAATGAAGTTTTCTATTTGGTCTTCTTGGAAAAATGCCATTTTCCAATTTTTAAATACCCGTTCTTCAGCTTCAAATCTCCCTAAGGTGGTGACATTATAGTGTCGCTCATCCTTTTTTATTTTTTGGTATAAGGCTTCTAAATTGGCCTCTTCACCTTCTAAAAATTGAATGTAGCGTTGATTGTGATAGATCAAGCAACCGCTAATGCCTAAAGGGCCATTGTTTCTTTCTGACTGTTGCAGAATAGTTTCTACCTCTTCTTTTGTAGCGGGTGAAGTAGCTCTTGAGCGATAGATTAGTTGGTGCAGCATAGAAAAATTGGCCGTCATGGTTTGTACGCCCCTAAATTACCATCTTTATGTAAATATTGCATAAACACCGAAATATCTTATGATTCCTTGCTTGCTTTGTATCCAATTAAGCTATTGCCGAACATTAAACTTTACTAAGAGTTGCATCTTTACTTTTACACATGAAAAATTTAGGCTAGTAAATGCGCTTTTTTGATGAACAGTCAGCAGAAGATCTGGAGTTTCCTAAGATTAGGAATTGGCTACAGGCAAAGGCTCAAACAGCTAGTATTCAGGATAAATTCAAGCAACTACAAACTTATCGAGACCATAAGCAAGCGGAAAGAAGTTTGGTTTTGACCCACGAATTACAGCAAATTCGAAATCAGGGCTTGCGCTTTCCAAGGCTAGAGTTGAAAGAAGTCAAAAAAGAGATTCGTCTACTAGAGATTAGCGGTTCGGTCTTGGAGGTAGATAGTTTTATTAACTTGTTGGATACAAGTCGTTTAGTCAACGATCTTTTTGCCTTTTTCAAGGCAGAAGAACCATCCTTTTACGAGCTGAAGTCGCTTCTTCAAGATGCCTACCCCACAAAGACTATAGAAAAACTAATGGAACGTATTTTCGATAGTCGTTTCAAAATAAAGGACGATGCTTCTGAGGATTTATTACAGATCAGACAATCCATTAGCACCAAACGCAGACAAATTAATCGAAACTTCAATAAAGTGTTGAAATCAGCACAGGCAAAGGGCTATGTTGGAGATATAAAAGAAAACATAATCGATAACCGCAGAGTGTTGACGGTACTGTCTTCTTATAAAAGAATGGTAGATGGGGGAGTACTTGGTGCTTCTAAAACCGGTTCCCTAACTTATATTGAGCCTAAAGCTAATCAGTCCCTGAATTTAGAGCTCGATCAGTTAGTAGATGATGAGCGAAAGGAAGTTCGAAAGATATTAGCGGAGTTGACCGATCAGATTCGAGCAGATTTGCACTTGATCAAGGCTTATCAGCAAATCGTGCTTGCTTTAGATGAATTGAATGCTAAATTTAAATTAGCCCAAAAACTGGGAGCTATCAAACCGAAGTTGAACTTTTCAGATCAGCACTTTTACTTGAAGGATGCCTATCATCCGATTTTAATGCAAAAGAATAAAGCAGCCAAACAAAAGACCATTCCACAGACTTTTGGATTAGATGCTGCTAAACGCATTTTGGTCATATCGGGGCCAAATGCAGGAGGTAAATCTATAACCCTTAAAACTATGGGACTCTTGCAGCTGATGGTTCAAGCGGGTTTAGCTGTGCCAGTTTCAACTGAAAGTAAGTTTGCTTTTTTTGATTATATCTTATCTGATATAGGAGATAATCAGTCTATTGAAAATCAGCTGAGTACCTATAGTTATCGTTTGCAAAGGATGAAGTTTTTTTTAAGCAAAATGGGCCCCAAGTCACTCTTGCTGTTAGATGAGTTTGGCACAGGCTCTGATCCTGATCTTGGCGGAGCTTTAGCTGAGGTGTTTTTTGAAAAGCTATACGCTTCGCAGTCTTTTGGGGTATTAACGACCCATTATTCCAATATCAAATTAAAAGCGGCACAATTAGCAGAAGCAGAGAATGCGAATATGCTTTTCAATCGCAAGACATTAAAGCCAGAATACCAATTGATGGTAGGTCAGCCGGGTTCTTCTTTTACTTTCGAAGTAGCACAAATGAATGGGATTCCCAAAGAAATGCTGCAAGAGGCGAGGCAAAAAGTTGACAGTCAAAAAGTGAAGTTTGATAAATTAATCTCTGATCTGCAAAGAGAAAAGTCTGTGCTTCAAAAACTAAAACGCGATAGCTATGATGCTAAGGTTGAAATGGAGCAACAAAAAGAGACTTATGAAGCGAAGAGTGAGCATTTTGAAGAACGCTTAGAACGACAACAAAAACGCATTGAGCGAAATGATAAATACCTAAGTCACGGTCAGAAGATGCTGCAGTTCATTCAGCAAATGCCCAAGAGTAAAAGCAAGCAAAAAGACCATTGGCAGCTCATCAAGAAATATGTGACCATTGAAAAGGCTAAGCTGGATGAGGCCATCAGAAAAGCACAAGCAGAACAACGCAAGCAGGAAGCAAAACAGAAAGCCGCCCAACAGAAGAAGAAAAAGAAAAAAGCGAATCCACAAAAACAGAAAGTGAAACCTAAACCAATAACAGTTGGGCAAAAGGCTAAATTGAAGAACAGCAAACAAGTAGGAGAGGTGATTCAGATTGACGGAAATCAAGCCACGGTGCTATTTGGAGTGATGAAAGCTAAAGTAAAATTGAGCGAATTAAAAGGAGTATAAATACACTAGAACTTTTCTGTTTGTCGACTGTCTACTGATTATGAACCAAACATTTCCGAACTGGATGAGCAGTGTTTTAAAAGCTGCTGCGATCTACAACATTCTCTGGGGCGCTTGGGTAGTGCTCTTTCCTCAAACCTTTTTTTCGTGGACGGGTATGGAGCCACTCACACATCCCACCGTATGGCAAGGCACAGGCATGATTGTGGGCGTTTATGGCTTAGGATATTGGTGGGCATCTTTTGATCCGTTAAGGCATTGGCCTATCATTGCAGTGGGTTTTCTAGGAAAGATCTTTGGTCCCATTGGGTTTGTATTCAATCATTTTATTTTAGGAGAAGTTCCTTTTCAATTTAGCTACACCATGATCACGAATGACCTGATCTGGTGGATTCCATTTTATTTAATCTTACTGCATGTTCACCGAACTACGCGCTGGAGACTCCGATCCTAAAAAGTGGGGATTTTATGCATTAATGGTGTTTTATGCCTTTGCGGGTTTAAATCACTTTCTGATGCCTGATTTCTACTTAGGCTTAATCCCAGATTACTTTGATTCTAAACCAACTTACAACGCTTTAGCAGGGGTTGGAGAGATCTTAGTAGCGATTGGATTATATTATCCGCTTAGCAGAAAAGCGGGAGTTTATGGTATTCTTTTTTTACTGCTGGCCTTTATACCTGCTCACATTGACTTTATTCGAGTGGGTGCTTGTGTGACCGATAGTTTGTGTGTGCCTGAATGGGTAGCTTGGGTTAGGTTGATCCTAATTCATCCGTTCTTAATTTGGTGGGCATGGATCTATCGAAATTACCGCATAAAAGATTAAGATGGTTGACCTTTGTATTCGTCTTTTCGTTGATACTGCCTTGTTAATGCTTATCTGGATGACACAATTGATTGTTTATCCTTCTTTTACTTATTTGAAATCCGATGCAGTAAGCAAGTGGCATCCTTTGTACACCAAACGCATATCAGTTTTGGTTGCGCCACTTATGCTCTTTCAGCTTTTTTATGTGGCCTTTCAGCTCTTTGTTGCACCCTCTTATTACCAAGCTGGTAGCCTGTTCATAGTAGTGCTTACTTTCTTGATCACTTTTGTAAAGGCGGTGCCGAAACACGCAGCGGTTGAGACTAATCCCAATCAAGCTAAAAGTATTTTTCAGCAATTAGTAGCCATCAATTGGCAAAGAACCTTTTTGTACTCCGCACTTTTTGTGTGGACAGTTTTTGAGTTATACCTAAAACTAACTTCCTAAGGCTTTGCTTATCTTTTCAACCTTTAAGACATGAATATGCACATGAGAACGATTAGCACTTTAATCCTAGCTCTATTGGTGAGTTTTTCTGCTCAAGCCCAACTATTTGGCAAGAAAAAGAAGGAGACAGAAAAAGAAAAACAAGAAAAAGGGAATTATTACGATTTAGTAGGAGGCGCCAAAGTAAAAAGCGATTCTGGGGTTTTTCTCCTGCACCAAAAAGAAGAGGATTATTTTTTTGAAATCCCTTTAAGTCTGCTAAACCGTGACTTTTTATGGGTTAGCAGGATCGCTAAAATTCCCAATGGTTTTGGAGGAGGTTATATCAATGCGGGTTCAAAAACCAATGAACAACTTGTACAGTGGTCTAAATCCGGTAAAAAGGTATTGCTGCGGTCTTTTTCTTACCAAAGCGTTGCAAATGATACGTTGCCCATTTTCCAGTCGGTGGCCGATAACAACTATGCTCCTATCATTGCAGCTTTCAAAATAGAAGATTATAATCCTGACTCTACCGCTTTGCTGATTAAGGTAAATGAGCTCTTTTTAAAGGATGTAAAAGCGATTAGTGGTTTGTCATCTGGAATTCGTAAGGCATACAAAGTGAGTAAACTCGATCAAGACCGAAGTTTTATTAGCCGTTTTCAAACTTTCCCTGAGAATGTGGAAGTGAGACAGGATTTGACTTATTCAGCTTCCAAGCCTCCATCAGCTAGTCGTACAGGAACCATCTCCATGCAATTGAGTCAATCCATGTATTTATTGCCTGAGAAACCCATGCAAGCAAGAGCTTTTGATCAAAGGGTAGGTTGGTTTACCATCAGTCAGATCGACTACGGTTCTGAGGCACTCAAGGCAGACCAAAAGCGTTACATTAGAAGATGGAGACTAGAGCCTAAAGATCCTGAGGCTTATGCAAGGGGTGAGTTAGTGGAACCTAAAAAGCCAATCATTTATTATTTAGATCCTGCTACTCCTGAGCGCTGGAGACCTTATTTCAAGCAAGGAATTGAAGATTGGCAAGTGGCTTTTGAAGCAGCAGGCTTTAAGAATGCTATTCTGGCTAAAGAGGCACCTAGCCCTGAAGAAGATCCTGATTGGAGTCCCGAAGATGCTCGTTTTTCAACTGTGCGTTATGTAGCAACTACCACGCGGAATGCCATGGGACCTAGTGTGAGCGATCCTCGTTCGGGTGAAATTATTGAAAGTGATATTGTGTGGTATCACAACCATTTGCGCTCATACCGTAACCGCTATCTTCTAGAAACAGGGGCGGCAAACCCTAAAGCGAGAACTTTAGAAACTCCAGAAGAAGAGATTGGAGAAATGATGCGCATGGTTATTGCCCATGAAATCGGACATGCGCTTGGTTTACCCCATAACATGAAAGCCAGCTATGCCTATCCAACAGATTCGCTTCGTTCAGCTCGCTTTACCCAAAAATGGGGGCTAGCTTCAACTTTAATGGATTATACTCGATACAATTATGTGGCTCAGCCTGGTGATTCAGGAGTAAGGTGGGTGCGCATGTTAGGCCCTTATGACCTTTACGCTATTAATTGGGGTTACCGTTATTTTCCTCAGCTAAATTCTGCAGAAGCTGAAAAGCCAGTCTTGGATAGCATGATCAGGGCAAAAGCAGGCGATCCGGTCTATTTATTTGGCGGAAGAAACAGTTTTGACCCAAGCTCCCAAACTGAATCTGTTGGGGATGATCCTGTAAAGGCAAGTAGCTATGGCATGAAAAACTTGAAGGTCGTGGCTGAGAACCTTGCTGAATGGACGGCAAGTCCGGGAGAAGGTTATGCAGACTTGGAGGAATTGTTTGGGGAGTTGTTAGGAGTTTGGAGAAGGTATTCTGGACATGTGATCACCAATATTGGCGGAGTTTATGAGGAGCTCAAAACTACAGAAGATGATGGCTTTGTATACCAACATATTGCCAAGGAAGAGCAGGAGAGGAGCATGGAATTTTTGAATGAAAGCGTGTTTAATTCACCCAAATGGTTAATGCAAGAGGCTATTTTAGCCAACATTGCTCCTTACAAAACCATTGAAAAGATTAGCAAAACACAAGAGCGGCTTTTGAGGCAGCTTTTATCTGAGAACAGAATGCAGCGTATGCTTGAGAATGAGGTAATAAACCAAGACCAAGCGTATAGTTTGCAAGAAATGCTAGCAGATCTGAGAAAAGGACTGTGGTCGGAAGTTTATCGATCGCAACCCATTGACCATTTTAGAAGAGCCTTACAAAATGCTCATGTAGCCCGCTTAGCAGAATGGACAGAGGAAGAGACCGTTGAGCCAAACGAATACCGTTCGCATGCTAGGGCAGAATTGAAAGCGATTGAACGTCTGGCAAGCCAAAAGGCTCGGACTTATCCAGATGGCGCAGAGCGTTATCATTTAGAGGCTATAGCAGCTTCTGCCAACAAAGCATTGAAATCGGACTAAAGCCTATGTGGCTTTGATTAGGTATTGATAAGGTAGTAGGTCCAGAAGGACTTCCTCTATTTCAAAGCCTGCAGCTTGAAGTTCTTGAACAACAATTTCCCTGCTGATTTTATGNTCTACTGAAGGTCCCATGGGAAGTTCCTTTTTGAAGAAGTCAATCACCACTAGCTCACCATTTTTATTCAAACCATCTTTTACCTTTTTGAAATAGGCGATACGATCTTCGATGTGGTGGTAGGTATTGACGATCAAAACGAGATCAACTTCTCCTGCATCTAGGGCAGGAGAGTCGTAGGGTATTTTCCTGCACTCAATGACATCCAGTTTTTCGTCTTCAATGCGTTTTTCAATGTGATCAAGAAACTCTTGGTTTACATCAGCAGCAATGACTTGAGCACCCTTGGCGGCTAATTTCACAGAAAAATAGCCAGAACCTGCTCCTATGTCCATTACCTTTTTGCCTTCCAGTTCTCCTATATAATTCAATACTTTCTCAGGCTGTTGGTATTCATCACGTTCCTTTGATTCAAAACGTTTGATCAATTCAGCTACTTCATGCCGGTGCATTTCTTGATTAGCCTGATTTGATGAGTTTGCATGGTGCTGATGGTGCTTTGGCTGATCACCCTTTTTGACCGTTTGGTCTTTTTGAGCACTTTCTGCGCATGCATGCAGGATAAAAGGAAGTAGTAAGAAGACAAGGGACTTGAATGGCATTTTTATGGGGATTAGAATTACAGTTCTTCAACAAATTGCTTGAAAACAGCCTGATGCTGCTGAAGATCGAAATCTGGCGAAATTGAAACTCGAACAATGTAATCCTTATCACCCTCTTTGGTCGTCCCTTGGGTGGAAGTAGCAGGAATAGTCCAATAGCAACCCTTTAGCTGACCATAACTCACGCAATACTTGCTTTCCTGAGGTATTTGCTCGATCATCATCTTGATCAGTTTCAAGTTTAGCTCTCTTTTGTAGGCTTCGCGTTCTGCTTCATTTTTGCCTTTAGTTGGTAGGTCTAAAGAAAATACTGAAGGGGTAAAACCTGCTTCAACAACTTCGTCAGATACAAAATTGATCTTCGCCTCAGGCAAGCTTTTTCTGATAAAGGAAACAAAGTCTCTGGTATTCTCATAAGCTTTTTGAATGCGCTCAAGCATAGAAGGCATTTGCTCGGCTAGCAAAGCAATTTGCAGATCGGTGGCTTGGTTCTCACAAATCTTTAAATGCCTTTCGATTTTTGGCATAAGATCAGCTGCCTCATGATTGGCTGTGCAATAGCCTGCAGTGCACTTTCCACCACTTGGAAATTTAGAACCACTAACGTAAGCAATGCTCCTTACCTTAGACAGGATATTATTTTCTGCCAAGAATTGCACATTTGGGCAAAATGTTTGGTCTAGAATAAATACAGCCGGTATGGCATCCTCACCCTTAACAGTTTTACGCTCCTTGCTCAAAGCTGCTCTTAAGGCTTTAAGGTCTGGTACTTCAACCCTCGGATTGGTAGGGATTTCAGCGATAATATAAGGAATGGCATCAAGTTGAGCTACTTGCTCAAGCACCTGTTCGGTGCTCTGAACCATATCGTTGTTTCCATCTACCGGAAGGTCAAGAATCTCAACTTTAGGGTGAACCGCAGCTAATCTTCTCGCTTGGTCATTGGTTCCTCCATAGCAGTTTGGGGGGACAATGATCTTGATGTCATGATTGGGATGTCTTTCTAGGGCATCATCTACCAATCCCATCATAATGGCGTATTGCGTAGAAAGACCGCTAGAAGCAATCAAAGGCTTAATGTCTGTGCCTGTAATGGACTGTATGTTTTCGATTACCTGAGCTCTATTTTCGGCTGATTGAGAGTCAGCTGCTTTGACTTCTAGCTGACCAGTCAATTGTTGAAGTGCTATGTAGCAGTCTTCAGGAGTCATGGCAATGGTTTCTCTTCGGCGTACATGCTGAATAGCTGAAACGTAGGAATCCACATCAGTATGGTGAATTGTGAGTACGCTTCCCATTTTAGGGTAAGTAAGCAAATGAAAGTCTAGACCTGAGATCGGTTCAAAAACACTTACTTTTTCTTGATCCTCGATCAATACCGTACTTCCTTTAAAATGAGGTATTGAATCATCTTCAGCTAACTTTTGAGTTTCAAACTGGAAGCCGTAAATTGACTTCACTATTTCCTCGTCAAAAGCGGCAGGTAATTGGTCACGGTAGAGCAATAAGGTGTTTTTTTCATCTTGATAGTTCTTGCGTAAGATAGCGAGTAGGGGCATGGTTTGAGAAGCAAAAGCAATTACTTGCTCATTGGCTATGTTTTGGAATTTTGCAAGAGCCCATTCCAATATGGAAGAAAGTGGATGCCCTAATCGGATGTAATCATAAGCGGTTGGCAGTTCAGCAAAGGCATTGGTCTCGGCTTTATGCGCTTCAAATAAACGCTCAAACTCTTCAAGGAATTCTATTTTTGCCTTTTCTTCATGGTAAATGTCAAGACGATGGGTGGTCAGCCTGCGCCAATCTTCAGGACTTTGTTCAACAACTTTTTCAAGGTAAGCTAAAACATCTTTATTGCTCATATTCTGCCATTTTAGTGCGCTTGCAAAGGTATTGTTAATCTTCTGCTCGTCTAAGCTTTTTGGTGATTAATCCTTTGAAAAAGGAGGGTTTGAATTGCCGCAAATTAGGTAAATACGTCTTTCTTACTCAGCTTGAACTTCTTTAGTGGCTAGAGCGATTTATGGTGATTGTCCTGCTTACTCTGTACTTCTTTCTTCGGCAAGTTGAAGGGCCCGGTAAGCGTTTATAATGCCGCCGCTTTTGGCAAGTTCAGAAAACTTATTTTTAGATCTTTCCTTACTAGCAAGGTTTGGAGCGTAGACTTTTCTTGGTTTTTTTGGTTTGTAGCTACTTTCCATCAAAAGTTCAATTAGCTCCTTTGCTTTTAGTTCAGGGTAATATGCCAAAACTAAAGCAGCCACACCTGATACCACAGGGGCGGCTATGCTGGTTCCATTGCTTTGACTGTATGTGCTGCTTGAATCCAAGGAAATCATATCTACGCCGGGTGCAAAAAGGTCCACTTGGGTAGCACCGTAATTTGAGAAAACGCCTGCGATCATTTTATCCATTTCTTTCTTGTTGGCGCCAACATTCAAAAAGTTTTCGGCTTCTCTTCCATCCGTTAGCATATCGCTAGGAAATCTTTTATGTCGGTCAATGTTCTTTCCTTCATTACCAGCTGCATGCACTAACAGTACCCCTTTTTCTTGGGCATACAAAATGGCGCTATCTAAAAAAGCTTGATTGGGGGAATAACCCTTCCCAAAACTCATGTTGATGATGTCTGCTCCATTGTCTACGGCATAAATTATGCCCAAAGCAACATCTTTGTCACGCTCATCTCCATCCGGTGTAGAGCGTATGGCCATAATTTCCACTGATTCTGCTACACCCTTGATTCCAAGCTTATTTTGTCGGTTTGCCGCAATAATTCCTGCCACTGAAGTGCCATGGTCAGCTCGTGGTCCGATCACATCAGGATTGCCATAATTTCGATCCGAAAGGTCGTCTGGATCATCAGCTGTTAAACTTCTAGGCTCAAAGTCCAAGTTGAGGTAATGGTCTAAGTAAAGTGAATTTCGGTCTCGCATGCGGTTTAAGCCAGCCTGGGTGGCCCCTTGTGAATACTTTTGACTGAGAAATTCTTTGGCCCATCTTTCATGGCTCTCTACCGGTTCTATTTTTTCAAGTTCTGCTAAACCTTGTACCTCTACTTCAAAAGCATCTTTTAGGATCAGGTGTGCACTTTCCCATTTTTCGAGAAAGGAATCTAGGTTCTTTTTCTCTTTAGATTTCTTTTCTACTAGGTTCTCATATTCTTTTAAAGCCTCTTCATAATAAGGTTGAGTAGAATCCCTTTCGCGCACAATTCTAGTCATTTCAAGGTTTTCATATAAAATATTTTCACCCTTAGCATTTCCAATGAAATTCCAACCGTGCAAGTCGTCTACGTAGCCATTTTGGTCGTCATCGATTCCGTTTCCAGCTATTTCGTCTTCATTGGTCCAAATTTTACCTTCTAAGTCTTCATGTTCAATGTCAACCCCACCATCAATCACTGCTACTACCACAGTCTTTTTAGGTTCAAGGTCCTTTAAAAGTTCGCGATAAGCTTTATCAATGCTAGCGCCCATTACCTCGTCTTCGTTAATATCTTGATGGAACCAATTGATAAGTTCAGGGTCAAAGGCTTCCACATCTTTTTCTTGGGTAAAGACTTGTTGTGTGATCAGGAGGACGAGCAGTA
>P_1C_Liq_1_UnCtyDRAFT_1000331_pt1 | contig 11183 bp, 11 predicted proteins | sample Pon1CUnioCityCA_2_FD_10230 | JGI IMG/M metagenome (IMG submission 10230) | reverse complement strand
AATCGGTAATCAACCCTTTTGTTTCCTTCATGTACACTCGACGTCCCAAAATGCGATCATTTTTCAGCCATAGTATTTCACAATCCTTATTTAATCGCTGAGGATATGTCAGTAAGATCATTTCTTTATCTCCTAGTAACACATAATCACTTACACTCAGACGTTCAGAACCAAAGCGAACTTGTGGTCCGCGATTAGCATTGATGTCTACACCTTCGACAAATTGACCTGAAAAATCAAAGAAAAAATTGACATGTATCATTTTCTCGTTTTGCTGTATAATTTTAAAATCATCAATCGTTAATATTGTATCGACCGGAACGTAATTTTCTATATTCAAAACTAGATTTAGAGAACCGCTATCCCGATTAGTCCAGCATACTTTTTCCCGATGATTTATGGCTCCCTGAAAAATAATTGCTCCTTCAACGGTTTTAACAATTAACTCACCATTTCCCAGTACTTCTCCAGTTTGTCCATCTTTCAAACCTATACTTATACACATACTATCGGATTGCTGAGCGTCAACTTCCAACACCAACATCAACATCAAAAGCAGGAGAATACAACCGAAGTTTTTCATATCACTTTAAAGATGCACAATTTTTAGAGTTCCATAAAATATTAGGGATTATTTGACTAAATACCCTATTTCGATGATCAAGATACCTCAAATTAAAAATACTTTTATTTCGTCCTGTTCTGCGATAGACAAGAACTCCACGTCTCCTTTCGAAGTGTTACGCCATAAATTAATACTTTGAATATCAATTCATTCAATAATTTACTTATTTTTGTGGCGCATTGAATTTGCTAAAACTACGAAAATGCGAAACTACGTTTTAATACTCATCATAACGCTCGGTTTTTTCTCTAATGAAGTTGTCAGTCAAGAGTTACGTATAAAGTATAAACAAGTAACTGAGTCGGTATACGATTACAATACAGATCAATATCAAGATACGGCAACTTATCACGAGGAAGGTCACATTTCTATCTATGAAAAATCAATCGTGATTGAAGGTTATAACAATCAAACCGACAAACAACTTCAACTTGTTGAAAAAGAAAAGGAAAATAATGGAAGTGAAGAACTTTATATCTGCGCTATGCACGGTAAATATTATGCTTTCTCAATGTCTAAGCAGCAAGAACATCTTACACTTGTGAGTGCAGACAATCGCTTCATTTTTAAGATCAAGTAAACTACAAAAACTACTGCTCTACTCCCTTTCGTCGGAACTTATGTATCTTTGCGTCAAATTCATGCAATGAAACAAATGATATTCATTCTATCACTGATAGGTGCTTTAACACTTACAGCTCAAAGCCAGTACAATCGACCAATTAGCCGTACAATTAAAGGTCCACAGTTGTTAGACAATTTAGATTGTTCTCTCAATTATGATCAATATTTCAAAAATGACAGTATTGATGTTAACGGATACTACGTTTACGCGCATGACTCCCTACATTATTTTACATCAGATACTGCTGTTTACTATGATCTGAAAAACGCAGGATTCAATCAATCTATTGACACAAGAAACATGCATCAGCTGAAGCACGGAAGTTGGTCTGAACAATTTGAAGTCAACAAAAAAAATTGGCTCCTTCGTACAAAAACATATCAGCGCGTTGGAACTTATGTAGCGGGCTACCTCTACGGTAAAATGTACACATTTGATGATGAAATGAAAATACGTATGACATTTCAACGCTATCCTATCATCAACGATACTGTTTTTTATGGTTCACAGATCACGCGATATGATGACAAAAAAAATGTTGTTACTATCGAATTTGTTCGATTTAATGATGCAGCAGACAACCAAACATTTAAATATCATCTTTCATACGATGAGGAAGGAACGTTAAAACAATACACCTATCAAAATGATAAGCATAAAATCATTGAAGAGATAAAATATGACGATAACGGACAACAACGATATGCGTTAAAGAAACATGGTGATCAATCCATTCAAAAAAAGTGGTCACATAATCGAAAGCGATTGAAAGTTATCCAAAAAAATAATCGTAAAACAATAAAGCACATTTACCGCAAAGGAGAATTGATACGATCAAGTCAGAAAAAATAGTAGATTCATACACCTTTTATACACAGTTCCAACCACCACTTCAAACAATTTAGTTTTTCTCAAGAAACAAGCGATCTTGTGTTCTTTTCAATTCAATTGCCGTTTTTTGTTCGTATACGATATTCCAGGGCTCACCCAACTGACTCAACGGTTGTAGTGTATCAAAATCTAAATTCAACTGCACTTCTCGACCTTCTTGATTGAGCGACCATTTCCCTTCATATGACAAGGAATCGAATGAAACATTCACCAGTTGATCTTTAGTGAAAACAAACTGATAACCACTGAGAGAATCCGTTTGTTCTTTCTCATTCTCCACCCATTCGGCAACGTTCCAAGAACCATTCACTAAGATTCTCTCTACCTTATTTTCATTGACTTTGGCACACGCTCCAACTAAAAAAGTAATCGCAAGAAAAAAAAAGATACAATTTCTCATGGTTCTAAACTTTAACTACCCAATTGAATTTATCTTCTATGCGTCCCTCTTTAATCGCGTCGAGGTGATGAAAAACCTTATTGGAAAACTCACGCTCCGGTACGGCTGGTAATTCGTAATGTTTGCCCTTATATCCGATCATTTTTATTTGAGCAATCGTTGCAGCAGTTCCAGCACCAAAAGCTTCCGTTAGACGACCATCGTTAATAGCCTCAATCACCTCATCTACTTTGATTTTGCGCTCTTCCACTTCCATCCCCCAATCTTTGGCTAATTCAATTACACTACGTTTGGTGATACCAGGCAATATGGTGTCGGTATCTTCCGCTGGAGTAAATAATTTACCATCAATGACGAACATGATATTCATCGTACCCGATTCTTCAATATATTCATGTTTTTTGCCATCTGTCCACACGAGTTGGTGATACCCCTCCTCTTTACCCAGTTTGGCTGGATAAAGCGAGGCCGCATAATTACCTGCAGTTTTGGCTCTACCTACACCACCTGCTGCAGCACGTGTAAAATGCTCTTCAATTTTGACGTTCAGCGGTTCTGCGTAATAAGCACCCACTGGACATGTAAAAATGATAAATTTATAGTTGTCAGATGGCTTAATGCCTATGTAATCATCCGTAGCAAACAGGAACGGACGGATATAAAGCGAATACCCTTCTTTTTTTGGGATCCAATCACGATCAAAATCGACTATCGCTTGAACGCAAGTTTCGAAAAGTTCGGGCGGGAACTCTGGCATACACATGCGTTTACACGATTCAGCAAAGCGCTTGGCATTCATATCCGGACGAAAAATTGCTACCTCATTATCTACAGTTCGATAGGCTTTAAGTCCTTCAAAAATCGATTGTCCGTAATGAATAGCAGACGTCGCGGGATGTAAATTTAAATTCGAAAACGGCTCAATTTGAGGTGTTCCCCATTCTCCATTTTCATAATCCAATACTAACATATGATCGGAGAACACTTTTCCGAAGGGAAGGTTATCCCAATCTACTTGGCTTAATTCTGAATTTTCTGTACGCTTTGACTTAACTGAAATATTTGATCGTTCCATAATATCGAATTCAGTGCAAATATACTTAATTTTCAAAACTCACTAGGGCTTCATGAGTAAAAACTGTTAAATATCGCTTCGTCCGGATTATAGGTCAGCGTTGTTATCAACTGATGGAATTCACTATTTTTGTTGCTAGAACTAAATACCGTGAAAGCAGAGGATATTTTAAAGAAATATTGGGGATTTGAAAGTTTTCGCAAAAATCAAAGCGAAATTGTCGGTAGTGTTATAAATGGACACGACACCTTCGCATTGCTCCCGACTGGCGGAGGTAAATCAATCTGCTTTCAGGTACCTGGAATTGCTCGCGACGGTGTTTGCCTGGTTATTTCACCTTTAATCGCACTGATGCAAGATCAAGTGACTAACTTGAAAAAACGCGGTTTGAAGGCTTATTCTATCGACTCTGGAATGTCTAGAAGAGAAATCGATATCGTACTCGACAATGCCAAGTTCGGTGAGGTTGATTTTCTTTATGTCTCTCCTGAGCGACTACAGACCGATCTTTTCATTGCACGCTTCAAACAAATGAAGATTGGTTTGATCGCTATTGATGAAGCTCATTGTATATCGCAGTGGGGACATGACTTCCGGCCACCTTATCTCGAGATTTATAAATTACGCGACATCCACCCCAATGTGCCGATCATAGCTGTTACAGCCACCGCTACAGAACATGTTAAAGAAGATATCATTACCTATTTACAACTCAAGGAACCTCATTATTTTGAAGGGAATTTTGCGCGGGAGAATATCTCCTACGAAGTATATCAAGTACCTCAAAAAACAAAAGCCATTCTAAAAGCATGCAATCTGTTCAAGGGACACACGGGAATCGTCTATTGTCAAACGCGCAGATCGACCAAACATGTAACAAAACTACTCATTGCCCACAATTTCTCGGCTGGTGTTTATCACGGTGGATTATCCGGTATGGAACGCAGCGATAAGTTAAAAAGATGGCTGAATGGAGAAATCAGAATTATCGTAGCCACTAACGCATTTGGCATGGGTATCGATAAACCTGACGTGCGTTTTGTTTTACATTATGAAATCCCTGACAATGTAGAAGCGTATTATCAAGAGGCAGGAAGAGCAGGACGAGATGGTAAGGCATCACGTACTATGGCCTTTTTTGATCAAAAAGACCTGACCAAACAAGAGCACCAACTCGAACGCACCTTTCCTCCTATTGAATTTATTAAATCTGTCTACCGCGCATTATGCAATTACTTCAGCATTGCCATCGGTTCAGGAGCGCATCAGAGTTATTCACTCGACATTCAGGGATTTGTACACAAATATAACTTTGAACCCATTACTGCTTACAATGCACTGAAGATTTTAGAGATGAATGGTTCCATCGTTATGAATGAGGCTGTTTTCCATCCTACCAAACTCATGTTTATTGTAAACAATAAAACACTGTATAGCTTTCAACTCAAAAATGATAAATACGATCCTCTAATCTCACTATTATCGAGAAGTTATCCAGGCATCTTTTCCTATTACTATGCGATTCAGGAGCGCAAAATAGCTCAGCGACTGAAAATTTCTATGAAGGAGCTCAATAATCAATTGAGTTATCTCGAAAAACACGGTGTGGTCGATATCACATGGCAAAGTGAATTACCTCAAGTCGTACTTTTGCACGAACGATTACCTGACGACTATATGCGTATTGATCAATCGATTTACGATCAGCGAAAAAAGGTAGCTTTTGACAAGCTCAAGGCACTGAAGAATTTCGTTCTCGCTCCACAATGTCGTTCAGTATTACTACTCAACTATTTTGGACAAGACGGAGAACCATGCGGGAAATGTGACATTTGTCTTGCCGAACGCAAAACAGATTACACAGCGACAGAACTAATTGAACACATCAAGAACTTGTTGAAAGATAAACCTCATTCCTTGTCTTCACTGCAAGATGAACTTCATCTTAACGATAATAATCAACTACAAAAACTTCTTCATTGGTTGACGGATGAGGGAGAAATAACATTTCAATCGAACACCTTTCAACTGAAATCATAATCGTAAAATTAGATCACGCATTTAACGCATAAGCTCAGGAGGTTAAACTTATAAAGTTACGATGCAATGTGCGATTTTATATCGTCCATAACATTTTGAAAATGACTCAGCCGTTCATTGACCTCCTCTTGAATCTCTTTAGCGTGTTTATCAGTAGAATTCAATATTTCTTCGTAAAACGAATCCATATCATTCTTTTTCGACTCTAATTCTTGCATTTTTTCATCGATTTTACGCTGCACCGGCTCACTTGCCTTGCTTCTTTCCTTCTCTAGATGCTTTAAACTCGAATATGCTTCTTTTATTTTCGTTTTAATCTCCTGTTCTATCTTTACCTTATCCATTGCCTATACTTTATATTTCTCTTAAGTTATGACGAATAAAATGATAATTCAAGTAATTCGGTTTCTTTATCTTTTTTTAACACACGGTTTAAGTGTTCACGCTGCACCTCAACTTTTATTCTTTATAGGAGCCTAAAAAGCATCCTTTTTTGCAATGCAATACCGCTTTTTTTATCAGGTTATATTCTTTCAAGAAGTATAGGTTAAAAATCAAAAGGGCTTAAATAGTCTTGTTCGAAATACATCCGATGGAAATAATGTTCAAATTCGATACCGTCATAGTAAAAGGATAAAATTTGCCGATACTTTACTCCCTCATGTGCCATACGCATAGCACCCTCCTGACAAAGACCGACCCCATGTCCATACCCTTTACCTTTAAGAACTACAAATTTACCTTGAGGATAACAAGAAAAAAAAGTAGACTTTAATTTAAAATGATAGCGAAGATCGCGAAGGGGAATTCCTAAGTGAGGGCTAATATAAAAAGCCTTCCTTTCTTCTTGCTCAAACGTATAAATTTGTGGACCGTAAGTTGTATCAGCTACAGGATAAAAATAATTATTGATTAAGAATCTCCTCCATTGCAATTTAGGGATTTTTTTCTCCCAGGTAGCTTGACTTGTGTATATGCAAAAGGTATCTCGAAAAGTTTTGAGGTATGGTATCCCCTCTCGCCACACATAATCAGATGGGCTCGTTTGCCCTCCGCAATTGGCATGAAAATAACCATCTACCAATTCGTTGGTGACCGTGTCTACCATATACACCCCAGCTGTTGATCGCACAGCTTGCCCAATACGATCATCATACGTCATCATATTGTGGTACGCCTGACAATGCACTTGATCACACAAACTAAAACCATCCGAAGCATGACGCTGGGCATGTTTCATTGCATAAGTTCGAGATATAACCGCCTGTGCCTTATAATATTCTACGTGTCTTCCTGCTCCACCTTCAGACTCAATAACCCCCGACAAATAATGATGATAACTTACATTATTAATAATCTTCAATCCCTTATCCCCATTTTTAATTGTAAAACCATCGCGGTATTTACGTTCTCGGAGCACTGGATCTCGTGCACGAAGACGCATAGCATGATCTTTTCCAGTAGGAATGAGTCGAATGTTATCAAAATGACCAATAACCTTCACCCCCTTGCGCATGAGTAGTTTTCCCGATTTAAGTTGTATTACAGCTATAAATTCATTGGGCAAAACAGCTCCATACATTGACGTATCAGCCTGGATAAGGTAACTCCCTTCCAGATAAGAAAAATCTATTTGCTGGATTGATGTACCAGTATAGAGACCAATATCCAAAGTTTGAGCATGTAGCAGGCTCAAACCATTTAAAATCAATATGAGAAAAATAGCACGCACACTGCGAAATTAGAATAGGTTTATTGATCTGAAACAAGGCGATCAATATTTTATCAACAGCAGTCCTTTGAATAACATGTACTACCCTGTTTTTTTAGAAGTGATTTTTAAAACAGCCGCAGCCGCTTTATCGCTCGCACCACCAAGCCCCAACTTAGCAATTAATTCATCATAATCTCGCATGAGCTGATCATGACGATCACCTCCTGGAAGAATCGCGCGTAACTCCCGTTGTATACGCACAGGTTCACATTCGTTTTGAATCAGTTCGCGCACAGCTTCTCGTTTCAATATGAGATTGACGAGACTGATATAATCGACTTGAACGAGACGCTTCGCAATTTGATACGATATTTTAGAACCTTTATAACAAACAACTTGCGGCACTCTAAATAAAGCTGTTTCCAATGTTGCAGTTCCAGAAGTAACCAATGCCCCTGTGGCAATGGCCAATAGATCGTAAGTTTCATTGTGTATAATCCGAACGTGATCATAATTTTCAAGAAACGAACGGTAAAAATCAGGCGACAAGGATGGAGCTCCGGCAATTACGAATTGATAATCATCAAAAGACTGTAGACTTTCGAGCATAATCGGTAATTTAACCTTAACCTCTTGCTTTCTGCTCCCCGGCAACAAAGCAATCAATGGCCGATCATCGAGTTGATGTTTGTCGATTAAGTCCACTTGGGCAACGCGATCCTGAAAAGCGTCTACAGCATCAATGAGGGGGTGTCCGACATATTCTACATCCATATCATAATTGGCATAAAAATCCTTTTCAAAAGGTAAAATGACTAACATTTTATCCACCACTTCTTTAATGGTATGAACGCGCCTTTTTTTCCAGGCCCAAACCTGAGGAGAAATATAATAAATGACTGGAATCCCTTTTTTTTTGGCCCATTTAGCGATGCGTAAATTAAATCCTGGATAATCAATAAGTACGATCGCATCAGGTTCAAATGCTTCAATATCTTCCTTGCAGAAACTTAAATTTTTAAATATGGCCCTCAGGTTCATAACCACCTCAACAAACCCCATAAAAGCAAGATCTTTGATATGTTTAACAGGCGAACCAGCAATTTCAGCCATTCGATCACCTCCCCAGTAACGGAAACGGATCTCCTCATTCCCTTTCGTCAATGCTCGCATGAGGTTAGCACCGTGCAAATCTCCTGAAGCCTCACCTGCAATGATATAGATATTACGCATTATATTAAAGCTATTACGGTAGGCACAGCAAGGATTACAGTAGTGGCTACAATCCCTAGTGTGAACCGATCCCACCTCCATTGAAAATTCGTAAAATAAAACAATACCAGATTCGGAAGAAGCGGGAAAATTAACAAATCATTTCTGTTCGCACTGTTCAACGTGATATAATAATACAATTGCTCCCAATCTTTCTCACCATATTTAATTTGCCAGAATATAAAAAAGGCGATCACCGGCAAGACCACACCTGAAACTACTCCTACCCATGTGAAGTCCATTCGTTTCCCCCATTTTTCCATTAATTTCATAAAATAATTTTAAAATTCCCAGGCATTAATTTCGCTGATTGCATGATAAGCGGTCATATCGAACTGGGTAGGAACAATACTCACGTATCCGTGATCCAAAGCCCATATATCAGTATCTTCACTTCGATCTGAACGATTGAACTCCCCTTTCAACCAATAATAAGGTTTTCCAAATTGATCATGACGCTTGTCAAAGCTATCTTCCCAATAAGCTTTAGCCTGACGGCAAACCTTCACCCCTTTAACCTCATTTACAGGCAACTGAGGAATATTCACATTAAGACATGTATGTTTTGGGAAGTCATGTTTTAAAAAGCGCTTCATCACCTCTGCAACAGCCCATTCTGAACTTGAAAAATCAGCATCGGCATCAAAATCGAGCAATGAGAAACCAACAGAAGGTATATTTTCCATAGCACCTTCTACTGCTGCGGACATTGTTCCTGAATAGAGTACGTTCGAAGCACTATTTTCACCGTGATTGATACCTGACACTAAAATATCCGGTTTTCGGTGAAGGACCTCAGAAATACCTAGCTTAACTGAATCAACTGGTGTACCAGTACATGTATAAGCCGTATATTCTGGAAACAGGCGCGTATCATTCAAACGAAGCACGTCATTAACCGTTATAGCATGCCCCATCCCCGATTGCGGTTTATCTGGAGCCACGATCACGACATCACCAAATGGTGCTACAGCATTTACTAAACTTCGAATGCCCTTGGATTGGATGCCATCATCATTCGTAACTAAAATTAACGGTCTTTCATCGCTCATCATATTTGATTTTTGGTTGTGCGAATTTAATCATTCCTTTTGGTTCGTAAAATTTCAACTCGTAATCTATTCAAGTCTTTTTTGAATGCATCAGTTCCTTAGCGAGTGATTTTAGTTTTCCAATCTTTCACTTTATCATCCAAAAGGAAGGGGGAGTCAAAAATTTCTATGAAATGTCTATTCCATGCAATTTATCTTAAATAACGGACAAAAATGTTGTGCACGCACGTTTAAGATATTATTTTTGGATCGTACAATTTAGAATTCAATATGAAAGGCTTTAATACCGAGGAACTTATCACTCATCTTGAGAAAATCACTGATGACAATAAACAATTTGTTAAAAAGAAGTGCATCCACCTCGGTGAAGAACAATTAAACTGGCGACCAAAAGTAGGTAGCTGGAACATCCTGGAAGTCCTCTCCCACTTGAATGCCTATTCCATCTATTACCATGAGCATTTTCGCGAGAAAATTTCGAAAACCAAATTTAAAAGTGTGAAAGAGCACTTCGTTTCTTCGCCATTAGGAAAAAGTGCATGGAAATCGATGAAATTAGGTCGGGCCAATAACATCAAACGTAAATTCAAAGCTCCCAAAAGTTACAATCCTTCCCATGATGATACGATTGTCAATCAGAATGCGGCGAACCTGTTTATTGAAAATCAGCAGCAATTAAAAGAAATTTTAGAATCAGCCAAACACGTTAATCTTAAGAAAGTCAAAATCCCTATCTCGATTAGTAAAATTGCTCGTTTAAGGCTTGGTGATGCGCTCATGTTTATTACTTACCATAATGAACGCCACGTGCAGCAGATCAAAAATATAATGACTCATTCTAATTTTCCCAAAAAATAAAACTGATGGCTCAACGCTTCATGTGCAGATTATCCGTGCTACCTATGCGAGAATCTCCGGAAGATGCTGCCGAAATGGTATCGCAGTTGCTCTTTGGAGAGACGGCCACCCTGATAGATCAACAACAACAATGGATTCACATTCAATCTTCGACAGATCAATACGAAGGTTGGATCGATCATAAACAAGTCGTTTCAATCAGCGAATCCACTTTTCAGCAATTGCAGCAGGTCGACGCGTTCATTCAAGAACTAATTGAACCACTTCAAACACCGTGGGGGGTAATCCCCATTTTAAAAGGTTCTCCGTTAATTAATATCGGACAGCAATTTAACATTGATAAAATGTCCTTTCGTTGGGTTGAACCGATAACGAATAATGAGGTACAAACTGTAGTCGAATTGGCGAAGCGTTATTTAAACTCACCTTATTTATGGGGAGGGCGATCGCCTTTTGGAATTGATTGCTCTGGGTTTACTCAGCTCGTTTACCGCCAATTTGGTATACCTTTAAAGCGCGACGCTTCTCAACAATTCCAACAGGGGTTAACCGTTGATTTGAATGCTATTCAGGCTGGAGATGCAGTTTTCTTCTCGAATCCTAAAACCGGTAATGTGAACCACGTTGGCAT
>P_1C_Liq_1_UnCtyDRAFT_1000330_pt1 | contig 11187 bp, 10 predicted proteins | sample Pon1CUnioCityCA_2_FD_10230 | JGI IMG/M metagenome (IMG submission 10230) | reverse complement strand
TGTTAGTAAACTGAGTACCAGTTAATTGTATGCCGTCCCCTGAGTCACCAGCAAAAACAATGGTGACCTCTTTTTTCTCTTCTAATTCTTTTGCCATTCGGATTTGGTCTGTTTAGCGTGCAAAAATAATGGTTTGATAAGAACAACACTTCTAAACCAAGTAGGTTTGAATAACTAAAACTTCATAAAAAATTTATACTTTTAGCGAAATTAAAAAATCATAAAATGAAAAGACTAATTACGAGTTTATTGTCGATTCTTCCTTTAATCTCGCTCGCGGGAGGTTTTCAGGTAAATCTACAGGGTAACCAACAGGCAGGAATGGGACATTTAGGCACGGGTTTTTATCTCGGTGCTTCAAGTACTTTCTTCAATCCTGCTATGATGGGCCATTCAGAAAACAAATTTGATCTTGAATTTGGAGGTAGTGGAATCATCTCTTCTGTTGCCTTTCAAAACCAAATGACAGGTGATGTTTCAAGGACAGATAATCCTTTAGGGACTCCATTTTATTTATATGGTACCTATAAAATAAATGATGAGCTTACTGCGGGTCTAGCTGTTTATACCCCTTTTGGAAGTTCCGTAGTTTGGGGAGATGATTGGGAAGGCCGTCACTTAATCCAAGATATTTCGCTACAAGCAGTATTCATTCAACCAACAATATCGATTCAGGCAAGTGAAAAACTGTCTTTAGGACTCGGTTTTGTCTACGCTACAGGAAATGTAGAGATCAACCGAGCGCTAGCTTTTCAGAATTCAAACAATATTCAGTCAGGGGCTTCTTTATCAGGAGGAGCTAATGGCTATGGATTTAATTTTGGAGCACACTACCAAGCAACAGATAAATTAGGTATTGGAGTTACCTACCGCTCGGGAGTAAAAATGGAACTAGAAGATGGTGATGCTGAATTCACCGTTCCTACTCCAGTCCAAGCTACAGTGCCACCTACTAATACCTTTAGTGCTACTTTACCATTGCCTAGCACTACCACTATTGGTATTAGCTATCAACTGAATGAGAAATTACTTATCTCAGCAGAGTATAGCAATATCAATTGGGATGTTTACGAATCGCTTGACTTTGATTTTGAAACCAATACAGATGGTTTTCAAGATTCAGAAAATCCAAGAAGATATGAATCTTCGTCAATCTTCAGATTAGGCTTCCAGTACATGGTTAACGATAAATTAACTGCTAGAATTGGCGGATACTATGACGAATCTCCTATTCAAGACGACTTTTTCAACCCAGAAACGCCTAATAGTGACAACCTTGGTTTAACTGCCGGTTTATCATACCTCTTTAGTGATAAACTAGCTATAGATGCTTCTTTTATTTACATTAATGGACTAGAGCGTGAATCCTACTACACAGGAAATAACTTAAACCAAGACTTCGGTGATAACTTTGGAGGAAAATACAAAAGCAGCAGCTTTATTCCAGGTATCGGAGTGCGTTATAATTTTTAAGCTAAAACAACTTGACGATGAAAAATTTACATAAAATACTTTATTTACTACCTCTAGCTTTTGCATTTTCATGCGAGCCAGAGTTCGATGACCTTCCCGCACCAACTGGCGGAAGTGCAGATTTTACAAATTACGTAGCAGTAGGTAATTCTTTAACTGCCGGATACCAAAGCAATGCGCTGAGTGCAGATGGACAGTTAAACTCTTTCCCTGCAATTCTTTCAGCTCAAATGAAGCTAGCAGGAGGAGGTGAGCATACTGTGCCTTTACTTACCGGCGACTACGGCAGCAGAGGTGCAGGCTTAGATCTATTAGGGCAGAACCTGATTGTTCCTGAGCTTAAACTTGACTATTCAGCAGACTGCTTAGGTGAAATCTCTTTAGGACCAACATTAGACGGTATGCCTTATGGCTCGGCACAAGGATTCTTTACCTCAAATGCAACACCGGGACCTTATAACAATTATGCAGTACCTGGCGCAAAATCTTTTCACCTTCTAGCACCAGGATATGGTAATGCAGCTAACTTAGCTAATAATTCGGCTAATCCCTATTACGTGCGTTTTGCTAATCCATCTAATAACAATGAGACTGTTGTAGCGGCAGCAGCATCTGCCAATCCTACCTTTTTTAGCCTTTGGATTGGGAACAATGATGTTTTGGGCTACGCTACAAGTGGTGGTGATGAAGGTAATGAACAAATAACCCCAATAGCAGGTCCTGCCGGTGTTGGCTTTGAAGCAACTTATAATGCCTTAGTTGCCAGTTTAACGGCTAATGGTGCTAATGGAATACTCGCTAACATTCCTGACATTACTTCTATTCCATTTTTTAATACAATTAGGTGGAATAATTTAGAACTAACTGCTGCTGAAGCTACAGCCTTAAATCAAGCTTATGCTAATTATAATGCAGGAATTGATCAAGCCGTTGCAGGTGGTGCTTTAACGGAAAACCAAGGCAATTTGAAAAAAATCAATTTTAGTGCCGGTAATAATGCTTTTGTTATTAATGATCGACCTGGACGCTCAGTACCTGGATTGCCAAATATAAGACAAGCGCTTCCCCGAGATTTAATCATATTGTCAACTCCACAAGATTCTTTGAAATGCGCAGGTTGGGGAAGTCAAAAAGGGATTCCTTTGAATTACGTACTTGACAAAACTGAAACTGATGCAATTAAAGGAGCCATAGATAGCTATAATTCAATCATCAAACAGGCAGCAGATAACAATAATCTTGCTTTTGTGGACACTAAGGCCATCTTAGAAGAAATGGAAAAAGGTTTATCTTTCAATGGAGTAACTTACTCAACTCAATTTATTTCAGGTGGTGCCTTTTCTTTAGATGGTGTTCATCCGAATACAGTTGGCTATGCTATTATAGCCAATGCGCACATTGATGCAATCAATTCGAAATATGGCTCTTCTATTCCTAAGGTAGATGTAAACCAGTATGAAGGAATTGTTTTCCCATAAAAATTAATGAATAGTGGAAACTAAAAAGCCCCCTTTGCACTTGCAAAGGGGGCTTTTTTATTCGGTTAACTTACTTCTTGTCCAACACTTTTGGAACCCGAATAAAGTCGGTGTCTTTATCAGGCGCATTTCTTAGTGCATCTTGATTGGTGTAATCTCGCTTTGCTTGATCTTCCCTTAGGGGCGTTTCTTCCTCTAAAGGATAAATAAGCGGCTTTACTCCGCTAGTATCTACCTCTTCGATCTTAGCCACAAAATCAAGCATTCGCTCCATATCACCTAAGATTTTCTTTTTCTCCTCGGGGTTAAACTCTAACCTTGCTAACTCAGCTAATTGATCAACTACCTTTTCGTCTATTTTGCTCATAAAAGTTACAGTTTTGAAGCAATGATTTGCTTGCAACGCTCGCGCAAAGCTACTAAATCTTGAGGTGCTTCCTCATTGATATAAATGGGATCATGAATGAAAACTGTTGACATACCAGGTCGACACTTTGCAAAGAAGGTAAACCGATCTTCCAATAACTCAACATGGTTTACGAAAGTAACCGGTACAATTGGGATCTTAAGTTGTTGCGCTACTCTAAAAGCACCGTTTTTAAAGGACTTCATTTTAGGCGCTGTAGGCGGAATGGTTCCCTCAGGGAAAATCACCACATTATCTCCGTCTTCCATTACTTTGCAGGCTTTCACTATTGAAGCATGCGCCGATTTTGGGTTTGAGCGGTCAATCAAAATATTCATTCTTTTAAAGAAAATATTGAAAATTGGGATATCACCTAACTCCTTCTTCCCTAAAAAGACAAAATAGTGAGGGAAAACCGCATACAAGATCAAAATATCTAAGTAAGAGCTATGATTGGGACAAATAATGTAGGAGGTATTTTGGTCGTCTGGTATGCTACCATGCACTTTACGACTCACTCCCACCAAGAATAAAATAAGTTTGGCTTGAAAACGCACCAATTGAAATCCTTTTTGAAAATACTTCTCGTTATTTAAAAGAATCCAATATGCAGGATATAAAACTATTAAGGTAAGGGCTACTACTAAAAAAAAGTAGATTTTATAAGTGTTTCTCAATATCCCTTTCAGCACCTTCATCGAATCAAAAATAGGACAAATTTGTATTTTTGAACGATGGCAAGAATATTAACCGGAATACAAAGTTCAGGCAGCAGCGGAGAGGTTCATCTAGGTAACATCTTAGGTGCAATAAAACCAGGCATCGCCCTATCAAAACAGCAAGATCATGAAGCATTTTTCTTTATTGCAGATTTGCACTCACTTACTACGGTAAAAGATGCTGCGGTAAGAAAGAAGAACACTTATGCGGTTGCTGCTGCTTGGTTAGCTTTTGGTTTCGATACTGATAAAAATGTGTTCTACAAGCAATCTGATGTACCTGAAGTATGTGAGTTAACCTGGTATCTGAATTGCCATACTCCATTTCCTATGCTTGCTAATGCACATTCTTTTAAAGACAAATCAGAGAATCTTTCTGATGTAAACGCAGGCCTCTTTGATTATCCGGTTTTGATGGCTTGCGACATTTTACTTTATGATGCTGAAATGGTTCCGGTAGGAAAAGACCAGAAACAGCATTTAGAGATGACAAGGGATATTGCAAGCTCCTTTAATCACCTTTACGGTGAGACTTTTGTAATTCCTGAGCCATTAATTGACGAAAAGGTCATGGTAATTCCCGGGACTGATGGACGTAAGATGAGTAAAACCTACAACAACTACCTCAACATTTTCTTAGCAGAAAAAAAGCTACGCAAAGCGGTAATGAAAATCGAAACCGATAGCACCCCGCTTGAAGAGCCGAAGGACCCTGAGAGTTGTAATGTTTTTGCCTTGTATAAATTGATTGCTAGCAATGAACAAATTGCAGAAATGCGTCAAAACTATGAAGGTGGAAATTATGGCTATGGTCATGCCAAACAAGCGCTTTTTGAATTGTTACTCGACACCTTTGCAGAAGAGCGTAAACGCTATAATGAGTTCATGGAAAATCCTGAATTGATCGATCAAAAGCTTGAAGAAGGAGCAAGAAAAGCAAGTAAAATTGCAAAAGAAGTGCTAGGCAGAGTGAGAAAGAAGTTAGGTTACACAACCGCCCTGTAACTTAACGGTACTTTTTAGAATACTTCCTGTAAAGCTGCTTCTGCGGATTGTCAAGACTTATCTTTCTCCCATCGATAAAGGCATGAATCAATTGGTTCGTTCGCATGTCAAGGGCGTCTCCTTCAGAAACAAACAATGTTGCCTGTTTCCCTACCTCTAAGCTACCCAACTGCTCCTCAATCCCTAATATTTTGGCAGTATTCAGGGTAATCAATGATAAGGCTTTTTCAGACTCTAGCCCATAAGCTGCTGCGGTACCTGCATAAAAAGGTAAGTTACGTGTACCCATGGCCTCCATATCTCCTGAATTCTCTAAACCAACCAAAATTCCTTTTTGAACGAGAATAGAAGGTAGTCGATAGGGGAAGTCAATTGCCTCATCTTGATAGTAAGGTAAAGAATGTACACGTCTTAAAAGCACCGGAATACCTCTATCTTTCAAAAGGTCGGTTACAAGCCAAGCGTCATGACCCCCTACCAATACTACCTCAAAATCATAATGATCTGTAAAGTACAGCGCATCGGTAATCTCCTTTACTTGATCGGCATGTACAAAGAGTTTAGCTTTTCCTTCAAACAGTTTTGTCATAGCTTCTAGCCGCAGGTCTTTCTCCAGATGGAAAGCTACTTTTGCATAGGCTCTTGCTTTATCAAAAAAAGTTTTGATTGCTGCCTGCTGCTTTTGATAGGCTTTAGCAGCCTTTTCCTGTTTGGCTGCTTCTCGGTACCAACGAAAATTAGCATCCGGCCAATTTAAATGAATGCCGTCATCTTTTATAACAACGCCGTCTTCCCAATTCCATGAATCTAACTTGAAAATGCTTGAAGTTCCTGATATTCTTCCTCCTTTAGGAGCAATTTGTGCAATCAAAACCCCATTTGACCTTACGGTTGGAGTTATTCGAGACTCTGTATTAAATGCAGTTAAAGTGCGCACGTGTGGATTAAAAATACCCACATCATCATAGTCCCTACTAGCTCTAACAGCATCAATTTCAACCAAGCCTAGGCGGGAATTTGGGGCAATAAAACCCGGATAGATGTGCTTTCCCTCTAAATGATAAATGGTATCGTAAGCGGTAGTATCCAAGCGAATGTCAATTGCTGCCATTACAGCGCTAAGCTTTCCATTTTCAAAACCTATAGCAGAACGTGGAATCAGCTCACCATTGCCAAGATGAGCTGTAGCATTTAACAACAAAATACTTTGATTTTGCTTTGGAGCAGGGCTTGGTATCTGGGCTTGAAGCGAATGGCCTAACAAGCAACAAACTACCAACCACTTAAATCTATTAAGGCTCAAGGGTATTACACTCATAAAGTTTTTGCTTTTCTTTTTTTACTTTCTGGGTTTGCTCACCGCCCTCTTTCGCTTGAAGCATTAATTTAATAAGTCTTTCTCTTTCCCGAATAACATTGGCTCTTAACTCATGATCGCGTTCAGCATCAAAGTAAGCAATGCCATCAATGTAAGTCTTTAGGGGTTTAGCATAAATAGAAAGTGGAAAATCGTTCCAAACTACAAGGTCAGCATCCTTACCCGGTGCTAAACTTCCCATTCTGTGGTCTAAGTGTAGCATTTTAGCCGGGTTGAGCGTTACCAGTTTCCAAGCCTCTTCAGCACTTAAGCCACCATACTTCATAGCTTTAGCAGCCTCTTGATTTAACCTACGGCCCATTTCAGCATCATCAGAATTAAAGCCAGTCAATACGTCCTGCTCATGCAGCATAGCCCCATTGTAGGGTATAGCGTCATTTACCTCAAATTTGTAGGCCCACCAATCTGAGAAAGTTGAAGCAGCAGCCCCATGTTGCCTCAACTTATTCGCTACTTTATAGCCTTCTAATACATGGGTAAAAGTGTTTATCCTAAACTTCATGGAATCGGCTACATGCATTAACATGTTAATCTCAGATTGAATGTAAGAATGACAGGTTACGAAACGCTGGGTATCTAAGATCTCTACTAAGGCTTTAAGTTCTAAATCAGTTCGGGGAGGGATGATCTTTTTCTTTTCTCGTTTACTTTTAGCATTGTACAGACGCCACTCGTCTCGGTAGGCCCTCGCCCGAGTAAATCCATCGTAAAAGACCTGCTCTACCCCCATGCGACTTTGCGGGAAACGGACGGTTCGCTCATCGCCCCAATTAGACTGCTTTACGTTTTCACCCAAGGCAAACTTGATAAAACCTGGCGCATCTGCTATTTTCATTTTCTCAGGCTCTTGACCCCAACGCAATTTGATCAAGGCTGATTGTCCGCCAATGGGATTTGCGGAACCGTGCAACAATTGAGAAGCTGTTACACCTCCCGCTAACTGACGGTAGAGGTTTATATCATCTGAATTAACCACATCCCCAATGCTTACTTCTGAAGTGATGGATTGACCAGATTCATTTACACCTCGGCTTATTGCAATGTGAGAGTGCTCATCAACTATCCCAGAAGTTATGTGCAGTCCACTAGCATCAATCTCACGTACTTTCCCAACTAAATCAGGGAACATCACCTGAAGGTTGATCTTATAGCCAACCATTTTTATTTTTCCATTGTGAATCAACAGATCGTGGTCTTTCAAAATGCCCTCTTCTTCATTGGTCCAGAGGGTGGCTTTTCTAAATAAGATTGTTTCCGCTTCTTGCGGAAGTGAATCCCACCCATAAGCCATAAGCGGATAGGTAAGCGATGCAAGTGCTTTTGACTTTATTCCCTGCTCTATGGTGTCTTTTGGTTTTTCTGTAAAGTAACTTTTCCGAATTGCGGCCCAATCAACCCAATTCTCATTCACAATGGTTTTACCTGTCCAAATCCTACCTAGGCTATCATTGACTACCCCACTCAAACGGAAACTTTGATTTCCTTTCTCATACCACAGGTTCACCCGATTTCCTTCCAGCTTAAGTTTGGCTTTAGAGTAGTTATTAGCTCCTTTTGCGCTTATTTCAGCTTTTGGCTTTTCTAGGCTACCCTCTATTTTAAGGTCAAACTGCGTTCTCTTATTAACATTAAGGCTGTAAGTTCCCCTAAGGTCAATTTTAGCTTCGTTGATTAATCTATATTCTTTACCTGCAACCCAATTAGCAAGAATGCGGCTATTTTTCTCAAATAAAGTGTCAGTAGCTATTATAAAGTTAGCGGAATAGTTTTCAGCTAGTTTGCCGATTGTTTGCTCCATGCCAATCAGTTTGGCCGGAACACTTGTTAAAGCGGCAATAGCGTGGTCGTGACTTAGGCCTTTTTGCAAACAGCGTTTTAGGTTACCCAAGAAGTCTGCTCGCTTTTCGAGGTCAGCAGTGGTAAAGGCAAATTGAATTTCTTCTTGCATCAAGCGAACTGCATTTTCATCGGCAAGCTCCCATTCTTTCATTTTTGAAAGCGGTAATTGAAGTGCATCGTAAGGATCGCTCACATCATAAGGCTTAGGAAAATTGAGTGGAACGATCAGTGGTGTATTCATAGCTTTCACCGCCTTCATTCGTTTATATTCTTGCCCATCACCTTTAATCATAAACTGAAAGCCAAATTCATCTGCAATTTTATCTGCTCGCAATGCTGAAAGATAGCTGTCAACTGCAATTATCTTAGGTAAACCGGCCATCTGATTCACGGCCTCTAAACTTCGATTGTATGGAAGTTGAGTTGCTTGCTGTTCGTAAGCTTCAGCATCATAATGAAATTGTCGAATTAAGGCAATAATCCCCATCAATGATGAGGGGTAAGTTTGTCGAGAACTTCCTTTAAAAAAGGAATAATGCATGCTAGCTTTGTTCTTTATCAACTGATCCTCTTGCTTATCAGTAAGCGCAATCAGGGCAGAAGTTCCTCGGATCACCCCATCAGGAAAATGAGTCAACACAGTTCCAAATCCTTGTTCTCGATAAGACTCAGCAGTCTTCTGATCATAGCTAAAATAATCTAGTGCTTCTACCTCAGGCCTAACGCTTTCATTCCAATAATAGGGACCTTCTTTGGTGCTTTCAAGTTGGGGCTTTCCTGTTTTAGACTTTGGTTTTGGTTTATCTATGCCAAAACTGGTGTGTAAATCGATAAAAGAGGGATAAACAAATTTTCCTTGTAGATCATGGACTAGCGTATAGTCAGGAAGAGCAATTTCATTCCCCACCGCCTTGATCTTGTTTCCCTTGAGCAAAATCTTGCCGTTAGTGAGCCACTCACCGTTCCCTAAATAAATATGCCCATTGATTAAAACCGTATACTGCTGTTCAGTTTGTGGAGCACCGTTTTTGGGAGCCCATTTTTGACCTATCGCATCAAATTGAAAAAATAAAAACAGAAAAGAGAGCAGTAAAATTATTCGAATCATGAAGCCTCAAAAATAGCAAAACAATAAGCTTTAGTGCGGGTTCGCTTTTTGATTACTTTTACCAAAAATATAAAGCATGGAAACAGGATTTCTTCACTTACATAACCTCTTACGCTACTTTGTTGTAGTGCTTTTAATATTGGCAGTTGTTAAATCTTTTATTGGTTGGTTTGGCAAGAAAGAATACACCTCAGGCGATAATAAGATCAGCCTATTTCTGCTGATCTCAGCACATTTACAACTTGTAATTGGGCTTGCTCTCTACTTCTTGAAGGGCTGGAACAAGCAATTTGAAGCAGGTATGGCTGAAGTAATGAAAAATGAAACCATTAGATTTTGGGCAGTAGAGCACATTTCAAGCATGATCATTGGCATTGCTATTATAACCTTGGGTAGAATAATGGCTAAAAAAGCCACCACTGATAGCACGAAGTTTAGACGCCAAGCAGTTTATTTCTTACTTGCGATGGTTCTGATCTTTTCTGCCATTCCATGGCCATGGTCGGCTGTAGCCAGACCTTGGTTTTAAGGCAAAAGAATACTATACTTAGGTTAATATGAGAGAAATTCATGTAAAGAAAATGACCGAAAAAGCGGTCATGGTGGGAGTTATTAGCCAACAGCAAACAGAAGACCAAGTTGAGGAATATTTAGATGAGCTAGCCTTTCTAGCAGAAACTGCAGGCGCAGCAGTAGTGAAGCGTTTCACTCAAAAATTGACAGTTGCTCATCCTAAAAGTTTTGTTGGCACAGGAAAGCTCAAAGAGATCATTGAGTTCGTCAAGAAGCATGAGGTCAGTATGGTGATTTTTGATGATGAACTGAGTCCTTCCCAGACCCGTAACATTGAAAACTCTTTTAAGGAAGTAAAAGTATTAGACCGGTCGAACTTGATCCTTGATATTTTCGCCAAGCGAGCAAGAACCGCTGCTGCCAAAACTCAGGTAGAGCTTGCTCAGTATGAGTATCTTCTCCCTCGCTTAACCCGTATGTGGACCCACCTATCTCGACAGAAAGGGGGAATTGGCATGCGGGGCCCGGGTGAAACCGAGATCGAAACCGATAGACGGATCATCCGCGACAATTGCCCTCTTGAAGACCAAACTAGAGAAGATAGACAAGCAAAAAGCCACCCAGCGTAAGGGACGTCAGCAGATGATCCGAGCTGCTTTGGTAGGTTATACTAATGTGGGTAAATCCACTTTAATGAATCTGCTTTCAAAATCAGATGTATTTGCCGAAAATAAGTTATTTGCTACCCTTGATACTACGGTACGGAAAATTGTAGTGGGCAACTTGCCCTTCTTACTTTCAGATACGGTTGGCTTTATCCGCAAACTTCCGCACCACTTAGTAGATTCTTTTAAATCAACTTTAGACGAAGTGCGTGAAGCAGATATTTTGTTGCACGTTGTAGATATTTCTCACCCGAATTTTGAAGAACAGATCCAAACGGTTAATGAAACGCTAGCGGAGATGGGAGCAAAAGACAAGCCTACAGTCATGATCTTTAATAAGATTGATGCCTATACTTATACCAAGAAAGAAGAGGATGATTTGAGCCCTGAAACAAAAGAAAACATGAGTTTGGAAGACTTACAAAAGAGCTGGATGGCCAAAGAGAACTACCCATGTATCTTTATTTCTGCGCAAAAGCGCACTCATTATGAAGAACTAAGGGATTTACTTTACAAACAAATCAAAGACCTGCACCTTAAGATCTATCCGCACCGGATGTTGTATTAGTAGTGAAGCGAATTTGTCTGCCTCGATTAGGCTTA
>P_1C_Liq_1_UnCtyDRAFT_1000325_pt1 | contig 11280 bp, 9 predicted proteins | sample Pon1CUnioCityCA_2_FD_10230 | JGI IMG/M metagenome (IMG submission 10230) | reverse complement strand
TCGGCCCTCGGCGCAAGCCATTTGTCTCGGCCCTCCGGCCGCCGTTGGGGGCCTGCCGCCTTCACTCTCGCTATCGCCCATCACCGACACCCCGACAGGACCATATGCAAGTTTCTCGTGAACAACGGATGCTGGACCAGTACCTCCAGGAAATCGGGAAGATTGACCTCCTGGAGCCGGAGGAAGAGGTGGAGCTGGCCCGCCGCATCAAAGACGGGGATGAGGAGGCCCTTCATCATTTGTGCCGGGCCAACCTTCGCTTCGTCGTGTCAGTAGCGAAGAAATACCAGGGACAGGGCCTGTCGCTTGCCGACCTGATCAACGAAGGCAACTACGGCCTCATTAAGGCGGCCAAGCGGTTCGATGAAACGCGCGGCTTTAAGTTCATCTCCTACGCAGTCTGGTGGATTCGCCAGGCGATCCTGCAGGCCCTCGCCGAGCAGAGCCGCGTGGTGCGCCTCCCGCTCAACCGCATCGGCACCATTTCCAAGATTCGCAAGGCCAGCGCCCGCCTCCAGCAGGACCTCGACCGAAAGCCGAACATCGAAGAGCTGGCGGAGGAGCTGGAGATCGATGTGAAAAAGGTGCGCGAGGCGATGAAGCACACCAGTCGCCATCTGTCGATGGACGCCCCCTTCAACGAGGAGGACGACAACAGCCTTCTCGATGTGCTGCCGGACGAAGAGAGCGACTCGCCGGACGAGGAAATGCTCTCCGAGTCGGTCAAGATCGACATCGAACGGGCCCTCAGTGCCCTGCACGACCGCGAGGCAGAAATCACGCGCCTCTACTTTGGCATCGGGCGCGAGCATCCGCTGACGCTCGAAGAGATTGGCAAGCGGTTTGACCTGACCCGGGAGCGCGTTCGTCAGATCAAGGAGAAGGCCCTCCGCAAGCTGCGCCAGCGCCACAGCCGCCAGGACCTCCAGCCACACACCGACTAAGACTGATACGTCCTCGCTTCTTCTCTATTCTGCGTCAAGCGCTTCGGGCGCGTCTCGATCGGTCGTCGAGATGCGCCCGTTTGCGTACAGGGCTCCCACAGCGGCGGGGGTTGCGTCTGTGATGAACGTGCGCCCGCCTGAACCAGATCGCACTTATGCCATCCTCCTCGTTGTGCCTCCTGCGGGCGACGGCCCGTAACCGGGCAATCGCGGTGTATGCCGTGCCCCCCTCCCCTGTCCGCTCTCTCTTGCCCGATGCCCTCGTGCCCGTCACGCGCGACGGAACCGCGTTTCTGAGCCTCGTGGGGGTGGAGCTTACGGACATACAGGGCCTCGGGCGCTCTGTACTGCGGCTTCGCCGAGCCCCGGTGGTGGAGCTGCGCGCACATGTCCACCCGGCTCAGGCCCCCTCCGCCTACGGAACCTGGACGGTGCAGACGCACGCCTCCCGCCGACGCCTCGCGTGGGGGGCACGCTGGCTGTACGGCGAGCCGGTCGCGGTCACGTCGATGCAGCCGCTCTGCCGCACGCAATCGGACCGCCGGGAAGTAACGTACCGATTTGACTCGGACGGGCGCGAACAGCGGGTGCGCGTGGAGGGCGACGAGACGTCCGCTGCGTCTCCCCCTCCAGAGGCCTCCTCGTCGCTCTTCCTGCGTCCGTCCTGGCGCTTTGGGACCAACCGGCACGGGCGCCTCTGGCGGGCCCGAGTGACCCGCTCCAAGGCCGCCCTCTGCCCCGTCCGTGCCCACCACATCACCCTGGATGCAGCCTCGGTCTACGGAACGGCCGGGCAACTCCTCGACTCGGCCTCCCCGGCACACGTCTACCTCACTCCCGAAACCTCCGTTGCCCTGTACCGACGGGCATGGGGACCGCCCTCGTCTCGGTCGTAACGGCGGCCACGTCGCAAGCGGCAATCCCCATACCCCTCGAAATGGATGAAAGGTTCGCAGTGGCGTTGTATTTTGGCCGCGCTGTTAATACACTTTTAAGCGTACCCTACGACCTGCTTCCATCCTTGCCCCGTTCCGCCCAGCGGCTCGTCCGTTCCGATGGACCCATGCCGTCGTTGGGAGCGCTTCCGCCCATACACGCCGCTGAGAAGGACTTCGGGCGGGGATGTGTTCGTTCACGGCGTCCCTTTCCCAGCCCTGTTTTCTCCATGTCTCCCTCCGCTTTGTCCACCTGGCTGCGCTCTTGTCTCTTTGCCGCGGTGCTGGCCCTCGGCCTCTCGCTGCCCGGGACGGTCACCGCCCAGGGCTTCGGGGTCTACGAACAAGGCACCTGCGTGATGGCGCGGGCCGGAGCTGCCGTGGCCCAGGGGTGTGGGGATGGCTCCTCGATCTACTTCAACCCCGCTCACATTGCCGGCACCGACGGTGTGACGGCCTCCCTCGGGGCGACGATGATTGACGCAACCGGCGAATTCACGTACGACTACGCCGTGCAGCCGCCGTACCGGGGCGCAGAGGTCGACCTCGAAAACGACCCGATTCCTGTCCCGCACGCCTACGTCACTTACGGCCTCACCGATCGCATTGGGCTGGGACTCGGGACGTACGTGCCGTTCGGCCTGGAGACCAACTGGCCCACCCGCCTCTCGGACGGACGCTACTTCGACGGCGCGTTCGAAGGCTTCGAAAACCGCATCCAGAGCATCTACGTGCAGCCCACGGTCGCCTACCAGGTCACCCCAACGTTGCAGGTGGGCGGCGGCCCCGTCCTCGCCATCTCGTCGGTGGAGCTGAACCAGCTGTTGGACCTGTCTCAGCAAGCGGTGCGAAACCCCCAAACAGGCGAGCCCGTCCCCGACCCCACGAGTGAGGCCCCCAGCACGCCTCTCCGCTTTTCTCAACTCGGCATCCCCTTCCACACGGCCTTTGCCCGCTCGTCGCTGGAATCCTCGAACGATCTTGGAATTGGAGCAAACATTGGGCTCTCCTACCAGGCCACCGACCGGATTTCGTTCGGCGCTCGCTTCACGACTCCCATTACCGTCACCTACGACGGAGAGGCCGATTTCACGCAGATCCAAACGGGGCTGCAGGTGCCCGCGGACCTGACCCTGAACGGGCAAACGCTCGTCCCGGCTGGCACCCCCATCGACGGACTTCTTCAGGGGCAGTTCTCCGGTGGGCAGCTGGTAAGCCAGGACGTTGAGACCGAAATCACCTTCCCGTTCCAGCTCGTCGCCGGCGTCAGCGTGCAGGCCACGGAGAGCGTGCTTCTTCTGGCCGACTACCAGCTCACGGGCTGGTCGGCTTTCGACGAGATCCCGCTGGAGTTCGAAACCCTTCCCAGGCAGGTCCGCGAAGAAAACTACGAAAACACCCATGCCGTGCGGCTTGGGGCGGAGGTGGACCTCTCTCGCACCTTTACGGCTCGCCTGGGCTACCTCTACAACACGGCCGCCGCCCCGGACGAGGTGGTCACCCCGCTGCTGCCGGAGTCGGACCGCAACCAGATTACAATTGGGTTTGGCTGGCAGCCCTCCGATCGCACCGAGGTCAACGTCTCCTACCAGGCCCTCCTGCAAAACGACCGGCGCGGACGGGTGCGGGGCGCCCTCCCCAACGAACCGGTGACGACCGACCTCAACCAGGGCGTCTACGGATTTGGCGCCAACCTCTTCGGCACGACCCTCACATTCTACCTCTGAGCCACAATGACGGCCCCTCGCCTCCCCCATTCTCTCTCGGCCGCTGCGGCCCTGCTGCTGGCCCTGACTGTGCCTCTGCTCTCCGGGTGCGACGATGAGTCGCTCACGGCCCCGGAGATCCAAGCCGACCTCTTCAACAGCTACGTGGCCCTGGGCAACAGCATCACCGCCGGGTTTCAGTCGGGCGGCATCAACAGCCAGACCCAGTCGGCCTCGTTTGCCGTGCGGCTTGCCGAGCAGATGCAGACCCCATTCGGAGTGCCGGAGCTGGCCACGCCCGGCTGCCCGCCGCCGTTCGAACAGTTTTTCAACGAGAGCGGCATCCCCGCCCCTCAGCGTCCGTCCCAAACGGACAGCACCACCTGTGCCCTCCGGAGCGAACAGGTCCCCCCCCGCGTGAACAACGTGGCGGTGCCGAACGCAGAGGTGATTGACATCACGAGCAACGACACGCCCTCTGCCAACCCGCTCACCCAGTTCATTCTTGGCGGGCAGACGCAGGCCCAGGCCGCCCTGGCGGCCAACCCCACGTTTGCCACCGTCTGGATTGGCAACAACAATGTGCTTGGGCCCGCTCTCAACGGCACGGCCAACGTAACCCCTCCCAGTGAGTTTGGGGAGCAGTACACGGGCATGCTGGATCAGCTTACCTCCGGCGGCAGCCTGGAGGGCGGCGTACTGATCGGCGTGTCGAACGTCGCCTTCACCCCGTTCTTTTCTCCCGGGCCCGTCTACGCTGCTTTAGAGGAGCAGGGGCAGTTCCCGCCAAACTTCGATGTGGCGTCGAGTTGCGACACCCAGGATCCCGGTACCGGTCTCACCCCTCTCGTTCCCATCGACTACGGGTTTGGCCTGATCGGTCAGGCCCTCCAAAATCCGGGACAACCCGTCACGTTGGACTGCCAGGCCGCTGGCACGCCCGCCCTGACTCTCAACGAGGTTTCCACCCTGGCCGGAACGGTGCAGCAGTACAACGCCATCATCCAGCAACAGGCGCAGCAGCGGGGCCTCGCCTTCTTTGACCCCAACGACATCTTTGCCGCCCTCTACACCAACGATGATGACGACCCGGACCCCACGAACGACCTCATTCCGAAGTTTCCCGACCGTGACTCGGATGAGCCATTCGGGCCGTTCTTCAGCCTCGACGGCATCCATCCCAGCGCCGCCGCACACCGGGTTGTGACGAACCAACTCATCGGCACCATCAACGAGCAGTACGGCACGTCGCTACAGCCCATCGAGGCGCCGGACGTGCCGCAGGCTCCGTAGCCAACGGGGCTGGGCGGGCCATTGACCGGCGACAGACTCCGCGTCTGAAAGGAGGCTTTGCAGGGCGCCTGGCGCACATGGCCAGACGTTAGAAGATCGTATCGGCCGCGGTCGTGTCGCCGCGGGTCGTATCGGAAACGGTCGTTGTGTCGGGGGCTTTCCGCGTGTCGGGGGGGGTCTCCACGGTGTCCGGCTGCGGCGCCACGGTCGTATCCGTACTCGGGACTATGGCCGGCGCCTCGGTCGTATCAGCGGGATCGGTCTGCGTTGGTGCCACCGCCCGGAGGGTGATCGATCCGTTCTGGGTGCGCAATTCGATGGTGGGTCCGCCCTTCCCCAGCTGTGCGTCGTAGCGCGCGCCAGCGTTGATGGGGGCAAATTGCTCGGCGGTGAAAGTCAGGCCCTGCGTCCGGATCGTGCCGGCATCGGTTTCGGCATCAATTTGGGCCGAGGCGTCAGGCGGGAGGGCGAGGTGGAGGTCCCCGTTGGACGTCTTCAGCAGTATATCTCCGTCGGCCGGGACGGATTGGAAGAGGACCTGCACGTCGCCGTTTTGGATGGTCGTTTCGACCGGCGCTGCGGCGCCCTGCACATTTACGTCGCCGTGCTGGTGGTCCACGGTCAGGGCCCCTTCCACGTCTTCAATGTGGACCGCCCCGCTCAACCGGTCGATCTGAAGGGCGGCCGAGCGAGGGACCTCGCCCCGAATATCAACGACGGCATAGTTGTCATCGTCGGCCGTCAGGGTATACGTGTACTCAGCCTCCGTGCCACTTTCGGTAATCGAGATGCCATCCAGGACCGACTGGCCGTCGGCCCGCGAGGCCCCTCGCCCCCGGCGCACAAACGCGAGGTCCGCAGTCGTCTGGTCGGTCCCCCTCAGGTGCACCAAGCCGCGCAATCCTTCGAAGGCGAGAGGGCGATCCGTCGGGGCCACGGCTCGGGCGACCGTGTCGACGACTTCAACGGAGCCGAGCCGCATGACCCCTTCCTTCGTCCGCGCGATGTCCGAATCCCCAGTGCGCTGACAGGCGACGAGGAGTCCCCCGATGCCGACAAGGGCGAGTAGCGAGAGGAAGAGGAAACGAGAACCATTCATGAGCCTCAATCACGACTGTGAGATTGACGTCGCCCCCGGCTGAAGCGCGGGACCTTTACTGCGCTGCGACGCGGGTGCTTGTAGGGTGCTCTTCTCGCGCTCTACTCAATAATGCAAACGAAACCGACTCTTCATCCTGGCAGTATGCCGTTGCCTTCGTCTCAAGCGCCCAGTTGTACACCCACCGACTGCCCCAAACGTACGGGCAAGTTCTGATTTCTACGCCTCGTTCAGGAACAGGCGGTATCGGGATGTGCGCTTGATGTCGTGTGTCATGGTACCATCAGTAGCAGATGGATCTTGATAGGGTTCCGCGATGCGGAACCACGAGAAGGGTCTACCGGCGATGTCACATCGCCAAGCAGGCCGGCTACAGCCGGGAGTCTATGAACCGACAGGTTCAGGCCCTTCTCGCGCCCTACCCAATATTTACTCAATACTTACTGTGGAGAGTTGAAAAGAGCCGTGCGGTCAGTGGAGCTCAATGGTCTGGATAAATCGCCGTGCGGCAACGTACGCCCCGATCCCCCCAAGCAGAATGCCCGCCCCCAGCAGCCCACCCACCAGCCCAACCTCCGCCTGAGCAGACAAAGGAGCCGGGTCGATCTGCTGAAGGAACAGGCGATAGAGTCCCCACACCACCCCCCCGGCGACGGCGCCTCCGAGCCCCCCCTGTACGATGCCCTCCACCAGAAACGGACGCCGGACAAAGCGATCCGTCGCCCCGACGAGCTTCATGGTGCGAATGAGCAGGCGCCGGGCGTAAATCGTGAGTCGGATGGTGTTCACCACCAGAAAGAACGCCGTAAGCACCACAATGCCGCCCAGCACAAGGCCCACCGTGTGGACGACGCGTCGGTTTTGGGAAATGCGCACGAGGAGATCCTGATTGAGCACCACCTCTTCCACGCCTCGCCACTCCGTCACGCGGTCCGCCACGTGGGCCATGCTGTCCGGGTGGGCATGCCGCGGCGTCATCTTGACCTTGATGGACGCGGGAAGAAAGGTGGGGTCCTCAAAGGCCGCAGCCCCCTCCCCAAACTCGCGCCGGAAGATTTGGGCCGCCTCCTCGTGGGAAATAAACTCGGCCGCCGCCACGCTCGGCAGGGTCTGCACGCGAGCATGGAGCGCCTCCTGCACCGTGTCGGGGGCATCCTGCTGAATGAAGACCTCCATCTGCCCGGCCTGGGCCCGCAGCTTGTCGGACACGACCGAGGCCTCGTACCCCACGAGCCCAAACGTGCCCACCAGGATCAGCGCCACGGCAATGGCCCCCGTTGACGCCACAGCGGAAAAGGTTGTGCGGCGGAGGTTTGCAAGGCCTTCCCGGACGAAATACGGAAGCACGGCGTGGCACACGTCTGGAGAGGAGCAACGGGCCGTTAATTTACGAAGGCGGCTCCGAAAAGGGAAACCGACCGGGGCCGATTCGGCGCATGCGCCCTGGGCCAGTGACGGAAGCAACGCGGAAGAGTTGGAGCCCCCCTCACTGGGGCCGCCTCGAACGAGCCCCGAAGCGCTCAGTCCGCCGTCGTGCCTTCGGGGTATGAGCCCAGCACCTGCACCTCCTGTGTGAGCTCGCGCAGGTGATCCAGGGCGCGTGCCACCGGCTCGTCCCAGGCGCTCCCGTACACGTCCAGAAAGAAGCGGTACCGGCCAGGGTGCCCCACCAGCGGACGGCTCTCAATCTTGGCCAGGTCCAGTTCGCGCAGCGCAAAGACCGCAAGGCTCTTGAAGAGGGCCCCGGGCACATTTTCCTGCAGCACAAACGTCAGCGACGTTTTGGGCCGCCCTGTGCCCACGATGGAGGCCTCAGCCTCCTCGGCCGCAAGCGCAAGGAAGCGGGTAAAGTTCTCCGCGTCGTCTTGAAGACCGTCGGCCAGGACCGACAGCCCGTACCGGTCGGCGGCGCGGCGGGAGGCCACCGCTGCGACGGCAGAAGTCCCGGCGTCCGCCACGGCCCGTGCCGCGCCCGCGGTGTCCGGCGTAGCCTCGGGGGTCACGTGCGGAAGATGCGTGCGAAGCCACCCCCGACACTGCCCGAGCGCCTGCTGGTGAGAGCGCACCACCTCCAGCCCATCCAGCGAGGCCCCCTCCGGAGCCATCAGGCAGTGATGGATGCGCAGTTGAAACTCTCCAACGATCCGGACCGCATGGGTGCGCAAGTGGTCGTAGTTGACGCGCACGCTGCCGAACACCGCGTTCTCGATTGGCACCACGGCCCGCTGTGTCGCGCCTGTCTCCACCGCCTCAAACACAGCCTCAAAGGTGGGATGTGCCTGCGGGGCGGCGTCTCCGAAGAGCCGCTGCACCGCTTCCTCGCTGTATGCGCCCGGCTCTCCCTGGAACGCAACACGGAAGGCCATAGAACTGAAGATGTGGAGAGAAAAACCGACGGCGTTCGCACGCCTGCCGCCCCGGTCCGTTCCTGCGCCCTGCCGCCGCCCCTTGTACGTGCTCCCCCAAAACAAAAACCGCCCGACCGGAAGCAAACCGGCCGGGCGGGAACGGGACCCACACAACAGACCGACAAGACGGACCTACCGGCGGACTACTCGATCTCGATCGTACGGCGCGTACTTTCTTCTGTCTTCGGAATGTGAATTGTCAGCACCCCCTCGTCGTAGGAGGCCTCTACATTGTCCGGGTCCACCGCATCAGGCAGGGAGAAGGTGCGGTGAAAGGTGCCAAAGGCCCGCTCCACACGCACGTACTCCTCCTCGTCTTCCGTGCGTTCAGCGGACCGGTCGCCGCGAACGGTCAGCGTGTTGTTCTGGAGATTGATCGAGATGTCGTCCGTCCGCATTCCCGGCACATCCAGTCGAATGCGGTAGGCATCGTCCGTCTCCGAGAGGTCCGTGCGGGGCGACCACACAGCGGATGCGTCGCCATCGTCACTCCGACCAAAGAACTGGTCGAAGAGGCTGTCCACCTCTCGCTGTAGGTCGCGGAGCGTTCGGTTGGGGGATCGGCGGGTGAGCTGTGTCATGGGAATCACCTCGGGACCTGTTGGTTCAGAAAGAGCACGAATGGGAGCCAGCCGGGGCTCCTCCCCCGACCTGGCTCCGACAATGCACTTTTCCGATGCCTCAAGAGGCGTACCAGCCGTGCTGCAGGCAGCCTCGTCCGCAAATCCGACACGGCTCGTCTGCCGTCGTGGCAGGCAGTTGCAGATTTGACGGGCGGAGCGTTCCGTTCGGTGCTACCGCGGCGCCACATCGAGGACAACAGGGAGGTGATCGGAGGCGGTGGGGGTGTCGGAAGCACGCAGCCCGTACGTATCGCGCAGGTCTGCGGGCATGGCAGGCGTATGCAGCACAAACTCGTGCACCACCTCCAGCACACTGTCCGTAACGAACGCGTAGTCGAGGCGCCCGGGCGGGAACGAGCTGTCCATGTCCACCCACGTGGTGTGCAGGGGCGACGCGACCTGGCGCGGGGCTGTATCGAGCAGCGAGGACCCATCCCAGTCCGGCGGCGCCGGTGGGCCAAAGCGGTCCGTATTGACAATCTGCCCCGTGCGCAGCGTGCGCGGCTGTTGGGCCTCGCCGACAAAGTTCATGTCCCCCATCACGACGATCGGGGTATTTTCAGGGAGGGCAAAGGGGCCCTCGCCCTGCTTCAGATCCCGGAGGAACGCGACCACATTGTCCACCACCTGCTGCCGCTGCGCGTTGCGGGACGGGTCGTCCTCGTCGGGGCCGAAATTGCAGCACGGCGGGTGCATGTTGATAACGAGGAGGGGGCTGCCAAGGGCGGCGTCTGCGTCGAGCAGGAAGGCCGCACTTCGGTTCGACTCGTAGCCCGGGATGGGTTCGGAGTCGAGAATGGGGAAGCGGCTGCCCAACACCAGATCAGCCCCGTGCTTCGCCCACGTCCACGCGTCCGATAGCCCCAGTTCCGACTCCGCCACCGCCTCGGTCTCCGCAGCACTCTCGCTGTATACTTCCTGGAAGGCAATCACGTCGGGCGATACCGCCGCAAAGATGCGCCGGTAGCTGGGCTGGCGCTCCGGGTCGAAGATGGCACTTCGGTTGCGGTCGAAGTTGTTGACGGAGTTGTAGGACAGAAGCCGCAGCGCCGACGCGGGTGGGCGCTCAATGCCCGGCGCCGCCAGAGGCACCTCGGATGCCGTCAGCGCGTACCCGAGCCCGCCATTGGCGTTCGGCAAACGATCACCCGGGCTCGACAGGGCAATCCGAAGACTATCTCCCGCAAAAAGCGGCGTCCCTCCCGGCGCCGCCGACCGATCGAGCGCCACCTCAAACGTATCGCTCCGGACCGTGGGAAGCGTGGTCAGTCCAATGTCTGCGTGGGAGACCTCCTGCTCAGCCCCGTTCCGAACCATCTTTCCGGAGCGCTCGCCGAAGGTCCAGGTCAGCTCTGCGCCCACCCCCAGCGCCTGCGTGCCCGTGGACGGATCGTTGTCCGTATCCAGATAGAGCGTCAGGTCATTGCCCTCCTGCAGGTTGAGCGCCGGCTGCACGACCATGTGCAGAAACAACCGGTCCTGGCTGTGCGCCACCCAGAGGCGCTGGATGTTTGTCGCCTGCCCGTCCGGGTCCACTGCTCGGACCGACAGAGAGTCCCAATCGTCCGCCGACTCGTCCACGTAGATGCGGGCCGGCTGCGACGGATAGGCGTCGGCCTCAGTGGACGGATCGGACGACGACTCGTTGGGCTCGATGTCCCCTGCCCCGCCGCAGCCCCCAGTGGTCAGCAGGAGTGCGAAGACGGCGAACAGGAAGGGCTGTAGGCGCATGGCAGAATCGGAAGGATCGGGAGGAACGCGATCGGGATGGTGGGCGGCGCAGGCGGGGTTCAAGACCGGAGCGCCCGTGTGGACTCCGGAGCGTGCGATTACCGGTGAGGCCCCGTCTCCGGAACCGTTACCCAGAGATCCAGCGAGGCCGTCCGCCGGGCCGACACCTGCTGTCGTTGCCGTCCCTGTGGGGAGGGGCGCCGCCCGGATCCGGTTACGGATGGAATGCCGGTTCCCGTCTGCTCTTTCAGGTCGATGTCTGTCGAGTTCGGCGTTTGGAGACCCAACGAAAGGGAACCATTCAGGGGCGTCCGAAGGCCGTACGTCGCTGCCTCCGCGTCTTGGGGGCCTCCCTGGAGCGGAATGCCCACTTCGTAGATCAGAACGCCGGTGTCGAGCGTGGCGCGGGCCTTTAGGGCAGAGACGAGGCGGCTGGGCCTACGGTGACGGATCGTGTCGTTCCGAATCACCGCCAGGTCCGAGGGCAGCAGTTGGTCCAGGCGCGACCTCGAAGAACGGGGGCCCGGCGGGGCGGACGCGG
>P_1C_Liq_1_UnCtyDRAFT_1000324_pt1 | contig 11327 bp, 8 predicted proteins | sample Pon1CUnioCityCA_2_FD_10230 | JGI IMG/M metagenome (IMG submission 10230) | reverse complement strand
GGCTCCGCGAGCGGGCCTGGCAGCAGCATCTGCGTGAAATGGAAAATGCGGACGCTGGCGCTCTCGACCAACTTGCGGAATACGGCATCGACCCACAGGAGTTGACCTCTTTCTTCAAGCGGCTCTGCGACCATCCGGAGCTTACCCCGTACGTGAACGCACCTGACGAGGCCCCGGCCCTCACTACGGCTGTGGAGGAGGCGAAGGAAAAACTGTACACCTGGGACGCTCGTCGTCCCGAGAACCTCTCGAAGGGCAGAGATGATGTAATGAAAGCATTCGATAAAGCCAAGCGGATGCTTCGATACCGGGATCTGGATACCCCGCTTCAGCAGGCGAAATTTCTGAAGGTGTTTGCGGATGTCTCCGACGATGAGAAGGCCGACGTGAAGAACACTTACTGGAAGGAGGAGAACGCGGACACGAAGAAGTGGGCAAAAACCCTCCGGGATGAGCTCTTCCCAACGTTTATCGCCAACACGGTGCGCCCCGTTCTGCAAGACTGGGAAGCAACCGTCCACGAGGCAGTGGTCGAGTTTACACAACCGGCGATTGAACGCTATCGCGCTCTCCGCCAAGAGGAGGGGCTTCTTACGTATCACGACCTGCTTTCCCACACGCGGGACCTGCTTCGGGACCAGCCTGATGTCCGAAAGACAATTCAGGAGCGATACCCGATTTTTCTCGTCGATGAGTTTCAGGACACCGATCCTCTTCAGGCCGAAATTCTCTCGTTCCTTACCAGCGAGGATCCCGACGAAGAAAAATGGCAGGAGTGCTCCCCGAGAGATGGAAGCCTCTTCATCGTCGGTGACGACAAGCAGTCCATCTACCGGTTCCGGGGAGCGGATAAAGGCGTGTTCGAAAGCTTTCGGGAGCGGATTGACAAGGAGTCCAATGGGAAAGCCGTTCCGCTGACAAAAAACTTTCGCTCTCGAGAACCAATCTGCGAGTGGTGTGACCGGGCGTTCTCGTCGATTTTCGACCAATCTGAATACCGGGACATTCAGGCCGACTATGTGAAATTTGACGCCCAGCGCCCGACCGGCCCCGAGGGGACGGCCCTGCGCCAGTTGTCACTGGATAAGGAAGACGGAAACAAGGGTGACTTGATTGCCAAGCAGGAAGCAACTCGCATCGCCCGTTTTATTCGCTCGGCTCGTGCTGGAGATACGGAACCGGAGTTTCACCGGTCGGAAGAGGGGGCCGTGTTTGAAGACGGCGTGGACTTCTCGGACTTTCTGATCCTAACCCGTTCGAAGTCGCGCCTGGGCATTTACACCGAAATCCTGGCGCAGTATGGCATTCCGTACACAGTCACCGGCAGTGAGGATCTGGGCGACAGCGACGAACTGAAGGCCGTCGTCGATCTTCTGCGTTGTGCTCTGCGCCCGGACGACCCCGTTGCGGCGGTTGCGTACCTGAAAGGCGATCTTTCCGGGTGGAGCGACGAAGACCTCTATGCCTTTGAGCAGGCCGGCGGCCGGTTCGACCGGATGCACCAGCCAGTTCCCGATCAGGTGCTAAGCCAACTTGATGCGGATCAGAGGGAGCGCGTTGAGGACAGTTTCAAGCGCCTCCAAGATCCGCGGACCATTCTGCATGAGTCCCGTCCCGGCATCGGCATTGAGCAGATCGTGGAGACGTTCGGACTCGTGGCCGGGGCGGCTCATCCCGACAACCCGACGACAGCGTCTATGCGGGCCGGCGCCGTACTTCGCATCACGAACTATGTCCAACACCTCGCAGCTCAGGGGTTGGGGTGGGGCGAAGTGATTGAGGAATTGGACCTGGTGTTAGAAGGGGAAGAGGATATCGACGGGATGACGTTGGAGACAGGTGAGGACGACGCCGTCCGCGTCATGAATGTCCACCAGGCGAAGGGTCTGGAAGCGCCGGTTGTGTTTCTCTCCGATCCATATACTAGCGGCTCCTCCCCGACGACGAAGCTTCACCTTCGCCGAGAGGAGGAAGAAGTGGTTGCGCCCGTCGTGAAAGGAGAGAGCTACTTTGAGCGGGTGACTCACGCCCCACTCGGCTGGTATGAAGATACTGAGCGTGCCTTCAAACGAGAGGAAGAGCGCCACGAGGAGGCGGAGGAACGGCGACTCCTCTATGTAGCCGCTACGCGAGCGGAACGCCTGCTTGTAGTGTCTACCTATCCAGAAAAGCCGAACGACGGCCCCTGGTCGCCGCTGTACAATCACCTGGAGGAAGCTGACGTCCCGGAGCTTACGGCCCCGGATGCGGATCCTCCTGAACAGACCACTTCTGTCCCCGCGCCCGACCTGGAAAGCGGCAAAACAGATCGGGAGCAGCGCCTGAATGCCCACTCGAAGTCTTCCTACAGCATCACGTCGACCTCCGAAAAGAAACCGGAGGCCGGGCCGCTCAGCGATGACGGCTACGGGGCTGCCTTTGGAACCGTCCTCCATCTCTTGCTCGAACAGCAAGTGCTCTATCGCGTCGACCCGCCGACCTTCTCGGAGGCCGAATTGAAAAATATGCTTGAGAGTGAGGGAGGTGAGGGCACCGAGGAAGCTGCAGGGCGTCTCCGCGCAATGCTAAATGCCTTTCAGGAAAGTAGAATCTGGGAGGAGCTCCAGTCGGCATCGACGGTGCATACCGAATACGAGTTCGCCCACGTCCCGACCGGCGGCGAGTCGTCAGACGGGAAGCAGGAAGAGATTCGGCGTGGAACGATCGACCTGCTCTTCAAAAACGGGGAAGAGTGGACCATTCTCGACTTCAAAAGCGACCGGATCGGGCCCGATGTGGAAGACCTCGATGCCGCGCTGGGAGACGACCATCCCTACCGGGAGCAAATTCGCCTCTACCAAGAAGCAGTTGATGACCTCATCGGAGAGCCGGTGAAAAGAGCTGCTTTATGGTTTGCCGACGTGGACGAAACGATCGGCGTGAGGTAGACTCCCCACAAAACAGGCATCTGCTCCCGGTTCTCAACTGGGAGGCGCATGGTTGGCATTGTGCCGTCGGCTTGCCGAAGCGCACCCGCACAGCCTCCCTCGATTCGACGCCCAAACAATCCCTATTCGCGATGAACGAGAACTCGTACAGCTCCCCCGACGCTTCGGACCCCGAGTATGCAGGAGGCGATGGCCGCACGCTCGAATCGGCCGTCGTGATTGAAAACGTCCGTTCGCACGCAGCCGGCATTCGCGCCGAGAAGCAATACATCTCGCAACAGATTGGGGAGGGAGAACACCAGTGGGTCCTCCACGAACAGGTCCTGCTCGAACGCGACGACGGAACGCGAGTCGACCGGCTCACGGTCGAGTCCTTTTCCGGAGAAACCGAGACGTTCTATTTCGATGTCTCAAATTTCTTTGGGATGGGAGCATAGCTCGGCTTTCCCGATGATAATCATCCCCCTTTAGGATTCTTTCTCAAGAAGGATGTAAAGGAGGTAGGACCGACAAGACAGCTGAGCGAGAACTGACTGCCAATCGCACCCCTTCCTTTTGATTAAAGCCCGTCTTCCGGTTGGGAAAAGGTAGCATACATTCTCAGAGGACGCTGCCCAATAACTGTTCCAAGCACTTCTAACATTCACGCAAAGCTATGACAGACGCGTCGACCTCAGACGAATCGAGCACGGACGAACAGGATCCGCACAGAACGGAACTTACGAAAGCGGTCCTGCGCGAACTACAGAACGTCTTTGAGGACAACTTTGGAGGAGAGTTCGAGGAGGCTTCGTTCCGCATCGGTCAGGAAGACGAAGAAAAGACCGACAGTGAGGGCCCCTGGACCATTCGTCTCCAAGGTGCAAGCAACAAGAGAAATGAGTCCACCAGCGCAGAAAAGGGAAAACATGAGGTATTCCTCCAACCCGGAGACAAAAAGATACACTTGAAGGTGGAGGGAAACGCCGAACAAGGCGAGATAGAAATACACATTAAGGCAGGAGGGGCCGGAAGATGGGCAAAATTCAGTCTTCTGCGTATTCCTCCTATAGACTCGGAGGAATATGAAGATGGATTTATGAAAATAAAAGAATTAAATAACAATACTTATCCGAAATATAAAAACAGGAACTTCAGCCGTAATGTCCTTGAGGTGTGGTTTCCAAGCGATAAGGAAGACGATGGCGTCCTTAAAATTCCTGTCGGCATTGAGTCTTACTCAGGCTTGGACAAACTTCCAGACAATTGGGGAGAGTTCTCTGACGATGGATTGAAGGTTCATATTCCGGATATCGAGGCAAAGCGTATAGAAGACGGATATGATGTTAGGGTAGGCAGTAATGAGGAATGGAGGTCTGTGGCGCTCTCCTTTCTAACATACTGGGTGGTTTGCAACATCTACGCGAGAAACGGCACCCTTCGAGAGGGTGATGACAACCGAATCCCGAACGGATTCCCTGATCTTTCGGAATACAGAGCGAAACGGCCTGTAAATCTCAAACCCGACTCTGTCCTCGAAGCTTTGGAAAACGATGGACTTTATTTCCCGTGGCACGTCGTCGAGTCGGCCTGCTCAGCGCTAAATGCGGGGAAGAACGTCATCTTCACCGGTCCTCCAGGGGGTGGGAAGTCAAAGCTCGCCGCCTTCTTGGCGGAGAAAGCAACCGGGCAAGACCCGCTTTTGACAACAGCTTCGCCCGCGTGGAGCACAGGGGATCTCATCGGACGCTACATGCCGAACCGAAACGGGAATGGACTGGTGTTCAAGGAGGGAGTATTCCTTCGAGCACTCGGCGACACAGACGAGCGATCGCGGTGGCTTGTGATCGACGAGTTCAACCGAGCCGACATCGACGCGTGCTTTGGGGAGCTATTCTCGGTTCTTGCAGGAGACGCCGTTGAGTTGCCGTTCGAAAAGGAGGTAGAGCAAGAAGACACCGATGAGGAGGAAACCGGCGAACTGCATCCGGTACGGATCGCTCCAGAGAGCCAAACCACTGAGACAGAGTTTGACTACCTTGTCCCAGACACGTTCCGTCTCATTGGGACGATGAATGATGCGGACCGATCAGGACTTAACAACCTCTCATTTGCGCTGATGCGGCGGTTTGCGATCATTCCCGTTGAGCCCCCAAGAGAAGACGATGTGAAAGAAATTATAGCAGAAGAGATTAAGAAAACAACATCCGATTTAAAACTCGAATTAAGTTCATGGGACGTCAACCAAAATGGGAAAACAAGATGTAGTTTGGGACTAATAGAGGAGGAACTAAATAATCTATTCGCACAATCTGAGAAACTAAAAGAGGACAAAAAAATAGGTAATCTTATTAGCAATAGTGTGGTCGGAATATCGGTAATTGGGGATGTTATCCGGTTTGTGGGAGAAGGAATCAGAACAGAGACGGAGGAAGAGAAAGAGTCCCTCCAACGATCCGACGAACTTGATAATGAATCCCCCTGGGACGATATGAGGGATCTGGCGAGAAGATTGACCCTTTCCTATCTGGCACTGGCCACTGTCCTACAGATTTTCCCGCAGCTCGAAGCGCTGGGAATGGGCAGCCAGCAGGAAGAGAACAAGCTTTCCCAGGCGATCCAGCATATTTTTGAAGCATTCTACTCTCGAAAAAATTACGATGGGGAAAACCTGAAAATGCTCCGCGTCAAGAGAGAGGACGGTGACTACATTCTAGACAGCGAGGGTACGATTGCCCAGTTTCTGTTTCGGAATTTAAAGAATCGGTTCCCTCAGCAGGCCGAGGACTGGAGATCGGACCTTGCCGAATACTTTCCTAGTGACGGCGGGTCTGACAATGACGAGGATGCGTAAGGTCGCTTTCCCTTCGGAAATTGATCTCTAACGCTTATGGGTCGAGTCAATGTTGATCGTGACCGTGCGCTCTTTGTCTCTCAGGTTGGATGGATGGCTCGCAAAATGGGAGAGGCGGGGGAGGTGAGTCTCGCTGAAATCGTTCGTTGGATCTGCACGGAGCTGAGTAAAGATCGCGGTGAGGAGGACCCTGAGGATACCCGCGAATTCCGCCGCCAGCTTCTGCGGCTCCTACGTCTCGACTCTCAGGAGCAAAAGGCTGCAGAGGAACACCTCGAGGAGATTTTGGGGCAGTCCTTTCACGCCCGTTCGCCCCGATGGAGGACAACCGATACCCCTGGGCGAGAGGTGGACTGGACGGAGACCTACCGACGGTCGCTCACAAACCAACCTACACAGTACGTCAGTCGAGAGTTTGATAAGAAGCCTGACCGGGAACTGATGGGTGCCCTCCGGCAACAGGCCCGAAAGTGGGCGGACCTCCTTCGCACATCCGGGAAGAAAGAGCACGAAGACCGCGCAGAAAAGTTGGAGCAGGCCCGCAAGCAGGCGATTGAGCGGAATCCGGAGGTAAGAATGCGACGAACCGGTACGATGACGCCGCCTCTCCTTCGACGTCTTCGGCAAAAAGGTCCGCAGGCCAAAAAAACGAGCGATGCTCTTGCGCGTGTATTCGTTCATCAGCACACGACACCCAATGAAATCGTCCGTACCTTGGACCGGTCACTCGAAACGGCAGAAGGATGGTGGAACGAAGAAGACGCAGGGAAGGACAGTGTCTGGAACCGGCTCCTCGAACTGAGCGTCTTGCTGGCCATCACCCAGACGGCGGACCAGTCGGGAACGTGGACACTCCGCAATCTTCCCGATTTGCAGGGAACGTTCAAGGCAACGTTAAAGCACTCCACCGAGCCGGTAACACTCACGGTCGGCAAGGAGACACCGTGGAACGACGTGTTTACGGGGATGCGAGGTCACATGGGGCTGGCCGACCAGGTAGAACCGCAAGACAGCCAACCGGACATCTGTTTGACCTTCAGTCATTCGGAAACAGATGCGTCCATTTCCGTNCTCGGCGACGCGAAGCGAAATGCCACCGGCTCGGGGCAGAACTACTTCCGCGATGGGCTCCGCACGGCGACCTACTACCTCTCTGCCTTTCCGCACGCCCTCGGCGCCGAGGTTGTGGAGGCTACGCCCTGGAGCGAAGATAACACGGAGGCCTTTTCGGGTTGCATCCGACCGACAGTTACCCTCTTCTTTCGCCAAGGAGTCGAGTCGGAGAGTGAAGGGATTAAGGCAGTGGAAAAGCCCGCGAACTACTCGGAAATTCCGCCCGTTCTGGCCTGTGACATAGAAAAGCACTTCGGACTCGACAACGGGGCCTCGGATGGTGAAGAGAATGACACCAATGAGGACTGGAGCTCCTCTTTTCTAACGCGGTGGCTGAAGTGCATCTCAGAACAGGCTATCGAGCATCTCAAAAAGAAGTGAGGGACAGATATCGGTCAGGATGCCAACTGAGCGTTTCCCTCCCGCAAACACCCACAGCGGCTCTCCTTTCCTTCAAATAACAGACATACGACAATATGAAGATTACCAGAGGGGTTTTGCGCAAGTTAGAGGAGCGTGTGAATGAAATGGAGACTCCCACGCTAGACTCCCAGCCGAAGCCCAATCCTCAAAAAATTTCCGAAGCGGTTTTTGAAGACTGGGAGGTGAACTACGTTCTCAGTTACCTCAACGAAGGGTTGGCCCATGGCGGCTTCAAGAAAAGAGCGTTTCCACGACGGGTTGGAAACGACCCGAGGCAAAGTGGAGATGAACCAGGAATTGGAATGATTGATGAAGATGGCTTTCAGGCAGACCCGCCCGAGTTTCTGATTGAGAGCGATGAACATTCAGAGCCATACCCTGGCAACGAAGGAGAAATGGAATTAGCTGAGGACCTAGCATCAGGAATAATGGATGATCGCCGCCACCTATTCGAAGTATGGGTAATTGATTGGACTCTCGTATGGAAGGAAGACATTGATATCGGTAGAGACGTATTCTACAGAATGGTGGCTCAAGGATATCAAGACATATTTGAAGATACTGAAATTGAGGACTGGTTCTACATGGGTTGAAAGACAGAAAGGGTGGCACAGGGCTTTTCAATAGCCTCTGCAGGCTGAGAGGTCGCTGAGGGACCTCAGATAGCCACGTGTCCGGTGTAGATTACTGATCGAGTTTGCTGTGTATTCGGTCACGTTCAACGCTAAGATCGAGTTCAGAGGAAAGCTGCACAGCCAGATGCCAGCCGTGTGCTTCTCACTGACAGGTGCGTTGGGCACTCGGCCTTCTGGACCGAAAGTCAGGGTCAGCCTGCCGCTGCGACGGACCTGTTTACGTGGAAGTCGATCTTCTCCTGGTTATGAGCCATCCCATGTGCGAGTCCAGTGCACCGAGAGGCATCTCGGATCACCAGTCCAACCTGGTAGCGGAGGCGGTAGTACAAGGCGACTTCTTCGGCGGGCCGGTATGAGGCTGTCGCTTGACACTGCATCTGAGTGAGCAAAGCCAAACGGGTGAGGTCTCTGCCGAGGTTTCTCACTGTATCGATCGCATTCGATGATACGGTTCACAGGCGCATAATTTTTGTGTCACTACAGGACACCTTCCGACGCATTGATTTCACCGTCACAATTTTCCAGTGCCATGAGCTCTGAAGACAGCTCTGAGGACAAGAACCACACGGGCAAAAACGACAAAAACGAGGGCCGGCGTCCCCGTGGCGACGCCTCTGACGAGAAAGGCAACAGGGAACTGAACGGCACGACCCTCTCCACAGAGGAGTGGATCCAAGAACTCAACAAGGCGGNCTCCTTCGACAGGTCCCTTCAGGAGAAAAAGGAGTTTGAAGCCGCTCGGCCTCGGAGCAAGGCCCTGAAGCTCCTGCGGAGTCAGGGCTGGCACTACCTTCTGAACCGCGCTCGCGCCGGGATCGAGAAGCTCCGCTACAAGTGCTGGACCACTGGTGACTTCGGCCGGGACGGCATTGACGCCAAGACGTTTGAGCTGACAGATCTCCCTCCAAAGTCGTTTGTGGCGATTGGCAGTGTGCCTGGTGAGGCGCAGCGGACGCGGAATGTTGCAGTCACCGACGTAACCTGGTCTGACGGGAAAGAAGGAGGAAGCGAGCTTAAAATGCGAGAATGGTCACCGCATGGCGGTGGAACCNCNGCTCCGAACCTGGACCTCCGGTATGTGCCGCGCATTCCGATCGTAAGGACAGGCTCTTCAGACACATCTTAAAACACCTCTCCTGAGGCACTTCCTGACGGGACTTCTCGCCGACTCGGAGCGAGCTACAGCTTTCGGAGAGAGAGTTCCTAGGCCCCACGGCAGTCTCTGTGATCGCAAGGAGGCCGCAGCGTCGGAAACCCGTAGGAGAAGGAAGCTTGTGCTGGTCTCCACTGGAAAGAATCTCCAGGTGAGCACCGTCCGGCGGTCCGGTGATCAGCACCTGATAGTTTGAGACAGAAGACCGACAGGCTACAGATGACTGACAGGCTTAGGGCCGTGGGCTCAGAGATGGGGTAGACTCAAGGACATGGACCTGAAGATAACACGCCACCCTCTGGTCCAGGGCCTGTCAAACCGCTGGGTACCTCTTAGGTATCCGTCAAGAAAACGCAGCAAAGAGGCGACCGGATTGAGCAGCTTGCAGACGAGATTATCGACAAGCTTTGAGATCACCGATAAGCTCTGAGGGCCAGCCCCCTCAGCGCTCCCGTTTGACTGTTCGTCCGGGGCCTCTGCCCTGAGCTTCCCGGTTACTTCTCGGGGCTGGGGCCCATCACCGCCTGCTGGTTGGAGGTGCAGGCGATGCAGAAGCCAACCGATTAGAACCGAACGAAGCGGATGATTCTGGTGCTGAAAGGTCTGCTCAGTGGCCTCTGCCACGACCTCTGCCACGAGATGAATGACAGGCAGCAGGACAGGGCTATCCGGAAAGCTCAGACGCGAGATGAAGAGGCGAGATGAAAGTGGCCGTGAGGGTCCTTCGGGACCTTCGGCAGGCGAAAATGAGGGATTGCCTGCAAGCTGCCGGTGTCAGACCCGTGGTGGAGACGTCCAGTGTCACGTCTGGCTTGGGAGGGACCGCTGCTTTCGAAGAAGCCACCGCTTCTGGAAGCCACCGCTTCTCAAGGCATCGCTCCTCTTCTACAGACGACAGCCAGAGGAGACCGACAGCCATAGAAGATAAGCAGGTGATGCGTTCCGGCCGGTGCGCTCGCCACCACGGAGGAGAAGATTTTAGACGTAGATCTCGGCCCGTGGCGACGAGAACTCGTGCTGCGTGAAGATCTTCGCGACCGCCCCGGCAATCTTTTCTCCGCCGTGGGCCGATGGCTCGATCGAGTTCTTGTAGTCTCGATCCGGCTCGCATAGAGCCCGGCCCAGATCGATCAGCGGAAGTCCCTCCCTGACGGCCGCTTCGATGATCACGTCGTTGATCACCGGCAGAATTGTATCGATCAGGTCTTGGGTCTCCCTCTTCTGAAAGTGCCCGTTGTAGACGGTGCAGAGTGCTGTTGGAAGCCCCGCGCGCAGCACTTCTTGGAGCACCGGCCGGTAGTCTTCCCGGAAGTCCTCCTGGATCTCCTTCAGCCTGCGGACAGCCCCGGAGAAAGACTGCACCTCTCTGTCAAACCTCTCGATGGCGTCGAGGTAGCGAAGCCCGTCGTTTCCGCCTACGCTCAAAAACAAGTGAGTCGCCGAATTTGGAAGCCTCCTCATCTGGCGAGGCACGTCGGAGATGTAGTGGCCATCCCTTGCAAGCAGGGTGACCTCCGTTTCCTCGAGAAGTCCTGTTTCCTCAGGAGGCTCTGTTTCCTGGGAAAGCCGAGCGCGGACCTGCTGGGCTACATCAGGGCTACCAGGACCGACGTAAGTGCCGTTATCGAACACTGAGTCTCCAAGAAGAACGAGATGGTCCATGTTGGCTCAGGAGCGCTGTCTTTGCAGAGGAAGGTCTTTTCGGAAGCTCCAACAGAGCCCCCATCGCTTTGAGAACCCATCGCTTCGGGAACCTGTCGCTTTAGGAAGAACTGCCGTCGGTGCTTACCATCGGCGAGTGGTGGTCGTAAAGACCACAAAACGGCTCTGGAGCGCAGGGAAACCTCCGATGTCGACATCTGCCTCCACCTCCGAGTATCATATCGCAAATATCGCGATGGAGATGTCACACCGCAAACGTCACATTTCGCCTACGCAGATCGGACATGAGGTGTCTGGTAAGAGAACTCCTGCCTCGAATATTTCCAGCTGTGCCAGATATCTCAGGCTATGCCGCCCGCTCTGCGTATCGGATCAGCGAAGAGAAAATCAGCGCCAGTATCGGAGGGAGAGAGATCCTGATTCTCTCTTTCCTTCCGCGACCCTGTCGGACGGGTGCAGGGTCGAAAGTACCGAATAGCCTGTGTGGCGGAAGATGCGGAGGGGGTGAAAAGCCTGCGCGAAACGGCTCTGCTCGAGCCGAAGATTTAGGTTGAGGTGCGCCCAAAACGTTAGACTGGGAG
>P_1C_Liq_1_UnCtyDRAFT_1000323_pt1 | contig 11329 bp, 9 predicted proteins | sample Pon1CUnioCityCA_2_FD_10230 | JGI IMG/M metagenome (IMG submission 10230) | reverse complement strand
TTATGCGCCGGATGAAAAAAAGTTATCGTAGCTACTGAATTATTAATTTCTGAATTAACATAGGGTTCTGTCATGAATTTTTAATTTTTCAACTCCCTTCAAAACTAATGATTGTTAGTTTAAAATCAAACTATAATATGGTAAATGTTAAGCTTGATCAGCTACTGAACACAAAAGGTGTATTATTAAATTATGTTATTCAGAAGAAAAATGTTTTCTTATATTATTCTTATTCAATTTACTACTAGTAAAAAAGCAAAAAAACCACCCGCTATTGCAGGTGGCTTTAATATCAATTATTTAGAAAACCAGACTAATCTTCCGGGTCTAATATGTTATCAACTCTTACTAACAGATCTTTAATGTGCATTTTGGTCATGTTATCACGCGTTCTTCTGTTTGCACGTTCAGTAGATCTTCTAATTCTTCAAGCTGGTATCTTACCAATGCTCTGATATCGCTTTTATCAACATCAATATTACTTCTATTAATGTAATCTCTGTAACGTGAAGGAAGTGATGATTGCTCTTCGTGAAGCAGGTAGCGCATCCTATCTACATAAACGCGTTGCAAGTTTCTGCGGATACGGCTTACTTCCTGACCGCGATACATTTCTTTAAAAAGACCATCCTGTAGATCGTTCATGATCTCTAATGAGGTATAAACATCATCGTTTAACTCTTCGTTCTCCATAATACGGGCAAATCTTCCAAAACTTAAGAGATTGTTCAAAGTTGCTTCCTGATAACTTCTGATCTTTTCCAAATAACCATCAAATTGGATCTTGTTGAAGATCTCCTTATCGATCATCCACTCCGGTGTTTCAAATAATTGCTTGTGTAGGAAAGCTAATGCGCGTTCTTGCTTGTCTTTTGGCGTATGAATGTAAACGGCACCTTCCTGATCGTAGGTTTTATAATATTCGTAAACACCACCTATATTCGCTGTAACATGACCCATGTATCTATTATACTGCGAAAATATCTGTTGATACATATCTTTCAGGTCATCGTAGTTCTTACCGTCTTCAGCGGTCCATTCTATTAAATTCGGGACGATACGTTTTAAGTTCTCTATCCCATAAGTAGATGCTTTCATAGCATCATCGCCCAAGTCTTCCGTTTGCGAACTCGGGTCGATCACACCTCCAATTTGCTGCGAACCAAATCTGTATTTAGGATCTCCGGCCTTTTCCAGGATCCATTGATCAAGGATATCCTTTTCTTCTTTGCCCTTTTTATCTAAAATAGGTTTGTAACCCCATTTTATAGAATATTTGTCATACGGACCTACATTGGGCATAAGTGATACGTCGCCATCACCAGGTTGAGCTACATAATTAAATCTTGCATAGTCCATAATAGATGGTGCGGTTCCATACTTTTTAGTAAACTCTGGATCCCTGAGATCCTCCACATCATAAGCTACACTACTTCCCATATTATGCGGTAAGCCCAAGGTATGGCCAACCTCGTGAGCTGAAACGAATCTGATCAACCTTCCCATTACCTCATCCTTAAACTCAACACCTCTNGCTTCCGGGTTGATNGCTGCGGTTTGGACAAAGAACCAGTTNCTCAATAAGGTCATGACGTTATGNTACCAATTGATATCCGCTTCTAGTATCTCGCCACTTCTCGGATCGCTTACGTGCGGNCCATTNGCATTTGGAATAGGCGATGCCAGATATCTNACTACAGAAAACCGCACATCTTCCGGGCTCCAATCCGGATTTTCTTCTTTTGATGGTGCATCTTTAGCGATGATCGCATTCTTAAAACCGGCGTTTTCAAATGCCACTTGCCAATCTTCAATTCCTTGTTTGATATAAGGTCTCCATTTTTCAGGGGTTGCCGGGTCAATGTAATAAACGATTGGTTCTTTAGGCTCGACGAGCTTTCCGGCCTTGAAATCTTCAATATCTTCCTCTGCCACCTCTAATCTGTAGCGGTCTAAATATTTTACTCTTTTGCTTTCCTGAGCGTCCAGACCGTAGTCTGTTTGACCTCTTGCAAACCAGCCAACACGTTGATCAAAGTAGCGTCTTTCCATAGGTTCTTTTGGCAGAAGAACCATGGAATTGCTCATTTGTACAGAAACGGACTGCAAACTACTGTTAGATGGAGGTTTTTTAGCACTGTAGGTCTTCGTTGCTCTAATTTCGATATTTTCCGGATAACTTCTCAGCGTATCCAAGTAGGATCGGTCCTTATCTATTCTGGATATTTTATAGCGTTTCCTGTAGGATTGATTGATGGTCAAAGGTTTTACATCGCCATTAAAGAAGTCATCTACACGGATGACCGTTGTATTCTTTAATGAGTCTTCTTTTTTAGTTTTGATATCAAATGAGTGAAGAACAGGCTCAAAATTCGAGTTTTCTACAGCTTCATGAACAGGAAGTGAGTCTGCCGCATATACCTGATAGGAGACAACGCGCAAGTTTACTTTCTTTCCGTTTTTTTGCCATCTAAGCACCTGTTCGTTTTGCTTACCGCCACCAAAACCCATTCCGGCAGCTGTTTTAGCAATTCTGGAAACCATGAGCATTTCTCGATTAAAAAGCGAATCCGGTATCTCAAAGTAATATTTATCTTTCACTTTATGAATTGTAAATAAACCTTCATCAGATTTGGCCTCTTTAGTAATGATCTTAGAATAGGGTTTCAGGCCATCTTTAGATTTTTCTTTTTTAGCCGGTTTTTGATCTTTTTTTCCCTGAAAGACTGCACAGGATTGTACCAGGAAAAGTCCGGCGGTCAATGCAAGAACGTAATAGCGTAATTTGTTATACATAAATTGATATTTAAGATTTAGACTTGGATTCCATCAAAAGGTTAGATGAGCTAATTGATCTTATCTTGATTTTTCTTAACGAACGCGCTCCAACTGGAATAGTTCGTTCCAGTTTGTGCTTTATTACCGTTATAGAAATGGCAAACGGCCGCAGCAAGGCCATCAGTTGAATCCAGGTTCTTGGGAAGCGCGTCAAAGCTCAATATCTGCTGTAGCATTTTAGCGACCTGTTCTTTACTGGCATTGCCATTGCCGGTGATGGCCATTTTAATTTTCCTTGGAGAATATTCCGTAATGGGAATTCGTCTGGACAATCCGGCCGCCATGGCCACGCCTTGCGCTCTTCCTAACTTGAGCATGGATTGGACGTTCTTCCCATAAAAAGGCGCTTCTACGGCGATCTCATCAGGTAGGAATTGATCGATCAGCTGAATGGTCCTATCAAATATGTAAGCGAGCTTGGTATAATGATCATCATATTTGGTCAGTTGTAGTTCATTTAACTGTTTGAACTTCATCTTTTTCCCATTTACCTGTATCACACCAAATCCCATGATGCTCGTTCCCGGATCGATGCCTAATATAATACGTTCTGTTTCCAAGCGGATTTATTTGTTAATTTGCAATTATGCCCATCAGCAAATCTAAACAAATATTATTCACCATAGCAAAATACGGTCTTATCGCCTTAAGTTGCTGGTATCTTTACGACCGTTTAGCAGCTGATAAGGAATTGATCATTAAAACCATTCATGACCTTGATATCTTATCTATCGCGCATTTGTGCATCATCGCGTTAAGCGGAGCTTTTTTTAACTGGTTGACGGAATCCTTGAAATGGAAGATCATTACTAAACCCATCGCAAAATTAAAGCTTAGCGCAGCGATCGTTCAAACTTTGGCCGCACATGCCATTGCTGTAATGACCCCGCAAAAAATAGGGGAATTTGGCGCCAGACCTTTTTTCTTCCACAGGGTTCAAGCTCGTAAGGTCGTAGCCTATACCATGATCAATAGTATGTTGCAATTAGGTGCTACTTTGTTCTTTTCCATCATTGGTGTTATTTATTTTCTGGTCAATTTCAGGGAAGTCTTGTACAATACGGACCATTATCCTATCATCGGGCTTTTGATCATCATGTTATTAAGCTTACTGTTTTTTACCCGCCGAAAGTTCAGGGATCGAATAAAGGCTTTCTTTAATGTAACGGTTTTCGCTAATGATGTTAAACGATCGGCATTATTAAGCTTACTGCGATATGTGATCTTTAGTCATCAATATTTCCTTTTGCTGTATTTGTTCAATAGTGGAATAAACTATCTGGAAGCCATGCCTGTGCTCTTCATGGTCTATTTGTTCATTTCCGTTGTGCCTTCCGTTTTCGTGTTCGATATTGCCGTACGTGGCGGCTTAGGCGTCTTCTTCTTCGGTTTAATAGATGTTCCGGCGTCATCTGTTGTTCTTACGGCTACTTTCATGTGGTTAGCCAATGCAGGTCTTCCGGCATTGATAGGAAATATTTTCGTGGCCCGATATAAGGTGAAGCGAATGCCAAAAATATTTTCCACATGATCTTTATCGCGACCATTGCTCTAACAAGTTATCTGGTGTTGATCATCTATATCGTTCTGGGAATAAGAAAGTATCGACCTGAATGTCCAACTGCGAAGAATGAGCGGTCCAACTTGACACGATTCTCGGTGTTGATCCCTTGTCGGAATGAGGAAGAGAGATTGCAGTCGCTATTTCAGTCGATAAAAGAACTGGAGTATGATACAAGTTGTTTTCAATTGATGTTCATAGATGATCATTCGGACGATGCTACTTATGAAATGATAAGTAACTTCCAAAAGGAGAATGATCGGCTGAATATCAAAGTGCTAAAGAACGATCGTCCACCGGGGAAGAAATCTGCTCTGACCTGCGGTATCGATCGATCAGAATTTGAACATATCATTACCACGGATGCAGATTGTCACCTTCCTGAGAATTGGTTATATGGTTACGATCAACATCTAAAGAAGAGAACATCCTCCATGGTGATCGGACCAGTTGTATATCAACAGCCAAATAATTTCTTAGAACAATTCCAACACGATGATTTCCTAAGCCTTCAGGCAGTGACCATTACCACGGCGATGTGGAAAAATCCCATATTATGTAATGGTGCAAACCTTTGTTACAGGAAGGAAGACTTTTATCGTGTTGGCGGATTTAAGGAACATGAAAAGGTCCAAAGCGGTGACGATGTGTTGCTGATGGAAAGTTTCCTGGTAAACGGACTTGGAGTTGATCTCATAGGGAATAAGACCTTACCTGTCATCACGCAACCCGCGCGAAGCTGGAAAGAGCTTTTACACCAGCGGAGAAGATGGTCTTCAAAGACATATGGGTCCGCCAATAAAATAAACCACATCTTGCTGATTGTCATAATCTTATATAGTTTATTGTATACCTCAGTAATCGTAGCTGCATTCATTGATATCAAGTATATGGAAATCATTTTCTTACTTGTTATTTCAAAGTGGGTGTTGGACTATCTCATGTTCTCCTCATTAGAAAGGAAAATTAGCATTAACTTATGTTACAGGAAAATGTTACAGTCTAGTTGTTTATATCCTTTATGGATTATATTATTAGGTANCAATTCTATCAACAAATCCTATATTTGGAAAAGAAAAAAACATTAGCACAAACACAAGATGAAAAAACTTATATTATCAGTAGCTTTCTTATTGATCGCCAATTTTTTAACAGCCCAATCCGTAGAAATGCAAGTGAACGGCGAGACCAGAGTTCTTTCTTATGAAGTGAAGGGCGAACTGGATTTGCTAGTTGATGATTCTTCCAGAAAATATAACTTGTTCATTAAAAAGAACGAAATCGTAAAAAAGCTCACCGAGGATAATTATTTAGGCTTACTGAGCGACTTTACCTCCGATAAGGATATTCCTGAGGATGACCTGAGACTTAATTTAAGGGATATTAGAAATTTCGTNTTGGATTATAATGCGAAATTTGACAGCAAGTTCGACAAAACACCTCCTGTAAGTGTTCGATTAGGTCTATTTGGAGGTGTTTCTAATTATAATGCTTTCCTACCCCAGCAAGGTGACGATGATTATAACTTTGGTGGAATATCATTCGAGTTCTACAATCAAGAGAAGTTTAATAGACATTCATTGCTCCTTCAGGTAAGAAAGAACTTTGATAGTGGTGATATTGATCTGGATGTTTGGGAAATTGGCATAGGTTATAGATTTAAGATAATAAATACAGAGAAATTCCATCTATATTTTGAGACCGAGTTCTTTAATCTTCATAGATTGGATTTTGACGAATCTATTACACCTGATCAAGAAGGAGTTACGATAGAACCTTCCAGCGATTGGGAAGTAGAACCACCACTGAGCATTGGCGGTGGAATAGCTTATGAAGTGGCTGAAAATTTCTACCTGACGGCCAATTATAACAATATTGTTTTCCTTGGTCTGGATGATAATGATGAATCGCCTTTAGATATAAGGTTTGGTTTGAAGTTCGATCTTTAATCTATGTGTTGAATGCTCAGGGGCATTGCAAAGCTGACTTTAACGGGTGTTCCTCTCTTTAAAGCGGGCTGAACATCTAGTTTCCCCGCTTGGTGGTTCAAATCGATGATAAGCTGATCTATCTTATCATAAGAAGATTGACTAATGCTTGATGAATCTACCTGCATCTTCCCTTCTCTATCGATACTTATGTATAGTTCAAAATCTTTTTCATCTACTGATCGAAGCAGGTCTGAACGCTGTTTTAAAGTATTGTTCATAAAAGTGTTCAGCTCTTTTATGAAACAATTCTGTTCTTTGTCCGGTTTCAATGTTTCCCTACAATCCGGGAATCTTGGATAGGTGTCAACCTCTAAGAAATCAGCTTTTTCTGTTATGTCAACGTTCTGTTCTTCTTGCCTGTTTTCAGGCGGAAGGTCGCAGCTCAAGATGAGCAGTAGAAGGATAACGAAACAATACTTTTGCATAGAGCAAAATTAATCATTCGATTTATATTACATTTATAATTCAATCGCTAAGTATGGATATTTGGATGGCTGGTCTGAATTCAATATGGTATGGGGTAGGTTTTATAATTGCTTTAGTAGGCCTCGCCGGAAGTTTTCTGCCGGTTATTCCAGGACCTCTTGTGAGTTGGTCAGGTATATTGATCTTACAATTAGCTACACCTGTACCAGTAAATTACTACATACTGAGCATCACCCTGATTGTTTCAATCGCATTAATGATTGCCGATTATGTCATTCCGTACCTTTCCTCCAAGAAATACGGTGGCTCAAAATATGGAGGAATTGGCGCTTCCCTGGGATTGATCATCGGTATTTTCGTTCCTTTTCCGCTGGCTATATTGATCTGCGCATTCCTGGGAGCTTTTATTGGGGAAATGCTCTATAAATCTGATCATAGGCAAGCTTACAAAGCTGCGATAGGCTCTTTTCTAGGAGTTATTGCGACAGACCTACTTAAGTTTTTAGTAAGCCTTGCTTTTTTGATCATCATGATCTATCAGGTCGTGGCCTATTAAAAAAACCGACATGGTCAATATGTCGGTTTGATGTTTGATATTAAATAAGTAGTTAATTACCAGATTCTCACTCGTTCCTTGGGTGGAATATAAAGGTCGTGCTCAGGTTTTACGTCAAAAGCCTTGTAGAAAGCGTCAACGTGCTGCAATGGCGCATACCCTCTAACTTGACCAGGTGAATGAGGATCAGTCTTTATCTGTGTTCGTAGAGCTTCATCTCTCATCTTAGTACGCCAAATAGTTGCCCAAGACATAAAGAATCTTTGTTCTGCTGTAAATCCGTTGATCTTGCCGGGTCTTCCGTTTTCCTTGTAATGCATTTTTAGTCCGTCATAAGCTCCCAGAACTCCGCCCAGGTCGCCAATATTCTCTCCTAAGGTGAATTCACCGTTTATGTTGAGGCTGTCTAGAACCTCAATGTTACTATAGAATTCCGCAAGTTGATCACCTCTTTTTTCAAATTCTTTTTTATCCTTGTCGGTCCACCAATTGTTCAAATTACCATCTGCATCAAATCGAGCTCCGCTATCGTCAAAGGCATGGGATATCTCGTGTCCTATTACAGCACCTATTCCTCCATAATTCACAGCCGCATCGGCTTTATAGTTATAAAATGGTGGTTGCAGAATAGCAGCAGGAAATACGATCTCGTTGAAGGACGGATTGAAATAAGCATTAACCGTTTGGGGTGACATACCCCATTCTGTTTTGTCTACAGGTTTTCCTATTTTCTTTATATCATCCCTAAAATTCCACTCAGATACGGCGATCATGTTCTCGTAATAGCTCTTATCGGGTTTAACCTCCAGTTCTGAGTAATCCTTGAATTCGTCCGGGTAACCAATCTTAACCGTGAACTTATCCAGTTTTTCAATGGCCTTAGCCTTTGTTGCATCCGTCATCCATTCCAGGTCATTGATCCTATCTTTAAATGCAAGGATGACATTATCTATCATGTCCTCGGCTTTTTGCTTAGCTTCAGGTGGGAACTTTTCATCCACATATAGTTGACCTACAGCTTCACCTATGGTTCCGTTGACAGTTGAAAGAGCTCTTTCATCTAGTGGCCTTTGTTCCTTGGCTCCACGAAGATATTTACTGTAGAACTCCCATTTCTCCTTATTAAGCCTGGTGGTCAGTTGACCGGCTGCATCATTTAATGTATGCCAGCGCATCAACATTTTCCAATCTTCAACATTGTTTTCCCTTAACATATCGTCAAGTTCTTTGAAATACTTTGGTTGGGTGATCAATACTGTATCCGGTAGTTCCTGAACGCCCAGACTGTTCATGTATTCTTTCCAGTTGATACTGCCTATCTCATTTTGGACATCCTCTAGTGCGTATCTGTTATTGAAGTTCCTGAAATCTCTTCTTTCTTCTTTACTTAACCTGGGTTTAGCTAATCTTGTCTCTAGTTCGAGGATTCTTTTTGCCTGTTCTCTGGCTTTACTTACCTCAACATCTATATATTGGAGCATTTCCGTAATGTATTCCACGTACTCTTTCCGGGTCTCTTTTGAGTCCTTATCATCATTGAGATAATAATCCCTTTCAGGCAATCCCAAACCGTTCGTTCCAATATAGGAAATGTTCATATCACTATTGTCAGGGTCTGAAAAAACGGAAAGACCAAAAAAAGGACTGTCTATTTCAGTAGGGTTTTCAGCTAATAGTTCTTGCAAGTCCGCTACTGATGAAATAGCTTCTATTTTAGCTAGACTTTCTTGTAAAGGTTTTAAACCTTTTTCATCCCGGGAAACTGTATCCATTATGGAATTAAAGACCAATAGTGCTTTACCCTGGTCCGTGCTGTCCACATATTTACCGGATTGCTCTGCTTTTTTCAATATCTCTAAAACGTCATCATCCGTTTTTTTGCGAAGTATCATGAATCCGCCCCAGCGTGTTCTGTCATCGGGTATTTCAGCTTTGTCGACCCATGATCCGTTCACATACTGATAAAAGTCGTTTTGCGGCTTTACCGTTGTATCCATGTTCGCCAGGTCCAAAGCTTCAACTGAGGACTTCTTTTGGTTATTATTGCTACAAGCGGTAGTTAACGTTAAAATNATTAAGGCTGAAAAGATCTTTAAATANTTATCCATAAAAAATAAATTTAGTTTTATCATCGATATTTTACAGATGTTAGACACTTATTTTTTTCAAATGTTACAAGTGAAATGAAATCTTTTGTAAAAGATAGCAAGCATCAAAATTTTGCCATTAATGTTTTAATAGATCAATGAATAAAAGTAATTACAGTTGATATTATTTCAATTTCTTTTTCACTTCTACTTCCTGATAAGCTTCAATAATATCATTTTCTTTAATATCATTGAAGTTTTTGATCTGAATACCGCATTCATAACCTTTCTTCACTTCTTTGACGTCATCTTTAAAACGTTTAAGTGTTGACAGTGTAGCGTCTTTTATAACGATGCCATCCCTGATCATTCTAACCTTAGAATTTCTATAGACCACACCCGAGGTGATCATACATCCAGCGATGGTTCCAACTTTAGATATCTTAAAGGTTTCTCTAACTTCAGCCGTACCTGTAACCTCTTCTTTTACTTCAGGGGAAAGCATGCCTTCCATGGCATCCCTAATGTCATTGATAGCATCATAGATGATCGAGTACGTCCTGATGTCAATTTCTTCTTTGTCTGATAGTTGTCTGGCACCACCTGCAGGTCTTACATTGAAACCTATGATGACGGCGTCAGAAGCGGAAGCTAAGAGCACATCGCTTTCTGTTATAGCTCCTACTCCTTTATGGATGATGTTCACCTGTATCTCTTCAGTCGATAATTTTTGTAAACTATCAGATAATGCTTCTACAGAGCCATCTACATCAGCTTTGAGAATGATGTTGAGTTCTTTGAACTCGCCTAAGGCTATTCTTCTACCTATTTCATCCAGAGTGATGTGTTTTTGTGTTCTTACACTTTGCTCTCGCTGAAGTTGAGCTCTTTTAGTAGCTATTTCTTTAGCTTCACGCTCATCTTCCATTACCTTAAAGTGATCTCCTGCCTGCGGAGCACCATCAAGCCCTAACACAGAAACCGGTGTGGATGGCCTTACNTTATTGATATCATTTCCACGCTCGTCATGAAGTGCTTTCACTTTACCACAAGTCGTTCCTGCGAGCAAAAAGTCACCAACTTTCAAAGTTCCTCCCTGCACTAACATGGTAGAAACGTATCCTCTACCTTTATCAAGATAAGCTTCCACTACCGTTCCCGATGCTTTCTTATTAGGATTTGCTTTGAGATCAAGTATTTCAGATTCAAGAAGCACTTTTTCAAGAAGGTCGTTTATTCCATCACCTTTCTTCGCTGAAATATCTTGTGACTGGATCTTACCGCCAAAGTCTTCTACCAGCATGTCCATTCCTGCCAGGGTTTGCTTTACTTTCTCAACGTTTGAATTTGGCAGATCTATCTTATTGATAGCAAAAACTATGGGCACACCAGCTGCTTGAGCATGAGAGATGGCTTCTTTAGTTTGTGGTTTCACATCATCGTCAGCGGCTATTACGATGATCGCTATATCGGTCACTTGAGCACCACGTGCTCTCATGGCGGTAAATGCTTCGTGTCCTGGCGTATCCAGAAATGCAATTTTTTGATCGTCTTCCAGTTCTACCGCATAAGCCGCTATATGCTGGGTAATACCGCCACTTTCTCCTGCAATAACATTTTCCTTTCTGATGTAATCAAGCAAAGAGGTCTTTCCGTGGTCGACATGGCCCATGACCGTTACGATAGGCGCGCGTGGCTCCAGGTCTTCCGGGTCATCTGGTTCTTCTTCCACGACTTCATCTTCTGTCTCAGTAACAATATCAACCTCGTATCCGAACTCTTCAACTACAAGACTAAGGGTTTCAGCATCAAGACGCTGGTTCATGGTCACCATCATACCTAAAGACATACAAGCCGAGATAACCTCATT
>P_1C_Liq_1_UnCtyDRAFT_1000322_pt1 | contig 11338 bp, 8 predicted proteins | sample Pon1CUnioCityCA_2_FD_10230 | JGI IMG/M metagenome (IMG submission 10230) | reverse complement strand
GCAAAGCAAGAAGAGTACGCAAGCCCCTCCTTCGTGAGGCCGTTCCCTTGATCGTATAGGGGAAGGAGAACGCAGGGGGACCGTTACGACTGGTCCCACCAGAGGAGCCCGTCGAGCGACACCTCCGGAACGTTCGAGCGGTTCCGTTCCACCTCCGAGAGGGGGTATAGCGCCCGGCGAATGTGGTCCGTACTCAAGTTCGGATTTTGATCAACGGGCGGTTCGAAGTCCGGATATTCGTAGTCGTGTCGTCGGTGGTCCACCCATGCCTCCGGACTCAAGAACGTCGCTACGTTTTTTTCTTTAAAGACCAAGTCGAGAGTCAAGTTGCCTGCGCCCACATCTACAGCGGGGTGCGTTACGTATGCCTCTCGCTGAGTCGTGGAGACGCCCACCTTGTCCATGTGGGCTTGTATGCCCTCCAGATACGCCGTGTATGCCCGGCTGCGGTCATTGGCTCGCAGGGCCGCTTCCGCCTCGATGAATTTGACCTCCGCGTACGTGATCCAGAGAATGGGCGCATTCTGCGTGGCGTAGTACTTGTCGCCCTCAAGGTGGTTGTAGAACTGCCCCGCCCCTTCTCCATTCCGGGTGCCGGCATATGCTGGCGGAGTGTCGCCCGTCCCCTCAAGATCGGCAGAATCGGTAATGGCGACCTGGAGCCGCGGATCAAACACCCCGTAGATCGTCCCGTCCATCTCCTTCACCAGCTGTTCCGAGAGGTGCCCCCCAAGAATGCCGCCCTCTTGGGCCTCGAACACATTGTACCAGGGATTCTCCATCGGATCGTTGTTATAATCCATTTGTGCATCGTCCGCAGTGCTCGTCATCGCATTGTCCACAGCACTGAGGACGGACGAAGCGTCGTAGGCGGCCTTCTTCGTGAGATGGTTGTGGTACCGGGCCTTGAGGGCCCAGGCCGTGCGCTTCCATTTGTCGAGATTCCCCCCATGCACAAAGTCGTCGTCCCCAGGGGCAAACGTGGAGGCCTCTGCGTTCAGATCCACGAGGGCATCATCGAGAAGTGTCTGCACGCGCTCATACAAGGCGGCCTGCTCGTCGTAGCTCGGTGTTATCTCTCCGTCCTCGCCGTTCAGTGCCTCCGTATAGGGAATTGCCCCCCACAGATCCGTAGCCAGGCCCACATTGTAGGCCTGTATGACGCGGGCAATGCCGCTGTAATGCGGGGAGCTTTCCGCGGTGGCCTTCTCGATGAGGGCATCCGTATCGGCCAGGGCCTCGTACACGCTCGACCAGGTCGCGCCGAAGCGCGACTCGAAGTGCCGGTCGAGCGAGCTTCCACTGGGAGACGCCAGGTGTTGCACGTAATAAGAGGTTGTGCTCGCGGCACTGGGAATGACATCGTTGCTCGTCGTCAAAATCGACGACGAGAGCAGCCCAGAGAGGGAGGGGTCCGTAGTCGCATTTGGATCCTGATTCTGCACGAGAAGCCCCCCGTCACACCCGACGGCGATTAGCCCAACGATGGAGAGGAGAAGAAGAGCGCGTTTCATAGGACTCTGCAGGGTCGACGATAGAAGAAGCTACGAGGAGGATCCGGAGGCCCTGTGGCGCTAAAACGTCAGGTTGAGTTTGACGGTGTACGTTTCCACAGCCGGGGTGCGCAGCCCCTGGAAGCCCTGAGTATTGCTGTCGGCGTCATACTGACGAGACTCAGGATCGAACCCGTCGTAGGGCGTCCAGAGGAGCAAATTGCGCGCCCCCACGCCAATGCTTGCGCGTTGGAGCGGCGTGTTGCGCATAAGCGACTGCGGCAGCTGGTACGACAGCTGGATGTTTCGGAGCTTGATGTACGAGGCATCCTCGACAAAATTTTCGGCGACGCGGCGGTACACATTTCGGTAGTAGTCCTGGCCCGGCACCACCGTCGTCGTCACCGGGGTGCCGTCCGGAGAGACCCCCGAGAAAGCGACCTCTTCGTCTCGGTTCGCCGTAATGGGCAGGGTTCCTTGCGAGGCGTGGAACGCGGCGGCCTGGTTGTAAAGATCGCCGCCCTTCTTGATGTCGACCAGTGCGGACAGGGTCAGATTTCGGTACGAGAAGGTGTTCTGGACGCTGCCGGTCCAGTCCGGCTGCACATTTCCGATGACCTTAAACCCATCCCCACTCGGTCGATAATAGCCCGTCGAGGGATCGATAATCCGCGGCCGACTCCCATCGACAATAAACTCTTGTTCGTCGTCCGGATTGGCGTAGTAGCGGTCGTACACCGATCCGTACAAGTTGCCGTACTCCAGCCCTCGACGCAGCTGCATGGTCAGGCTCCCCCCGTACGAGTAGGAAGACCCGAAAAGGGTGATCGACTCCACCCCCTCGCGAATGGAGATGACCTCATTGTCATTCATGGACCAGTTTAGGGTCGCGTCCCAGGAGAACTCCTCCGTTTCGACGGGCGTCAGCCCGGCCGTGACCTCGATGCCCCGATTCCGAATTTCGCCTGCGTTGGTCACGAAGGCATCGAAGCCGATGGCCTCCGAGATGGGAACCTGGATGATCTGGTCTCGGCTGTTGGACTGGTAGGCCGTCACGTCCAGGCGGACCCGTTCGTCCAAAAAGCGCAGGTCTGTCCCCACCTCGAAGGCGAGCGTCGTTTCGGGCTTCAGGTTGGGATCGCCCAGGACATTGGCCTGGGTCTCGAGCGTCTGTCCCTTGAAGGGAAACGAAGTAAACGCGATGTTTGTCTCGTACGGATCCGCGTCCTTGCCCACCTCGGAGGCAGAGACGCGAACCTTGCCGTAGTCGAAAAACGTGGGCAGGTCCACCACATCGCTAAACACAAAGCCCAGGCTGGCCGACGGGTAGAAGAAGGAGCGATTGTCCTCCGGCAGTGTCGACGACCAGTCGTTCCGGCCCGTAAGTGTGAGAAAGAGATAATCCTGGTACTCGAGGGTCAAATCGCCGTAGACCCCGATCACACGCCGTTCGGCCTGCGCCTCAGAGGTGGAAATGTTGGACGTGTTGCTGAGGTCGAAGAAGCGGGGGGTCCCAAAATCGCTCCCATTGACCGACACCCGATCATAGTCGGAGTCGAAAACATCATTTCCGACGCTCAGCTCTGCATCGAGGCCGTCGGCAAGTGTCCGCGTCGCGGTAAGGCGCAGCGTAGAGGTAAGCTCCCGATTGGTGATCTTTTCGCGACTCAACGACCCAACCGAGGAAATCGCATTCTCACCGTCCCGAACTCCCAGCGGGCCCGGAATCACCTCATCGCGGCCACTCTGGTATAGGTCATTCCCAAACCGATAGTTGACCGTGAGCCACTCTGCGGGGGTGTAGTTGACCGCCAGGGTTCCGATGAGCCGATCCCGGTTGTTCTCGAGGTTGTGGTTTTGCGCGACGAAAATCGGGTGGTCCAGAAACGGAAGAGGAGAGAACTGAGACCCGTCTTCGTTCTTGTACTTCCGCGTGACGTCCACACTCGTGGGGTAATACATCAGTTGCCCGAGCTGCGCGTCTACCGGCAGCTTGGTGCCCTGCGCGTTCGCATACTTCGCAGAGGCCGATACGCGGAGGTTGTCCCGGACGTCCAACTGCCCCGAGGCTTTTGCGGAGACAGTCTCGTTTCCCGCCTCGGGAATGACGCCCTTGTGGTCCCCGTAGTTCATGGACAAGCGAAAGGTGGACCGCTCCGTCCCCCCGGACACTGCAAGGGTGTTGGTGAACCGCCGTCCCATTCCGCCTCGTTCGAAGTAGTTCTCGTAGTTGTTATAGAACTGCGCATCCGGGATCGTATCCGCTTTGGGGCCCCAGGCATGAAAAGAGGGAAAACTGAAGTATCCAAAATCTCCGCGCCAGCCGTCCATAAACTCCGTCTGCTGTGGCGGATACTTGCCCACGCGCTGGAAGCCCATTGAGCTGGAATAGGTGACCCGCGTTTCGCCCGGCTGGCCGTTTTTCGTCTCAATCACAACGGCCCCATTTGCCGCACGGACCCCGTAGAGAGCCGCCGCACTTGGGCCTTTGAGAACGGACACCGACTCGATGTCCTCTGGGTTGATGTCAACCGCACCGTTGGAAAACGCAAAGCCGCCAGAGCCCCGTCCCCCCGAAAACGTTTCGTTGCTGATCGGGATGCCGTCCACCACGAAAAGGGGCTGGTTGTCGGCCCCGGGATCCAAAGACGTCACTCCGCGCAGGACAATCCGAGTCGACTGCCCGGGCGAGCCTCCTGTGCTCGTGATCTGTGCCCCCGCCACCTGGCCCTGAAGGGCGTCGATGAGATTGGACTCCTGGGTGCCTGCAATCTCCGCCCCACTCACCTCCTGCACCGCATAGCCGAGGGAGCGCTGTTCGCGCTCTACGCCGAGGGCCGTCACTACCACATCGCCCAGCTGCGCCACAGTGGGCTGGAGCGTGACATTGATAACGGTACGGGTGTCGATGGCCCGAGTGGCCCGCTGATACCCAACAAAGCTGAAGGCCAGCGAGTCTGCCTCCTGCGACAGGGATAATTCATACCGGCCGGACACGTCCGTTGTGGTGCCCACACTGGTGCCGGGCACCGTCACGTTCACTCCAGGAAGCGGCGCCTCCGTGCTGCCGTCGGTCACTGTTCCCGTCACCGTTCGGTCTTGTGCGTGAGCGGCGCCTCCCCCAAGCAGCAGGAGCACGAGGGCGGCGGTCAGTGCATTCCGCAGCGTCGCAGGCATAACCATGGTGGTATAGTAAATGCGTTGGAAGAACGGCCGACCGTCCGACGCAGCGCCCGTAGGCTGCCGCTCGGACGAGCATCACACGAAAGGTTTGCTAACAAACTGTGACTATATAGTTAACCAAGTGACATGAACAAAAGCCCCAATTTTTAATTTTGCAAGGGTCCAATTCATGAAGTTCACGGATCACGCCTGTCGGCGTTGCCGCGCGTCACACGAATGGACCTGTGATGCTCTCTGTCGCCCATGCGCCTCAAACGAGTGTCCCACCGGCGTCCCGCCGGCCTCCCGCTCTACGCCCCCCAGCCGCCCCCGTAGCGACGACGCCCCTGTGCTTTCTTGTGGAGAAGCTCTTTGAATCGAGCCTCAACGTCTTCCTCCACCACTTTTCCCACCAACACTTTGTGCCGACACTTCGGGCACCAGGGGATATGGTAGCAGACACTGTAGATTGAGACACTGTAGATTGTTGGTGTGCTTATCGCAATGTGTACACGCGGAATCTTTCTCGGACCTATTGAGTGTGATATCGACAGAAAAAACGAGAGAGCTGTACTCCTCCCCGATTCACGGAGCTGTCGCTCCCTGGGAGATCCACAGACTCTCTCCCTGGGCCCCACCAAACAATGTGCTCCCCCTGAGGCAAACCCTGGTTTCATCCCGACAGGCCAGGAGGGATGCAGGTTGCTTTTGAGAATCTGTATCGTCGGGCGACGGGAGCGCTGGAAGGTGCCAACGTCTGCGGAGAGCACCGGCGATTTTGCACCGCCTCAAGACGTCGATCCGCCTCTGGCTTTTGAGCTCCGCGAATGATCGACGCAGGTCTTGCAAAACAGCTTGTAAAACAGAACGTCTTTTCCCTGAGAAAGAATCCTCCGGGTTTATCCGGGGGGAGACGTGCAAGCCCCGTATGTCTGACGATTCCATTTCCATCGTACGTCGGTGCGTGACGCTCGACCGCACGTCCAAGGTGCCCTTGTACCGACAGCTGTACCGGGATTTGAGGCGGGCCATCTTGTCCAGCCAGTTGCTCCCTGCGATGCGTCTGCCTGCGACCCGACCGCTGGCCGACGAGCTGGACCTCTCGCGCAATACCGTTCAGAGCGCCTTCGACCAGCTCAAAGACGAGGGATATCTGGACAGCCACGTCGGGTCTGGGACTTACGTCAGCCAAGAGGTGCCCGACGACCTCAATCGCGTACGGGGCCAAACTCATCTCCGGCGCTCGGTGCGTCCAACCGCCCCCCAAAGACTCGGCCCCCCCGACGAATCGCAGCTTTCGGAGCGAGGAAAATGCCTGACCGACCTGCAGCTCTCCTTCTTTCGAGCGGGCAAGCAGCCGCGGGCCTTTCAGCCCGGCCTCCCCGCCCTCGATGCATTCCCGCTGGACACGTGGAGTCGCCTTACCTCCCGGCGCTGGCGCAGCGTGCCAGGGGCCTCGCTGGGCTACAGGCAGACCGCTGGGTATCCCGCCCTGCGCGAGGCCCTCTCCGAATACCTTCATAACTCTCGGGGCGTCCACTGCTCGCCGGAGCAGGTCATCATCGTCTCCGGCACTCAGCAGGCCATCACCCTGGCCGCGCACGTTCTGCTCGACCCCGGCGACCGTGTGTGGATCGAGGACCCGGGCTACCCAAGGGCCACGGGGGCGTTTCAGTGGGCCGGCGCAGAAACCATTCCCACTCCGCTTGATGCGGAAGGGCTGGACCTGGAGGCCGCCCATGCCCGAGGGGCAGACGCCCGCCTTGCTTACGTGACCCCCTCGCACCAGTATCCCCTCGGCATGACCATGAGCCTGTCTCGGCGCCTGGAGCTTCTTACCTGGGCCGAGCGCTCGGACGCATGGATCCTGGAGGACGACTACGAGAGTGAGTACCGCTACGAAGGACGGCCCATTGCGGCCCTTCAGGGGCTCGACAATGCCGGGCGCGTCATCTACGCCGGCTCGTTCAGCAAAGTCCTCTTCCCCGCCCTGCGCCTGGGCTACCTCGTGGTTCCCCAGGCACTCGTCGGTCCCTTTCGCGCAGCGAAATCGCTCATCGCCCGCTCTCCCCCGCTTGCCCCACAAATGATTGTCACGGACTTCATGACCGAGGGCCATTTCGCGCGTCACCTGCGACGCATGCGAACCCTGTACGCCGACCGGCAGTCGGCCCTCGTCGAGGCGCTGGAAGAAACCGTGAGCGATCTTCTCACGGTCCACTCTGAGAAGGCGGGCCTGCACCTGACGGCCTTCTTTCGCCAATCCTGGAGCGGCCGCGCTGTATCGGCTGCGCTCCAAGACCAAGACATCGTCGCTCCCCCGCTGTCTTTCTACGCCGCTGAGTCCCTGGACCGGGATGGGCTTGTGCTTGGCTACGGCGCGGCCAGCAAGGACGATATTCGGAAGGGGGTTCACGTACTCAAGCAGACGCTACTGAAGCGTCAACCGTGACCTGATCGGTCCGCGACGGATCCTGTCTCCCTCTGATCGCTCGCCCGTCCGGGGAAGGCCTGGGCCCTCTTCAGAACGGGGAGCCGGCCTTCTTTCGACCGTGCCTTTCGCACCTGCGGTCGTTATTTATTCGTTGTTGCGTATCCGTCGTTGTTCCTCCTCCCGCGCTCGCAGCCTCACACCGCCCTTCTGCCCTCCATTCTGTGTAGGGCCCCACTCCGTTTTGGGCCAGCGGTCCACTGTATCGTTTCGGCAAACAGTCAACGCATAGCTTTTCAGGACGTATAGCTTTTCAGGACTCTACACACACGATGTGGACCCCTTTAACCTACTAATGGTATTATTCTTCTGTCTTGACGATCTACCCTCGTAGTACCGAGGAGGGCACAAGAAGAGTCTGTACAACTTTCCCCTTTCGGAGTGGAAGACACGGCCCCTTCTTGTACTCCTGGCGAAACAATATGCCTTCCTTGAGATGTTACTTGTTGTCGCACCAATGCCCAAAGTGTGACGGACTTCCTTTCGAGCATTTGCCTCGTCGGGCTGACAGGACCACCGGACGGGGCCAGTGCCTGCGGAGGACGCCGACGATTTTTCATCGCCTCACGACGTCGGCTCGCCTCTGGCTTTCGAGCCACGGGAACCGCCCGGGCCGGTCCATCGAAACAGAACGTCTTTGTCGTGAGGAAGAATCCCCTCGACTCATTGAGGGGAGAAGTCAACGTCCATCTTCAAAACAATCTTCTCCGGATTCATGGTCGAGACGGTTTTGCTCGCGCACGACTTCTCCCCCTCCTCCGAACGTGCCCTGGCGTACGCGGTGGACGTGGCCCAGCGGTCTGGTGCAGCCCTTCACCTCATGCACGTCGACCAGACGGCTGAGGGGGTGCTCTTTGAGGGGGGACAGGCTCCTCCGAGCGATGAGCTTCAGGAGCGGTTTAAGGATCGTTGCCGCACATCGCTCGCCCCCCATCCGTTGTCCCCAGGCGACGAGCAGGTAGCATGCCACGCGGTGCGGGGGGTGGCTCCGGCCCCCCTGCTCGTGGAGAAGGCACAGGCGCTTGGGGCCGATCTGTTGGTGACGGGAACAGAGGGCCGCCGGGGCGCTCGGCGGCTCATTGTGGGCAGCGTGGCGGAGGAGATCCTCCGCACTGCTCCCTGCCCAGTCCTGACTGTGCGAGAGCAAGACGATGCCGACGAGGGATCCCCGTACGTGGAGGTCGAGAAAGTGATCGCGCCGGTCGATTTTTCGGAGCGGACAGAGACGGCGCTGCAATATGTCTCTCAGCTTTCTTCCCTCTACGACGCCCCTGTTCAGCTCATGCATGTTGTCGAGGACGCAAGCCTGCCCTCCGTCTACGAAGCGAAATCGTCGAAGGTGCAGGCCCGGGCGGCAGAGGACCGGGCGGAGGCAGAGCTCCAATCGTTGGGCGAACCGCTGGTCTCGCAGGGCGTGTCCGTGTCTACTCTCGTCCGCCGTGGCGAAACGACCGATACGGTGGTCCAAGCCACAGGCGAGCCCGGCACCCTCACAGTGATGGGCACGCGGGGGCTCTCGGGCGTACAGCGCATCATGCTGGGCAGCGTGACCGAGGCCGTGATACGGGCGTCCAGTGGACCTGTGCTGGCGGCCCGCATCTCCCCTTCCGATGCTGACTGACGGCCGCTGCTCTGAATGCCCTGCCCTGTGTCCGGGGAGATTGTGGGTCGGCGGTGCTGTCCGGCGGATGTTCCGTGCAGCTTCGTGGACGCATCTCCTGTGTTTCTACGACGCATCACGCCGCCAACACAGACGTTCGGGACCGCACGGTGCAGACGGAGGATGCCCCGCATGCGTGATGGCACCGTGTGCCCCTCTTCTCAGGCGAGAACTACAGATGTGAATGCTGATATGGCGGGCCCGGGAGGATTCGAACCCCCGACACTCGGCTCCGAAGGCCGATGCTCTATCCAGGCTGAGCTACAGGCCCGTTTTGCAGGACAAGTGCGTTCCGTACGGCGGCTGCGTACAGGGGCCACCGATCGGTTCACACATGTGGGTCTCAGCGGCATGAGGCCTACTGAAGAGCTGGCTCATAACCATCTACGTATACCTCCCTCCTCCTCCAAGGATCCCACAACAGTCGGCGGAGGCCCTTCTCGCAGACGGGGAATGCGTGAAGACGGGACCGGTACCCCGGGCGTGTGGAACTGAATCGTCCTCTCTCCCGTGTTACTGATTCCTAATTCAACATGCATCACTATTGCCAGGCCGCTCTCGAATGAACACGGGATCTTCGTTTGTTCTCTTCGTGGTTTGGAACGGGTGAGGCCTCACAAAATGAAACAGCGATTATGGAACGCGGAACAGTAAAGTGGTTTAGCAGCGAAAAAGGATACGGCTTCATTGCGCCCGAAAGCGGCGGCGATGACGTATTCGTCCACCACAGCAACGTCGGCGGGGGCAAGAGTGACGACCTTCGCGACGGCGAGACGGTAGAATTTGAAACGGAGCAGACGGAAAAGGGCCTCAGTGCCCTCAACGTCTCCCGCGTCGACGACTCCGGAGGAATGTGGTAGATCCTGCTGTACGGGATGGGTGTATCGCCGTCCCGATTGCCCAACATGCATGCGCCCGTCCCGCGTTTCGGGATGGGCGTTTTTGGTTATAGTGCTGAGTAGAGCGCGACACGAGCAGTAAAATTCCCGGCGTCAGCCGGGGGCGACGTCAACGCTCCGCCCATTGGGGCACGCCCGGCGCGGACGCAAGGCGCCCCCTCATGTCAGGGTGGAGCCCCACCAGGGCGTCGGCCGCGCCGCTGAGCGGGCAAGGAGCATGCGCAGCGGGGCAGGCTGCAACTTTGCTGCCTCAAGCTGTTCGATCTCCACCCACTCGAATGACAAGTACTCTTCCTCCGATACAGGAGCGGTCGGCGGCGACAGGGCGGGGAGGCGCGTCGCAAAACAGTGATTGATCTCGTACTGCGGCGTATCGTCCCGCCTCCACCGGTGCTCCACAGCCCCGAGGTAGGTGTCCACCGTAGCAACGGCCCCGATCTCTTCCCGCAGCTCCCGGCACAGGCACTCCGCAAGTCCTTCGCCCGGCTCTCGGTGCCCACCGGGCAAAAAGGTGTGCGGAGCCCCCTCTGCCCGAACGAGAAGCACGCAGCCGGCGGCCCGCACCACTGCGCGGGCGAGAATGTGAGTCGTGGGCAATTGTGTCGTGGGCAATTGTGTCGTGGGCAATTGTGTCGTGGGCAATTGTGAGGCGACGTCGTAGGCAAAGGGCGTGCGTGGAGGCCTCCCGTGTTGCTGCGGGGGGGAAGAGCGACGGATTATAGTATTGAGTAGAGCGCGAGAAGAGCACTCTACAAGCATTCGCTTCTGGGAGAAGACGCATGGAAGCGTCAAAGAACCTCCCGGCTTTGGCCGAGGGAGTGTCATTTCGTGGCTGTTCCGATAATGTGGGGGGACACCACCGGAAGGCCGACGCGGAAGCGTTCGAGCGTGACGTCCGAAAAGCCCGCCTGATGGAGAAGCGTTCCTGTTTTGCGGTCGGGGCGACAGCCGTCGGCCACGGCTTTCCACACCGGCCGGATGCCGTGCTGCAACCAACAGAGGGGCGTATGGGACGCCGCCGCCACGTGCTCGATAAACAGAAGCCGCCCGCCCGGCCGCAAGATGCGCCGCAACTCCGCCAGCGTTTCCCCCACGTCGGGGACAGAGCAGAGCACCAGCGTGCTGATCACCGCATCGACGCTGCAGTCGGGGAGGCCAGTGGCCTGGGCCGGATCGGTGCGCAACGAGGCTTCAAGGGAGCGCTCCGCAAGACGCTCGCGAATGCGGTCGTGAAAATGCGGATTGGGCTCCAGCCCTACCCACCGCAGATCCTCCGGCAGGTAGGGGAGGTTGATGCCTGTCCCCGGCCCGATTTCGACCACTGTTCCTTCGAGGCCGGCAAAAAGATGCTGCTTGCGCGCCCCGTAGATGCGGTGCTGCGCGGCGTCGCCCCACGCCAGCGCATGAGCAAAGAGCCGCTGATGGAGGGACATGGGCTAAGGGGGATGAGAACGTGAAAACGAGGGTGGGCCCAGAAGACTGGGCGCTTGTCGGGAACGCGCCGGAGTCAGCAGCCGCTCGGAATCGCTCTGGCTTTTAAAGTAGATCTGCGGCTGCTGTTGCCCGTGTGTGCATCGACGGACGGGGGGCGGTCTGCTGGCGCGCAGGAACGTACCGGGCAAGGTTCGACGCC
>P_1C_Liq_1_UnCtyDRAFT_1000321_pt1 | contig 11354 bp, 10 predicted proteins | sample Pon1CUnioCityCA_2_FD_10230 | JGI IMG/M metagenome (IMG submission 10230) | reverse complement strand
TCAGCCTACACGCATACGGAAGTCAGTAGGCGCAGAACGGACATTCTCTGAAAACCTCATTGCGGAAAACGACCTACTCGAAAAGATCGATCATATCGCTGATGAGGTAGCTGCACGATTAAAAAAACATCAGCTTTCTGGTAAGACCATCACTCTGAAGATCAAGTATAGCGATTTTACCATAAAGACGAGAAGTATAACGCTGGAAGATAACTTATCACAGAAGAACAAGATCTATAACTATGCCGTAGCACTTTTAAGACAGGAATCCCTGGAAAGGTCTGTGAGACTTTTAGGCATAACCGTTTCTAATTTTAGGACAGAAGTAAGGGAAGAGAACAATTTCATATATAGACAGCTAAAGATACCGTTCTAATGTTTTTACTCTTGTTTAAAAGCTGGTATCTATAACAAATATTAAGATATAGTCGTTCCCGATTAAGATATAAGATTTTAGATAAAATCTAAATATCTTATTATCAAATATATAAATATTAAAAAAGCAATTTATTAGCGTTTTATCAAGCTCGTACTATAGCAAAGTATTACAAAAATTAAGATATCAAATTGCTTCTTATAAGTACCAAGCATGGTTTTTTATGAATTTTTAATCAGGCAACAATGATTAAGATATTAAAATAATGCTGTTCTAATTGATATTTTCGCACTATAATGTACTAATTTTGCAATAAATACAATTGAATTATGAACAATGACCCTTATCAGTCCCATGATTATTTCAATATAGATGACCTCTTATCCGAGGAACATCATATGATCCGTCAAGCGGCGCGTGACTGGGTAAAAAGAGACGTTTCCCCGATCATCGAAGATGCCGCACAAAAAGCGGAATTCCCCAGGTCCATCATCAAAGGATTAGCAGAGATCGGTGCATTTGGCCCTTATATTCCTGAGGAATATGGTGGTGCCGGTTTAGACCAGATATCCTATGGATTGATCATGCAGGAGATAGAAAGAGGCGATTCAGGGGTGCGTTCTACAGCTTCTGTACAATCATCCCTGGTCATGTTCCCGATCTATCAATATGGAACAGATGAACAAAGGAAGAAGTTCCTCCCAAAGTTAGCGACTGGAGAGATGATGGGATCTTTCGGGTTGACAGAGCCTGATCACGGGTCGAACCCAGGTGGAATGACCACCAACTTCAAGGATAAGGGAGATCATTATCTGCTCAATGGTGCGAAGATGTGGATCTCTAATTCACCTTTTTGTGATTTGGCCGTAGTTTGGGCAAAAAACGAAGAAGGTCGTGTTCACGGACTTATCGTGGAGAGAGGAATGGAAGGGTTTTCAACGCCGGAAACTCATAACAAATGGTCATTACGGGCATCAGCTACCGGTGAGCTCATATTTGAAGATGTAAAAGTGCCCAAAGAGAATTTACTACCGGGCAGATCTGGACTTGGTGCACCATTAAGTTGCCTGGATTCTGCGCGTTATGGTATCGCCTGGGGAAGCATAGGTGCGGCCTTGGACTGTTATGATACTGCTATGCGTTATGCAAAAGAAAGAACACAGTTCGATAGACCGATTGCTGGTTTTCAACTACAACAAAAGAAATTAGCAGAAATGATCACGGAGATCACGAAAGCCCAGCTGATGGCCTTTCGCCTTGGCCAACTGAAAAATGAAAATAAAGCAAGTTCATCTCAGATCTCCATGGCGAAGCGGAACAATGTGGAGATGGCACTGAACGTTGCACGTGAATCCAGACAGGTCTTGGGAGGAATGGGCATCACCGGTGATTATAGCATTATGCGACACATGATGAACCTGGAAAGTGTCATTACTTATGAAGGAACACACGACATCCATCTATTGATAACAGGTTTAGATATCACTGGGATATCCGCATTCAAATAAATGATGTTTTGTCTCAATAGATATTTCCCTACTTTTACAGACTGGAAATCCTAGCATTTTGAAGACCATCTATTTTGCCAGCGATAATCACTTGGGAGCACCTGATCATACACAAAGTTTGGAAAGAGAAAGAATTTTTGTGAAATGGTTAGACCAAATAAGTGAAGATGTAGATGCGCTTTTCTTGCTAGGTGATCTTTTCGATTTTTGGTTTGAATATAAAGAAGTAGTGCCCAAAGGTTTTGTCAGGGTCATGGGTAAATTAGCAGAAATGAGCGATGATGGTGTTCCCATCCATTTTTTTGTAGGCAACCATGACCTTTGGATGAAAGATTATTTTCAAAAAGAGCTTGGTGTAAAGGTCTATCACCAACCCGAGATATTCGAATTCGACCAAAAGAAGTTCCTCATCGGTCATGGAGATGGATTAGGTCCTGGCGACAAGGGTTATAAACGGATGAAAAAGTTGTTCGTCCATCCCCTGAGCAAATGGCTTTTCCGCTGGTTCCATCCTGATCTTGGTGTAAAATTGGCTCGACATTTGTCCGTAAAGAACAAACTGATATCCGGAGAAGAAGATAAACATTTCCTGGGAAAGAATAACGAATGGTTAGCCCAATATGCGCTACGAAAACATCAGCAAAACCCTTGTGATTATTATCTATTTGGACATCGGCATTTACCTATGGAGATAAAGGTTTCTGACAATGCGTTCTACTATAATTTAGGTGACTGGATCGAGCATTTTACTTATGGAAAATTCGATCATGGAAGATTTGAACTGATGCAATACCAGCTAAACAAAGAAGATAAAGCGGCAAAACGCCACAAAGCTTAATTATCTTTGTTAGTGTCTTTTTCGTCTTTCTTGGATTCTTTTTTTGATGAAGATTCATCGATCTCACCTTCTGAAGAGGCATCTTTAAATTCTTTGATGCCACTACCTAAGCCACGCATAAGCTCTGGGATCTTCTTTCCGCCAAAGAGAAGTAGAATAGCAATACCAATGATTATCCACTGCCATGGTCCCGGAATATATAAAAGATATATTATATTCATTTGAATAAAATTGAATTACAAAAGTAACAAATATTCATCAATTGATGATGAACTATAACAACTTTGATTTCTGCTATTAATGTATCTTTGTTGATGCGAATCAAGCTTGATGCAAAAAAAGAAGAAGAAAAAAGAACGCATATTGGAGAAGCTGTTACATCGTTACAGGCTCGTCATCCTGAACGATGACACCTTTGAAGAGCGTATTTCTTTCAATATCAACAGATTGAACGTCGCCATAGTGATCATTTTCCTCTCTTTAATATTGGTTTCCCTTACCTCAGTGTTGATCGCTTTTACACCATTAAGGGAATATGTACCTGGATATACTACTGCATCCGTTAAAAATAAAGCAACTCGATTAGTCTATGAAGTTGATTCGCTGGAAACAGAACTTGCCCAGACCAAAACTTATTTCAATTCCATAAAAAATGTGCTAACAGGTGATATCGATGCTGCTCGTATTAAAAAGGACAGTATGGTCTCCAGAGATACCACATCTGAGGAAAACCTGGATATTTCCCCATCAAAAGCCGACTCGTTACTACGGGAACAAGTGAAGCAGGAGGAAAAGTACAATCTTTTACCAGAAGCGGTATCCAATACGGATTACACGTTGTTCGCACCTATAAAAGGAACCGTTTCAAGGTCTTTCGAAGCTGAGGAAGCGCATTACGGAATCGATATCAATGCCCGTGAAGGATCTCCGATAAAGGCCGTAAGGGATGGTTCGGTCATTTTCTCAGAATGGACGGTTGAAACGGGTTTCGTTATCATCCTGGAACATCAGTTCGGTTTGATATCCGTTTATAAGCACAACGAAAATTTGCTTAAAGAACAAGGCGATCTGGTAAAAAGTGGCGAAGTTATCGCAAGACTTGGTAATACAGGTACGTTGAGCAGTGGAGCCCATCTACATTTTGAACTTTGGAGCGATGGCTATCCGGTCGACCCGGAAGATTATATCAATTTTAATTAGTTTCCTTATGTTAATTAAACGTATCGGTGCACAAATATTCGCGAGGTATATCGTCAAAAAGACGAAGAAGTGGATGGAAAGACCTGTCGATTCCCAGCGGAGGATACTCAGCGACCTGATCAATAAGGGAAAGAACACAAAGTTCGGGAAAGACCATAAGTTCAATGAGATAAATAATTTACAGCAATTTCAAAATAATATTCCTGTAAGGAACTATGAGGCCTTAAAAGATTATTTTGATCAGGTGGCCGCTGGAAAGCCAGATATCCTCTGGCCAGGAAAACCGCTCTACTTAGCAAAGACATCAGGGACCACGAGTGGCGCTAAATATATTCCGCTCACCAGGGATTCCATGCCTAATCATATAGAAGCGGCCAGGAATGCCATCCTCCACTATCTTGATGAAACCGGTAATTATAAAATTGTGGATAAAAAGATGATCTTCCTTCAGGGAAGTCCGGTCCTGGAGGAGAAGAACGGAATAAACATTGGTCGTTTATCCGGTATCGTAGCTCATTTCGTACCTTCTTACCTTCAGAAGAACCGCTTACCTTCCTGGGAGACCAATTGTATAGAAGATTGGGAAGAAAAAATAGAAAAGATCACCGATGAGACAGAGCAGGAAGACATGGGCATCATCAGCGGTATCCCATCATGGGTACAGACCTACTTTGAAAGACTTTACGAAAGACATCAACAAAAGATCGGTGAGCTTTTCCCTAACTTCGACCTTTTCATTTATGGAGGTGTAAATTATGAACCCTACAGGAATAAATTTGAAGATTACATTGGAAAATCCGTAGATAGTATTGAGCTTTTCCCGGCATCAGAAGGATTCTTTGCCTATCAGGACCGGCAAGATGCTAATGGGATGTTACTCCTGCTCAATGCCGGCATTTTCTATGAGTTCATTCCGGTGGATGATTACCTGACCGGTGAATGGAAGGCTATAGGGATCGAAGACGTGGAAAAGGAGGTTAACTATCTTTTGATCATCAGTTCAAACGCCGGTCTGTGGCGCTATAATATCGGGGATACCATAAAATTCACAAGTTTAAAGCCTTATCGCGTCATTGTTTCTGGTCGTATCAAACATTATACTTCAGCCTTTGGCGAGCATGTTATCGCCTCGGAAGTGGAGAAGGCCATTAAGCAAGCTTCCGATGAACACAAGGTCAGCGTTAATGAATTTACGGTAGCACCACAGATCGATCCTCCTTCAGGCTTACCTTATCATGAGTGGTTCATAGAGTATTCTGTTCCGCCCAAAGATAAAGAGGCATTCGCCAGGTCGCTGGATGATATGATGCAACAGCAGAACCCTTATTATAAAGACCTTATCAGCGGAAAGATTTTAAGGAGATTAGTAATAAGCCCAATAAAAAAAGNCGGATTCCAGGAATATATGAGATCACAAGGAAGATTAGGTGGTCAGAACAAAGTAGCCAGATTGGCAAACGACAGAAAGATAGCAGATAAGCTAGAAAAATTTAAAAAACAGTAGATATGGCCAACTTATGGGATACGGACCGCGTAAGAGCACGCGAAAGCACTAATGCGATTGAGCGCATCTACATCACTATGCGGCATCTTTTCATCAGAGGATTCTATAAGCCGATGGGCGTTTCCGGGAAAACACTCCGTGAATCATTACTGACCTTGCGACCGGAGATCTATGGAACGATTGCCGAGGATAAGGTAGAACTGAACGGATTGCTTTATGTCTTAGAACGATTGCCCAAAGGGATAGAATCCTGCACCTATATCAATCTTACGAGCAATGAAGGTTACGCGCAGTCGCATTTCCAGCCTATCATTCCACCTAAACGACGAAGGAACTGCTATCGGATAGACGAAGAGCAGATGAACATAGAGATCACACGAGGTAGGTCTGAGATCTATGATATCCTGACGCATCTGACCTTTATGTTCATAGAATCGCACAAGATCATGAACAATGTCCTGGTCAGCGATTCCGGTAGTGTGACCCGCGATTGGGAAAAACTGAAAGAAGCCGTCAAACAAAAGGAGCTCGATCATAAGGAGCGCGATATTGCCATCACCCATGTGGCCAACATCCTGGGAAGGACGTTCTCAGAAGTATTAGAAGTTTATGACCAATTTGCAACACATAATGACCCTGACCGCTTCATTCGGTTCATCTATGACCTGGGCAAGTTGGCCTTAGATGAAGAGGTAAAGAACGAGAAACGGATCATCACTTTTAGTCCGGTGTTAAGAGAGCGTTTAGGTCATCATATCCATGGCGAGATGTGGGCGAACACCATCAAGCAAAAGCTAGTAGATCACGACCTGTTTAGAAGGGATATCCATATCATCAGTGCAAATATGCATAGTGTGATGAACACGCTATTCGCGCCACAAGTCTTTTCGAAAGAATGTAAAGCAAAAGGCATACTCCATGTCTATCAGCAATTAGCAGAACCTGGGAACGATAAAATGCGGGAGAAGATCACGCAACATGCTCTGGAAAATGGTATGTACTTCCTGGAAGACGCAAGTGGGACGAACATTAACGTACAGGTTTTTGACCTGAACAAATGTACCGGTCTGGAGCAAAGTTTTGATATCGGGAAAAAGAAGAATCTTCCTGTTTTGATCGTTATGGACTATGCTTTTGGCGAACAGGCTTATGAGACTATGGAAGAACTTTTAAAGCCTTTCTTCACAGATGATGAAAAGGAATATATGCCCGTAGGTTCCATATCCATCATGGGAAAAGCAGGTATCCTAAAAGGCGTGAAAGGTGATATTATGATACCAGATGCGCATTTGTTCGAAGGTACGGCAGATAATTATCCGTTTCACAACGAATTAAAGGTCAGCGATTTTGAAGGTCATGACCTACAGGTACTTTCCGGTGCGATGATGTCCGTGCTGGGAACTTCCTTACAGAACCGGGACATTCTTCATTTCTTCCACCATTCCAGTTGGAACGTCATAGGATTGGAAATGGAAGGTGCGCATTATCAAAAGGCCATTCAGGCATCCGGGAAACTAAGAGGCAATATCAAACCGAACGTAAAAGTTCGTTATGCCTATTATGCCAGTGATAACCCGCTACAGAGCGGTAGCACTTTAGCCTCAGGCGGGCTGGGAGTTACCGGTGTGAAGCCCACTTATCTGATCACAGAAAAAATTTTACAACAGATCTTAAATTCCTAAATTTGACATCTTAATTTTAACCAATATATGGAAAATATTCTTGTTACCGGCGGTGCTGGGTTCATAGGAGCTAATTTCATCAATTACATCTTAAACGAAACCGATGACCACATTGTTAACCTGGATGCACTCACTTATGCCGCCAATAAAGATAATATTGAACAAAAGGATATAGACCGATATACTTTTGTAGAAGGTGACATTCGGGATAAGGAATTTCTGATCCAGCTTTTTGATAAATACCGGTTTACTCGGGTCATCCATTTTGCGGCGGAATCCCATGTTGATAATTCTATTGCTGATCCATCCGCGTTCGTGGAGACCAATATCACAGGAACTTTCCATCTCCTACACACGGCTTATCAATTATGGATGGAAAAGCCATTCCAGCTCAAAGAAGCTTTCAAGGAAGCCAGGTTCTTACATGTATCCACCGATGAGGTTTACGGAACCTTAGGGAAAGAAGGCTTGTTCACGGAAGAAACACCTTATGCGCCCAATTCTCCTTATAGTGCTTCAAAAGCATCATCAGACCTCTTAGTACGCAGTTACTTTCACACCTATGGTATGCCAGTGGTCACCACGAATTGCTCTAATAACTATGGACCGTATCAACATGATGAAAAGCTCATACCGGTCATTACCCGTAAAGCCTTGTTTGGTCATGATATTCCTATATATGGTGACGGGAAGAACATCCGCGATTGGCTTTTCGTAAAAGACCATTGTCGCGGTATTCATCTTGCCGTAGATAAAGGTAGAAAAGGAGAAACTTATAATATCGGTGGGAAGAACGAGCGTGAAAACATTTATATCGCTCGCAAGATCTGTGAGATGCTTGACAAATGGAAGCCTCGCAATGATGGACTTTCCTATAAGGAACAGATCACGTTCGTGGAGGATCGACATGGTCATGACTTCAGATACGCGATCGATGCTTCTAAAATTGAAAATGAACTCGGCTGGAAAGCCAACGAGAACTTTGAAACCGGTATAGAAAAGACCGTTCGCTGGTATATAGATAAATACACTAAAAACTGATCATTATGAAAGGAATTATACTTGCCGGAGGCTCCGGTACACGCTTACATCCCTGCACATTAGCTGTAAGCAAGCAGTTAATGCCCATCTACGACAAGCCGATGATCTATTATCCTTTATCAACATTGATGTCAGCCGGTATCCGGGAAATTTTGATCATATCAACTCCGCAAGACCTACCTTTGTTCAAAAAGCTCTTAGGTGATGGCAGTTCTCTGGGCTGTCGTTTTGAATACGCTGTACAGGATGAGCCTCGCGGACTGGCGGAAGCTTTCATTATAGGTGAGGATTTTATCGGCGATGACAAAGTAGCACTGATATTAGGAGATAACATTTTTTATGGAACGGGTCTGGACAAGTTGTTACAGTCCAATATAGATCCTGATGGTGGTGTGGTCTATGCGTATCATGTTCATGATCCGGAGCGGTATGGTGTCGTAGAATTTGATGAGCATGGTAAAGTCTTATCTATAGAAGAAAAGCCTAAAAAGCCAAAGTCTAATTATGCCATTCCAGGTATATATTTTTTTGATGATCAAGTAGTAGATATTGCCAAAAATGTTAACCCCAGTAATAGAGGCGAATTGGAAATTACTGATATCATCGATCAATATCAACAAAAGAACCAACTCATGGTAAGCGTTCTTGATAAAGGCACTGCCTGGTTAGACACTGGAACCTTCCACTCGCTTATGCAAGCTTCTCAATTTGTTGAAGTGATCGAACACCGGCAGGGATTAAAGATAGGATCAATAGAAGAAGTGGCATACAGAATGAACTTCATAGATAGGGAACAAGCTGAAAAATTGATTCGGCCGCTCATGAAAAGCGGTTATGGTAAAGGAATCTTAAATTAATATATGAGAATAATAGAGCAACCCCTAAAGGATTGTTACGTCTTAGAACCAAAGGTTTTCCGCGATGATCGAGGCAGCTTTTTCGAATCTTTCAATAAGCGGACCTTTGAAAAGGTTATCAATAAAAAGATGGATTTTGTTCAGGACAATCAATCCATATCTGCTTATGGTACGGTTCGTGGATTGCATATGCAAACTGGTAAATATAGTCAGGCAAAGCTCATAAGGGTCGTCTTAGGTGAAATACTGGATGTTTGCGTTGATCTAAGGCTAGATTCACCTGATTACGGAAAACATTTCAGCATAAAGTTGAACGCAGAAAATAATTATCAAATGCTTATCCCACGAGGTTTTGCTCACGGCTTTTCCGTTCTATCTGAAACGGCCATTTGCGTTTATAAATGTGATAATGTTTACGATAAGGCTTCTGAAGTAGGTTTTTATCATGCAGATGAACATTTAGGTATAGATTGGATCGTGCCTGAAAATAAAAGGATCATATCAGAAAAAGACCAGTATCAACCTTTATTAAAAGACACAGCCTTTTGGAAAGAGTATTGATCAGCGGTGCAAATGGACAACTGGGGAAATGTCTGCAAAGACAAGCGAAGCATTATAATGAATTTGAATTTCATTTTTTAACTTCTTCAGACTGGGATGTAACTGATCATGAATCAACCCGAGCTGTTTTTGATGAAATTCAGCCGGATATTATGATCAATTGTGCGGCTTATACGAACGTAGACGGTGCAGAAGATGAAAGAGAAAAGGCATTTTCTATTAATGCTGATGCTTTATTAGGGATAGTGAATCACTGTAACCATCACGAGACTCACCTTTTACATGTATCTACTGATTATGTATTCGACGGCAAAAAGTCCAGTTCGTATAGCGAAACCGATCAATGTGCACCTATTAATGTTTATGGACAAAGCAAACGACAGGGCGAACAGGTCATAGAACAAAATGCTCATCATGCTTCTATTGTCAGGACATCCTGGTTGTATTCTTCCTTTGGCAATAACTTTTTAACGTCGATGCTATCTCTGGGGAAACAAGGAGTTGATCTTAGTATCGTGAACAACCAATATGGGTCACCTACTAATGCTAATGACCTGGCGTATTTTCTATTGTTATTAGCGGGTCATTCGGCTTCTGGGAATCATTATTATCACTTTTGTAACAGTGGAAAGACTAATTGGCACGACTTTGCAGAGGCAATTTTTGAAGTGGCAGGAATGGTAGACCAGGTTAATTTAGCACCTACGGACCATTATCCAACAAAAGCAGAACGCCCGATTAATAGCCTATTGGATTGTACTAAAATAAAGGAACATCTAAAAGAGGAAATTCCGCATTGGCGGGAGAGTTTAGCAAATTGGTATGATAGGGATAAGAAAGATGCTTTGATTTAGAGGTCAAGAACTTATTTTCTACCTGTAATACCCTAATTTTGTATAAAAAATCATTGGATCAACCCATATATATCAATGCTAAAGGAAGCCTATCTGCCTTAGGCAAGAACGCGACCGAAGTTCTGGATAGCTATGATCAAAAAACCAACAATCTTTCGCTTGATGAAGCTACTCAATTGCCTGTCAGTCGGCTAAACCAATATGCCGATCAGCAACTACAACAAATCAGGGAAGAGGATCCGCGTTATAAAAAGTTAGACCGTAGCGTGTTAATGGCCATATATGCCGCTCGCCAATGTGTAGCATCGGCAGGTTGGGAAGATACAGATTATGGGATCAATATCGGCTCATCGCGTGGTGCTACAGGTTTATTTGAACAATATCATCATGATTTTCTAGCTCATCAGCGGGTACATCCGCTCACCTCACCCACCACGACTTTAGGGAATATTGCCTCCTGGGTTGGTCAAGACCTTGCAAATAAAGGCATAAGGTTTAGTCACTCCATTACGTGTTCTACCGCATTTCATGCCTTGCTCAATGGTATTGCCTGGTTGAACGCGGGTATGAGCAACAAATTCCTGACCGGTGGAAGCGAAGCCGCTTTAACGCCTTTCACTCTGGAGCAGATGAAGTCCGTAAAATTATATTCCAAGCGTCCTATCAGAGATGCTTGCCAGAGCTTAAATTATGATAAAGAAGAAAATACACTGGTATTAGGTGAAGCTGCGGCGGTTTTTGCACTTTCTCATTCCGCCGATCACGCTACTGCTAAGATAACCGGTTATGGTTTTGCAGGAGAAAAGATAAGCAATCACGCTTCTATATCGGCTGATGCGCATTGTTTCCAGGATTCGATGAATGCGGCTTTAAGGTCAGCCGGAAGATCAACTGTAGATGCCATCGTCATGCATGCAACTGGAACGTTAAAAG
>P_1C_Liq_1_UnCtyDRAFT_1000319_pt1 | contig 11373 bp, 9 predicted proteins | sample Pon1CUnioCityCA_2_FD_10230 | JGI IMG/M metagenome (IMG submission 10230) | reverse complement strand
CAGAAGTTCATTTTCAAATTCCTTTGCAGCAGCAATACTATTGGGAGAGAGATCTACCCCTGTCACATCGAGTCCAAGCTCATTTAAAAAAATAGAATGACGGCCTTTTCCGCATGCTAAATCCAAGCAACGCTCATCTCCTGTCAAATCTAAATGCCGTACCAAATTATTTATAAAACGCTCAGCTTCCTTGAAGTCCCGGTGTTTATAAAGGATATGATAATAAGGGGTATCAAACCACGAGGCAAACCACTCTTCTTGTTTTTCCATTTCTTTCACCTTTAAATTGCAAAATTACTCTTTTAACTCAAAAATGCAATAGCGTTGCAGAATAAGCGCACTACACACTAAATTTAATCCCGTAACGAAGAACTTATTGTGTTTATCGAACATTTTGATATATTTGTCTAACTAATCTTGAAAAATGCGCAAACATTAATGGCATTGAGTAACATATATGAGCTATACAAAACAATGGAGCGCGACCATACGATGCTCTCGTTTAAAGGTGTCGTAACCCCTGACCTCTTGACCTCTGTTCTTCAGATTATGGAATCCAAACTCAATCACGTCGAAAAATCGAATAAAACGAAGAAAAAAGTGTATAACGTTTTAGTAGAATGCCTTCAAAACTTGTATCACCACAACGAAGACATTCACGGAAAAGACGAAGGAATCAGCTTTTTATTTTCGAAATCGGCATTATTAATGATCTCTAAAAACGACGATCATTATGAGGTTAAGACAGGAAACTATATTTTGAAAGAGAACACAAAGAATTTGCAGGGTAAACTCGACAACATTAACGAACTGAGCAAAGATGAATTGCGCGAGCTCTATAAAGCGACCCTCAATGACGGAAAAGTATCTAGTAAAGGTACGGCAGGATTAGGAATGATTGATATTGCGCGAAAGTCTGGGAATAAGTTGGAGTACAGTTTCTTACCCGTCGATAAGAAATATGACTTCTTTTGTTTAAATGTAAAAATTAATTAAATATTATGGGAAATCTTAGTATGGAAGGCTCACCAAAAACACCAACTGTAAATTTCAATGAAGAATCTGGTGTTTTGGAAGTTAGAGGACGCTCAATTCCTGAAAATTCTGTAGAATTCTACAAACCACTCAACGAATGGGTAGAATCTTACGGTCAGTCTCCAAAATCTGTAACAACATTTGATGTCAAGTTGGAATACTTCAACACTTCGTCTTCTAAATGTATCTTGGACCTATTCAAATTACTGGAGAATCTGGATGGAAATAACACAGAGGTGAAAGTCAATTGGTACTTTGAAGAAGATGATGAAGATATGGAAGAAGCTGGTGAAGATTATCAGGCGATCATCAATCTTCCATTCAAAATGATTGAAGTTGAAGAAATATAACTCGCTGAATTGCTCCGAATAGGATTAACAGGCGGAATTGGTGCGGGAAAGTCGATAATAGCTCAAGTTTTATCTATTATGGGGTTTCCCGTTTTCTATTCTGACCAAGCGGCAAAATCGATGATGGAAAACGATAGTGCTGTCATCGATAAAATCAAAAATGCTTTTGGCGATGAAGCCTACGACAATGGGAAGCTCAACCGTAAACACCTAGCTGATCAGATCTTCGCACATGACCAGCTGCGGGAGACACTCAACGCTATCGTGCACCCCGCTGTTCGCAAACGTTTTCATGAATGGTGCCAGGTACAAGAAACCGAGATTGTATTTAACGAGGCCGCCATTATATTCGAGACGGGGACCTATACTACCTATGATGCTACGATATTAGTTACCGCTCCAGAACAATTGCGCATCCAACGTGTAATGCAACGTGATAGCACAACGAAAGAGGCCGTTAAAGCAAGAATTAATAAACAATGGTCATTCGATAGAAAATCCAAACTAGCGGATTACGTGATTCATAATGACGACATTCAGTTGGTCGTCCCGCAGATTGAAAAGGTGGTAAGTCAACTCTTGGGAGACTAAGCCCCCAAGCTTTAGACAAGCAACATAATTCAACCAGACTTTCACAAAAAGAACTATTTAATCTCAGTAAAGTCATCGAAATGATCGTCATCGTCGTTGTCGTCCGAATCTTTATTCACATCACCTCTGATAAAAAGGGATAAAAAACCTTGCGTCACTTTTACAATAATAGACGCCATGAAGAAAAAACCGATTACTTTAAAAATAAAACCAAATACAGGCGTATCCTCAATATCAAGTATACTTGCCAGGAACCAGTTGGAAATAGGGTTTGAGGCCCAGGCCGGATAAAAAATGAAGAGCGTAAACGTAGCTACTGCAATTAAAATAACTCCAATCTCATAACGTACGTTAAAGACGGGCGTCATGCGTTTAATCATGTCCTCCATTCCCGGCATATTGCCTCGCACAGAGAGCAACGAGCGTCGCATTTGATTGGATTGAAGTTTACCAATAAAATAAATCAACAGTACCAATCCAGCCACTAAAACACGATCAAAGTTGATTCCACCGAGGCCGTTATCCAGGCAGAATAAGAATGTGACATCTACTAGAAAAAAGTAACGCACCAACTTGATCAAGTAGGCTTCGGGCAACATTTTTCTACGACCACCCCGCAAAGCACTCAGTGCCAAATTGATCAGCCACCACAAGAAATTGTAAATGGCCAGGAGAACACCTATTCTGAATATGAAATTTAAAATTTCCACGCCACAAAATTGCAAAATAAAAAGGTTTATGCATAGAAGAACGCATATTTTCTCAACACTTTGTATCTTTACGCCTATTAAAACGAAGACTATGAAGAAAATAATTGCAACAGCACTATTGACCATTTGGTCCTTGTTTAGCATCGCTGAAGAAGGCATGATCGTTCCCACATTGTTGGGTGCATTTGAATCAGACATGCAGGCAATGGGAATGAAGCTAAGTGCTTCAGATATTTACGATGCCAACAATGCAAGTATCAAGGATGCCATCATTCATTTTGGAGGTGGTTGTACTGCAGAATTGATCTCTGACAAGGGACTCCTTTTGACGAATCATCATTGTGGCTTCTCACAAATCTATTCGCACTCAACGCTCGAAAATAACATTGCCAAATACGGTTTTTGGGCGCAAGATCGATCTCAGGAATTAAAAAATCCTGGTCTCACAGCTACGCGGATGGTACGTATCGAGGACGTAACTAATGATGTGCTACAAGGTACTGAGGGACTTGCAGATCGCGAACTCAAGCAAAAAATTCAGACCAATATCGCTCTTATTGAAGCAAAGTCGGTAGACGGTACGCATTACGAGGGAGTCATTAAACCATTCGATTATGGCAACAGTTATTTCCTCTTGGTCAAAGAAACTTTTCGCGATGTACGCTTAGTGGGTACCCCCCCGAAAACGGTGGGTAAATTTGGTGGAGATACCGATAATTGGGTTTGGCCCCGTCACACGGGTGATTTTTCCATGTTCCGCATTTATGCCGGAAAAGACAACAAACCAGCTGACTATAACGAGGATAACGAACCTTACGAACCATTACACTCTCTTCCCGTGTCGTTAAAACCACGACATAAAGATGATTTCACAATGGTCTTCGGCTTTCCCGGAACGACGAATCAACATACTATTTCCAACGAATTGGAGCATATTATTCAAGAGCTGCGACCGGCTCAAATAAAAATGCGCGACCTCTCGCTATCCGTTATCAATGCTGCAATTAAAGATGATGAGCAAACTGAAATTCAGTACGCTTCAAAACAAGCAAGAATTGCTAACGCCTGGAAAAAATGGATGGGACAAATTGACGGATTGAAAAGAGCCAGCGCCGTCCAAAAGAAAAAAGACTACGAAACGGAGTATGTACAACGCGCTAAGACAAAAGATGAATGGAAGTCGAATTACAGCAAAGTTGTTCAATCACTTAATGACATGGCTAAAGAATACACGAAAGATGAATTTGGATACCGCATGTATATCGAATACACCTACGTGGGGGCTGAAATGTTCGACCGCGCTCGAAAAATTAAAGAATTACTCGAACTTTACAACAGTGATAAAAAGGAGGAATTTCAGGAAGCGCTCAAAAAAGCGCAATCAAATAAGGCCGAAGGTTTCTTTAAGAACTATAATGTCAACATCGATCGCGAGATATTTAAATTACAGACGCGCTATTACAAAGAGGCTTTGCCAGATGATCATTTACCTGAATTGTTGCAATCAAACAGCGCAAGCACGTTAGCTGAAAATGTGTACAGCTCATCTTTCCTGGTCAACCAGGAGTTGTATGTTGATTTTCTGAACAACTTTGAAAAAAACGCGAAAAAGAAAGTATTCAAAGATCCGGGAATGGAACTATTTTTAGCCGTTAACAACGTGTTTGTCAAAGAAATGTTACCACGTTTACGCATGTATTATAATGCGAAAAATGAACTTATGAAATCCTATGTTGCCGGAAAATACGATATGTTTCCTGACGAAAAGCACTGGCCCAATGCCAATGGAACGATGCGCATCACTTACGGAAAAATCGAGGGATCTCAGCCACGTGACGGTATGAAATATCTTCCCCACACGACGCTCGACGGCGTGATTGAAAAGCATAGAACTGGAAAAAGCGACTTTGATTTATTGCCGCGTATGGAGGAACTTTACAAGGAAAAAAACTATGGGGACTATGCCCAGGACGGAGAACTATGGGTGTGCTTTACCGGTTCAAATCACACTACTGGAGGCAACTCCGGATCACCCGTGATCGACGGTGAAGGAAACCTCATCGGGTTGAACTTTGACCGCAGCTGGGAAAGTACGATGAGTGACTATATGTTTGACGCTTCCCGATGCCGTAATATATCGGTGGATATTCGATATGTACTTTGGCTCATCGATGTGTATGGTGAAGCGCCGCATATCGTCGAAGAAATGAAACTTGTAAAATAAGTTGCAAGTACAATAATACACTTCTACCTCAGTTCAAGAACTATGTCAAAAGTTATGAAAGCAGATAAAGCATCAAATAAAGCAGGGAATGAATTGCTCGTTTTTTTATGGAAAAAGCGTCGCCCCCTTATTGTAACGGGAATAATTGCTGCCATTGTGTCCATCGTGGTCTCATTACTACTTCCCGTTCTGTACGAGTCTAACGCCATTGTTTTTCCAGCAGCAACCAGTACGGTGTCATTTAGTGAACAGCGAAACGCCAAAGCTAGCTCGATGGATTTTGGTGAAGAAGAACAGGCTGAACAGTTGATACAAATTCTTCAATCTTCCCGAATTCGCAACAAAGTGATTGATCGGTTTAATTTACCCGAAGTGTATGAAATTGACCCCGATGATGAGAACTACCACCACAAACTGGGTAAAGCTTATGAGAATCACATCAGTTTCGAGCGCACACGCTATGGATCGATTGACATTTCAGTACTGGATAAAAACCCTGATTTAGCAGCTCAAATTGCCAACAAAATCGTACAATTGATTGATACCGTCAAAAACAATTTGGTAAAGGAGCGTACTATTCCAGCTTTTGAAATTAACAAACGAAAACTAGAACAACTCAATAAAGCGCAACAACGATTAATTCGCGAAATGGATAGTCTTTCCGACCTGGGTGTGATTAATGCCGAGGGACGCGCCAATCTGTTTTCCGCACTGAACGAAGCAAAAACTCCCGAAGACAAAGCGTTCTTTAAAGATGTCATCGAAGTTAACTTAAAGTACGGTGCACGCTACGATGCATTGGCTGATTTGCGCGAGTATCGTATTGAAAAACTCACTGAGCAAGAAGTAGCCTACGAACAAGCTGAATCTGACGCCAAAGAGGATTTTAATCACAAATTTGTTGTGGAGTGGGCGGTGCCGTCAGATAAAAAAGCCAAACCCAAAAGGTCAATTATTGTCATCGTTACAACCTTTGCTGCAGTGTTATTTGCCATCATCATACTGCTGATTAAAGCACGTCTGACTGAAATCAAGAAAGCTACTTAAATTGAACTGGGTTAAATCGCATCCCTGGTTATTGGTGTTGGTTGCTCTTTTCCTGGGAGCTAATACATACATGCTTTTTCAGGATAATTATTACCTCCTGACCTTGCCGCTGGTGCTGATCATTTTATATATGGGTGTTTACGCTCCATATTCGACGGTCTTACTGGTCGTTTTTTTTACGCCCCTCTCCGTTAACCTTGAAGAATTCACCAATGGCGGCGTTGGTTTGTTTATCCCCACGGAACCTATACTTTTCGGATTATTCTTGTTGGTGATCGTGGAGCAAATGAGAAAACCATTTATACCACTAGCTTTTTGGAAAAACCCGATTACGATTTCACTGGGTTGCTATCTCGTTTGGCTGCTCATGACTTCAATCACCAGCAGTTTGCCGCTCATTTCATTTAAATTTCTACTCATGAAATTGTGGTACATCATTCCGCTGCTCTTGCTCGGAGTTGGACTGTTTCGGCACAAGATCCACATTCGACAGGTTTTTTGGTTGTATGCGATCAGTATGAGCGCTGTTATACTCTTTACATTAATCCGTCATGCCGGATATCAATTCGGTGAGGAAGAGGGACACTGGGTGATGTCTCCGTTCTTTAAGGACCATACGATATACGGTGCAGCAGTTGCCATGAACCTGTGTTTTGTTGTCGGTCTCATAGGCAGTAAGAAAAACCCATTAATCATACATTTGTTATTGCTGTCCTTATTAGTTATTACGCTTATTGGACTCTACTTCAGTTATACGCGCGGAGCCTGGTTAAGTGTTGCGTTTGCTTTTATCGTTTGGCTTTGTATACGCTTTCGCATCCGTTTCCGTTATTTGCTGGTTACGGGAATAGCACTGATTACGCTTACCTTCATCTTTTGGCCACAAATAGAAATGGAGTTATCGCGTAATTCTCAAGAACATACAACCACACAGTTTGATGAAAAATTACAATCGGCAGCAAACATTACTTCAGATGCCTCTAACCTCGAACGACTCAATCGTTGGGATGCTGCGCTCAGTATGTTTATGGAACGCCCCATCGTCGGATTTGGACCGGGCACGTATGCTTTTGAGTATGCTCCCTACCAGGACCCTGAGAACCTGACCATTATTTCTACGAACTTTGGCGATCGGGGAAATGCTCACTCTGAATTTTTAGGTCCCCTCTCAGAAACAGGACTTATTGGGTTTTTAACGGTCATATTCTTTGTCGCTGCACTTTTCTACAAGGGTATCACACTTTACATCCGCTTAAAAAACCATCCTGAAGATCATCGCGAATTGCGCATTCTCTTGTTAACTGCTATTCTCGCTATGAGTACATATTTCTTCCACGGGTTATTAAACAACTACCTCGATACCGATAAAGCTGCTGTACCCGTTTACGGAATATGTGCGATGATCATCGCCATTGAACTCTCATTAAACAACAAGCACATTGAGCATAAACAATAGTATAGTAAACTATAACCTCCCAATATCGCTAAAATAAGAAAACGGGTACCTCATTCGTAAATCATAACCAGCTGCTATTTGCTCCAAACGGGATGTGAATGAAACAACTTCTCGCCAATACGATCGGGCTACTAATAATAGCGATGGTCCATGAGATAATTTTCTACGTAATCCTGTACCCCCTGCTCCAGTGTATGAAATCCTTTTTTATACCCCGCACTCACGAGTTTGTTGATACTCGCTTCTGTGAAATACTGGTATTTGTCACGAATATCTTCAGGTGTATCGATAAAGGAGATGTCACGTTCTCGTCCCATCGCTTCAAACGTACTCTCTGTCAAGTCAATGAAGGTTCGGGCTTTTCCAGAACCAACGTTGTACAACCCGCTCGTCGGTTTGTCGTCCATCAGAAAAGTACAAATATTGAGCACATCTTTCACGTAGATAAAATCCCGTTTTTGTTTTCCATCTTGATAATCATCACGGTGTGAACGGAACAATTTCATAGCACCCGTGTGGGTAATTTGCTTGAATGCATGAAAAATAACGGAAGCCATTCGCCCCTTGTGGTATTCATTCGGACCGTACACGTTAAAAAACTTGAGACCCGCCCAAAAAGGAGGATGTGAATGCTGGCGCAACACCCATTTGTCGAAGTCATTTTTCGAATCGCCGTAAGGGTTTAGTGGTTTGAGATCATTTACAATATCGTGATCGTCTTTGTACCCGAGTTCTCCGAGACCGTATGTAGCTGCAGAGCTCGCATAAACGAGCGGAATTCCATAATGCGTAGCCCATTTCCAAATGCCTTTTGAATAATTGAGATTGAGTTCATCAAAAATAGAGGCATCAAATTCAGTTGTATCGGTGCGTGCACCAATGTGATAAATTGATTCTAGTGTGTCGCCGTTTTCCTTCAACCACTCAATGAACTGATCGCGATGTATGCGTTTTTTGTATTGTTTCCCTACGAGGTTGTGTTCCTTTTCCGTATTCGAAAAATCATCCACAACAATAATGTGGGTTATTCCCAAACGATTGAGCTTACTCACTAAACAACTCCCAATAAAGCCGGCTGCTCCAGTTACTACGATCATGTTACTCCTTTTAATTAAACGTCGGCAAAGATAAAAATAATGCAGATGTACGCGCATTTGGTGATGGAATATATCTCAACACCGGTCAAAAAGAAGTGGAAATATAATTGTTGATTTGAATTATAACAGAATAACATATACAGTTTTCATCACCTGTTTTATTTAACCTCGGACCCAACTTTCTTTGTCAAAAGGACGTCTTATCAATAACTTGAAATAACTGACATTCGAAATCTCTTTTATATGATGAATCGCTTATTGCTGTATAGTTTCTCTTTATTGTCTTTCTCCAGTTGGACTCAATTTGGCGCTCCGCAAATCATCGATGACGGGAACAATACTGCAGGCATTACGCACATGATCTCAGCTGACTTCTCCAACAATGGTGAACAAGATCTAGTCGTATCACAAGGTTCCAGCGTCGACCAACTCACACTGTATCACAACGCCGGAAACGCCAATTTTTCTAAAACAACGATTGATCAAGCAATTGACGACCCCATAACCATCGATTGCGGTGATTTTAATAACGACGGATGGACAGACCTCATCGCATTAACGCAAAGTTCGGGTCAAATCTACTATTACAGCAATGACAATGGCACGCTGCAGAATCGCACTGCCATAGGTACTGTACAAAGTTTCGGCAAAGCGTTTGCTGTGGCTGATTTTGACAATGATAATGATTTGGATTTCGTGGCTATTGGTCAGCACTCCATTGATCTTTACAGAAATGACGGTAGCGCAGCCTTTACGATGGAAAATATTCTGACCACATCCTCCTCCCCTAATGTACTGGAATGCTTTGCCTTGCAAACTGCAGATATAAATGGTGATGGCGCCCTGGACCTGATCACTGGAGAAACCATTGGTCTGGTAACGTACATAAATGACGGCAGCGGTAATTTCACGGCACAAACCGTCTCTGAGACCCAACATCACACCATCAATGCTCTTAACATCATAGATGCCAACACGGACACCCTTCCCGACATTCTATTTCACGCCACTTCCGATATTGGAATATATCTGAACCAATCAAACAACAGTTCAGTTACTTTTAATTTTTACGATACACTTTCTACCGCTAACGCCAACACAATAAGTGGATTTAAAACGGGCGATTTCACACTCAATGCGCATGAAGATTGTTATTTCACTACGGAAGGTACTGCCTACTATATTGAACAAACGAATATACTGGACTTTTCAGCACGAGCCATTTTACACGCATCTAACTCGCTTTTCATCTGGGAAAGCCATACCGCTGACATCACTGGTGATAGCACGAAGGAACTCATTTGGGCTGCCGCCGGCGGCACGATTGCCTATCATGAACATCAATCGGCGTCTTCGAGATCCTCCTTTGTTCAGCACAACGCATTTGTCATTTATCCTACACCCTGTGATGGAACATTTTATATTGATCAACCCCAAAACACTGCTATAAGGACCATTCAATTATATGATTTAACCGGTAAAACGATCGCGACGGAAAAAAGTACAAATGGAAACACAACAATGGTTCACATGAAAAACCCTCAAACGGGCATTTATCTGGCACAACTCACGCTGAAAACGGGGTCTATCGTGCAGCGGCGTATTGTTGTCCAATAAATAACGTAATGTACATTGCGCTTATCCTCAATTACAACTTCTTTTTTAGAAAAGCCCCCGTGTGACTTTCTGGTACTTGCGCAACAGCTTCCGGCGTACCCTGAGCGACAAGTTGGCCGCCCTGTTCTCCTCCCTCTGGTCCGAGGTCGATGACCCAGTCCGCACATTTCACAATGTCCATATCGTGCTCAATAATGACGACAGAGTGTCCCACATCAATCAGTCGATTAAGAGAAATCAATAGTTTGCTCACATCATCAAAATGAAGTCCTGTTGTGGGTTCATCAAATATAAAAAGTGTAGGTGAAGGCTTTTTGCCTTTAGCGAGGAAGGAGGCTAGTTTTATCCGTTGTGCTTCACCGCCTGAAAGCGTTGAAGAAGGTTGACCCATAGAGAGATACCCCAATCCAACATCCACCAGCGGCTGTATTTTTTCCGCAATTTTTTGAGCAAGGCGTTGATCATCTTCATCAAAGAAGGCCAGCGCTGCTTCAATATCCATTTCTAAAATATCCGCTATATTTTTTTCGCGGTATTTAATTTCAAGTGCTTCTTCCTTATAACGTCGACCCTCGCAATTTTCACACGTCAAGTGAACGTCTGCCATAAATTGCATAGAGACTGTGATGATTCCTTCTCCTTCACACATTTCACATCGTCCGCCATCCACATTGAAGCTAAAATACCCCGGTTTCAAACCACGCATTTTTGCCAATTTTTGCCGTGAAAATAAATCGCGGATATCGTCAAATGCTTTAACATACGTTACGGGATTACTTCGTGTTGAGCGACCGATCGGATTTTGATCGACAAATTCTACCGCATCAATTTGAGAAAAATCACCTGTTAATTCATCGTGAGCACCTATTTTCTGACCATGCACTCCCAACTTTTTATTAAGTGCGGGGTATAAAATAGCTTTCACAAACGTCGACTTTCCAGATCCACTCACACCAGTAACACAAACCATCGTATGAAGTGGGATTTGAACACTGATGTTTTTTAAATTGTGTTCATTCGCACCAATGAGGTGCAACAGATCATTAGAGCGTCGTCGTTGAGCCGGCATTTCGATCATTCGCTTATCCGTTAAATAATCCGCCGTGAGACTGTTTTTTGCCTTTTTTAATTGTTTGTGCGTCCCCTGAAAAACGAGTTTCCCTCCATTAACGCCAGCTAGTGGGCCAATATCGAGGATTTCATCAGCAGCCTTCATGATGGCTTCTTCATGTTCAACTATGATCAC
>P_1C_Liq_1_UnCtyDRAFT_1000318_pt1 | contig 11410 bp, 5 predicted proteins | sample Pon1CUnioCityCA_2_FD_10230 | JGI IMG/M metagenome (IMG submission 10230) | reverse complement strand
CTTTTCCTTTCTCATTAATCAGGTAACGAATATAAACCGTTCCACTAATGCCTGCATCTTTCGCCATTGCGGGATACTTAGTGTTTTGACCAATAAATTTGTAGATCTCGTTTTGAGTGCACTGGTCACGCTCTTGCTTACTTCCTGCATTTTCACATCCAGGGAATAATGGCATATCCTCAACAATGGTAAAAATTTCAGCTTCTTCAATTACCTCTTCAGGTTGCTCAAAGATCTCAGTTTCCATATCCGCTTCCATATCTTGGATCTCAACTTCATCCTCAATCTCCTTATCATCTTCAACAATCTCTAAGATTTCTTGAGGTGGCGGGGGTGGTGGAGGTGGTGGAGGTGGCGGCTTTTGCTGCGTAATCGGAATCATCTCCTCTTCTATTTCTTCCATTTCAAGCTGCCCAAGACTATTGGGACCTTTTTCATAGGTCTTCCACTCAAAAGCAACTAAAACAATTGCTAATACAAGCGATAAACCAATTAAAAAGAAAACCCCTTTTTTATTTTCAAGGTCAGCCTTTTCGTTTTTCTTAGGTTCCATAAAATATCATCAATTTAGAAAGCTAAAATAATAAAAATAGCCTAGTGTTTACTATCTAATAACGCGAAGTATGTTAAGTTATTTTAAGCTTTTTTAAAAGTATAACTCCAAGAGCTACTCCCAAGAGGTTAGCTAAGACATCGTAAACGTCTCCCCTTCTGTTTGGTATCAGGTAATGCTGAATAAATTCAATTGACAATCCAAAAAGTATAGTAAAACCGATGGACCAATAGAATGGTCTAGAAAAAGGCTTTAAAGGAAAGCCAAAAAATAAGACTAAGATAGCGTAAACGCCAAGGTGAAAAATCTTATCTAAACTTAAGGCTTTGGGAAGATTGAGTTGATCTAAGGGTATAAAACTCAAATAAGCAATGATTACCACCCAAGAAATGGGTAACAACCACCAAATTTGACTTCTCCTAGCCAACTTCACTTTCGTATGCAGATGCATCAAGTAAAGAGTCAAGCTGACCTGCATCACTTAGCTTTACCTTAATCATCCATCCTTCGCCATAGGGGTCATCGTTAACCACTTCTGGTTCAGATTCAATCTTTTCATTAACCTCAACTACCTCTCCGGAAACAGGCATAAATAGGTCAGATACTGTTTTAACTGCTTCTACAGTTCCAAATACCTCACCTTCGTCAAGTTCATCACCTTCTGTTTCAATTTCAACATATACAACGTCTCCGAGCTCACCCTGAGCAAAGTCTGTGATACCTACAGTTGCAATGTCTCCATCAACACTTACCCATTCATGGTCTTTCGTATATTTTAATTCAGCAGGAATTTTCATTTTAATGGCTTTTATTTAAGGCTAAATTAGGAATAAGTAACTATTGAGAAAGGGTAAAACGTAAACTTATTCCTGCATTTGTATTGGCTGTTGGGAAGGTCGAAGAAATAAGCGGTGTATTCGCTACACGATCATAGAAGAGCCTTAGGTTCAACTTATTGCTAAAGCGATAATCGGCTGTAAATTTAATAGAGAAAATTCGTTGACCCGCGGTAAGTTCGTTTCTATTCTCTACGATTCGTCGGATAATCGTTCTGTTGTCACGCAAGGATATGTCTGCTCTAAGGTCTAAATTGCTCGCTCGTTCTACTTTCCCTACCTTAAAAGGAAGCTTCATATTGGTTAGGGTATAACCTAAACCAATGATATACTCTTTTCCTTTTACCTCCGTAATTTGATTATTTGCAAAGCTTAAAGAAACGTTACGATCTTGCCTTAATTCTACCCGAGTGATCAGTCTGTTTTTCCAGGTCATATCAACATTGATCAAAGGACTAAACTGCTCTACAATGTTAGCTGTGTTAAATTGCTTATCAGTTATAAAGTTATTGTTTACGTCTCTAGCTATTGGATCCCCATTTTGCAATGCAAAATTTGGGTTTCTAGTGTAAGACCCTACACTGAAGGTTGAACGGTAGCGGTGATTAAGGGTGATGCTTCTGAAGTAGCGTTGAAAGAATGGCAATTTAGAAAGCCCGTCATAGGTTACATTCCAATTGGGCATCGGCATAATATCGGTGAAGTTTCTAATGGTGATCTGATTGGGGTCTTTATCTGAATAAGCCGATAAAAAAGAGTAGAGTAATACCTCTTGGGAGCTTTCTCCATAACCATCAGCAAACTCTCCTCTATTCGAAGAGTTTACATTTTCAGTCCCAAGTCTTCTTGAGATCACTGAGCGGTTTTCTCTTAATTGATCAAAAGTTGCGTTTGAGAAAGTGTTCTCATCATCTGAAACAAATGCCGTATTAAAAGCCATAAAAGAGACCGTATAACTCCCTCCTATTATGGGTGGTGCATCAAAATTATAGGTGGGAGATGCTAAGCTATCATCCCAGAAAAAGTATCGGCTCACATTCTGTGACTCTGTTTGACTAGCCTCGAGTTGAATTCGCAGACCATCAATCGGCTTTATAGTGGCTCGTAGATTTAGAGTCTTATTGAAGGTTTTAGAAAAGTCTCCGCTAACAAAAATATCTTCTACCAGCCAACCCTCGTCTAGAGCCCGAAACAAGTAGTCATCTTCAGGCTCTTGAAACCCAGCTACGAAACCCCATCCGGGCGCATTCCATCCGCCATTCATTCCTAGAATAGAAGCTGTTTGCCCGAAGTTAGGAAGCACCGTACCTTGTGTTTCGTTATAATTGAAAGTAATGGTTTTCAAGCTGGTTAAGGCGAAAATGGCATTATCCATTAAATACCGTTGAAGAATGAATTTTTTCTTTTTAGTTGTATCAGGCTCTTCCTCTAATGCCTCTGTTCGCTTATCAGAAATCCCTTCCTTTTCCTCTTCAATAGATTCAAGCTTATTCTTACCTTCTTTCTTCTTTTTCTTTCCCTTTTCTTCGTCTTCTTCTTCCTCCTTATAGATATAGCGATTATCAATTCTTGGATTTTTTAGATCCTTGTAATATTGAAACTTATTATATAGCAAATCCATAGACAAGTTAGCCTGTATTCCCTTGGTTTGCGAATTTCGAATTGTACTACCGAGCGAGGTATCTGCTTGAGGATTCCCGACTAGATCCCAGGCAAAAGTTGCAGCGTATCGTGCACTAGCGTTTATAAAGTCTAGCCCCGGAATTTTTTTAAGCGGTAGGGTATAATTTAAATCAAAATTGTGGTTGTAGTTGGTATTGTCTCCAAACTGCTGAATATTTTGCCAAACCTCTTCTCTAAAGCGTTCATAAGCCTCTTCATTGTTGCGGTTTACTTCACCGGGAGGCTCCCCAATTAGCGCCCTATTTGAGGCATTGAAGTTAAGGGTTAAAGATTGGGTTAAATTATGTCGAAGGGTGTAGAGCCTGCTCCAATTAAAAGATTTCTGGTAAAAAGGGGGCGATTCAAAAACAAAGGAACTACCGGCGGTTGAAGTAATGTTCCTAGCCTGTCGTTCTTGGTAGTTCCGATCAAAAAGGGATTGAATGCTAATTTGTGTGGGCACTGGATTGAAGTTAAAATCTTTCAGCCAATCCCACCCTTCCTTGTTTTTTAAGAATTCCCACTCTTTAAAAGGCTCTATATTCTTTGGCCTTCCAGAAAAAGCGTAATTAATTGCACCACGATACGTTTCCTGCCTATCAAACTTAGTATTTACGTCACGCTGAAAGATTTCTGTGTAAGCATAGGTAAATGAAAAATTCTCAATATCATAAATATTACTTTTCTTCTTATTTGGCCCGGGTAGTTTTTTGACGTTGGTAAAATTCAAACTTCTTCTGCGGGTGTAGTCATCGGTTATTTTACGAATACTGTCTTTATAATCGTCGGTCAACTCGTCGGATCGAAGAATTTCATTCAAGCGAACATCTGGATCTAAGGGGTTGAATTCAGGCCTTACAACGTTTTCTGAGACTGAATAATACATGGGAATACTCAGGTTGATCGCTTCAGGCAAAAACTTGGCAAGATCTAGACTTGTAGAAAGGTCGTATTGCTGCCTTGTTTCTCTTTGGCGCTCGTTTAGCTTTTGCTCTAAACTACCCCAACCTGGAGTACTCATACTTCCCGAAAGGTTAATGGTTCCAAGGTCTGCAACCTGCGCATTTACCCTTGCCTGAGCTGCCCAACCACCTTGGTTATTAAAGTCTGAAAGACGAAGTTCGTTAGCCCAAACCTCGGCACATTTAGGTAAGCCATCATCATTTTGATTGTTGGCCCCTCCCCGTCTGTTTCTTACACCAATCATTACTACCCTTACTTCTGCCAAGTTTGGATTACCCCTAACCCGAATGAAGTTCTTCCCATCTTCTGTTTCAAAGATCTGATTGACACTAACGCCAGAAGAGGGGTTGACAATTTGCCTATTTCTGGTCTGCTTGGCGTTGATCAACCTATCAAATTCAAGATCAATTTCGTTGCTTTCGGGCCAAACTTGTTCAGGCGAATTTTCTCCCGGAAGGGTTACTTCAAGTGGCACCTCATATTCATAGTAATTGCTTTCAAAATCAGTTCCTAAACGCAATACAATTGAAACATCCCCATCATTCAACACTTCGCCTGGTTGACCTGCTTCAGCATGAGCAAACATTTTTAAACGCTTATACTGCCGAATATCTAAATCCAAATAACGGAAAGCGAATTTTGAAAAGCCATCTTGCAAATTACACACATCAAGCATTAAAGATTGCTCGTTTAGCTGACGCAGGTTAGTCGTCCCAAAGTCGATCTCTCGCTCAATATCAGGTGGTATGGTATAATTAATTGGCACTCGATTGGCATTTTCCTCAACATTTACTGCTGCAATGTTAAAAGTGGTAGTACCCGGTTCGCTACCATGCGTATCACCAGGTGGAATTTCTTCTCGGTTATAGGTTCTCCACTCTCCCCTAACAAGTCCAAGACGGGCAAAGCGCACCACAACTTCCTCATCAAAATTCCTGAGGAACATTCGCATGAAACGAATCGACTTGAAGTCGCGAATATTACCAATTACCTTTTCAGGCTCTCGAATAGGAATCCTAAATTGGTACCAATTGACCTCTTTCGTTTCTCCATTTACATTCTTAGTAGCTCTTACTACATCAGTAATGTAGTTATTCCCAACATTCTCAGGTCTTAAAACCTGTGGACTCAATTGCACTTTATATTGATAGTAACTCTCCGTGCGATCCAAGTTGAAGTTTCTGTTTACATCTTCTTGATCAGGTAAGGTTGTAGCTGCTGTGGGATAAGCCTCGGGTGATTGTTCTGCAGTGGGTGAATTCCCTTCATGTCCGTTGAACATTTTATAGCGCTCTAGTATAGTAAGCTGCTGAGCATCGTAGTCACTACCTCGATAGTAATGGTAATTATCTTGTGATGGATCAGCTGAAAATTCATTTAAAACAGCTGGGTTCAAGATAGTAGCAAGGGTGTCTAAGTATGCGGCAAAGTTATTTCGCTCTTGGGCATCAGACAGCCCATCTAACCCAATATCTTGAAACTCTCTTGATGCAGGATTATTATCAAAAGCAAGCACCACTGATTGCACAGTTGGGACTCTTCCCCAAATGGTAAGATCAGTATTATTATTACTTCCATCTACCGGAAAACCATTTTCAAAATTCTTCCTTGAATCTTTCAAGATATCTTCAGAAATCGAACCGATGTTAAAGTACATATCTCCTCCTGAGTGATTTGGATTTCCATCTTGTTCGTTGAATGGATCCATGATCCAAAATTGAATAAACTCAACATTTGAAGCTTCAAAATCACTAGACTGAATCTCCCGCATGATTCCTGCCCATCTTGATCTTGGCTCACGCAGGGAGCCATCAGCATTCAATCCTGCTGAAAATGATCCACCTCGAGTATCATAGTTATACGGGCCCTTTTCCCTTGGATAAAAGGCTAAATCTAAAGTAGGTAAGTTATTGATTAAACCGGGATCCGGATCTTTATTGGGAAAAACCTCAGTTTCAATAATCTCTCTTGAAAAGTTATTAGACTGGCTATCGGAATTTCGAATATGGCCCGGCGTTCTTGTATCATTTCTGAAGAAAAGTGGGTCGATAGTATACCACGCCAATCTTGCGCGGTTAAATCCATAGTCTAAACGACCATTTAGGTTTCCTTCAGGGAAAATATCGTCTTGTCCTTCTGGAGTACTTGCTAAATACCAAGCATTTGCTGCTCTAATATCAATTACTGTTTGACTACCTTCAAAATCATCAATGTAGGCAATTCCATTTTTGGTAATGGCTCTAGAATTTCCTGGAAATAATCTGGCAGCTTCCGCAGTAACGGTCAAGTTCGATTTCTCTTTGGTTGAATAAAACGGAAGCAGATCAACCGCACGGCTTAAAATTGGTGCTTCAGTTCTAAAGGTTCCATCAATTCCCACAACAGTGTTAGAAATCGGCTCATCCCCAATATTGATCTTCCTAGTGAGCGGACGTTCTGTTAGATTAAGAACCGTACCCCCAATATTGATATCTTCTGAGATTCGATAGTCAAACCGAGATCCAAGCAAAGTTTTTGTTTGAACGTTAAATAGTGAATTGCTTCCCAGTGTAACCTTAATTGGCTGACCCGAAGCTAAAATACCTTCGTTCAAGATTTTCACGCGTCCCAAATTGTAGTCTACAGTATAGTCAACATTTTCTGTGAGCTGAGCTCCGCCTGCTGTTACATTTACAGAGCCCTGGGGAATGTTAAAGGTGTTCAATGAAATTTCAGAACCCGAACTAGATTGGTAACGCCCACGAAAAGTAAATCGGTTCTTATCTACATCTTGTTGGGCAAGAATTCGGGTGGTAGTATATAATGAATCGTAAGCGTATTTCTGTGCTAAATTAGGATCATTAAAACGTGATTTTAAATAAGAACCAAAGGGTTCCAGCACGGGAAAGTAAATTCTACCATTTTGAGGATTGATGGTCACATTTGGGATGAAGTCAAAAATTCCGTCAGGCTGAGGCTCATTTACTACTGAAATTCGATCTAAGCCTAATGTATTGATCAATGGCTGACCTTCAAATCTTCCTTCAGGAAAATAAGGAATCTCAACTCCCGTTGCTTCGTTTAGGTACCAAATCTCGAATTGGAAATTTTCCTGACTTACATTAAAGGCATCTAATGAATAAACGTTTTTCATCATTAAGTCCCAGCTTGGTAAAGTAGGATCAATAATAGTTCCCTTGAGAAGCTTCAAGAAAAGTGCCTGCTGTCCATCAATTCCATCAGTAGAAAGGTCACCAACTTGATAGACTTTGCCATTGTAGGTATAGCGATAAGAGACCGCTAAAACATCTTGCGGATTGAGTGTGCGATTTAAAGATATATAACCTAACTCAGCGTTTAGGACGTATTCATTGGGTGAAAGTAAAACAGCATTTTCCAAACGCTCATAATCTGATCCACTCTCAAGACCTTGAGCCTGTAGAACTTGATCTGCATTATTAAAGCTTCTAATTTGCTCAGCGTTGGGAAAGCCCCCTGCTAAATTTGCGTAAAGGTCATTGGCATTATTGTCTGATACCCGCAAAGCAGGGTCTCTCGAAACAACTTGAGGATTGTAAATTCTACGGTCAGAACCAAGATCAGTAAAACCTAAAATATTTCGCGTATTGTTAAATGAGCCCTGCGTATTGGTAATGTATACCTCAACTGCTGTAATGTTTATACGAGATATAACCCGAGGAAGGTCTGATAAATTTCTTTCGTAGCTTTCTCGAAATAGGTGAGATAAGAAGTAATGCTTGTTTTCCTCATATTCAGAGGCAGACTTTTCAAACTCTTGTACTTGGGCTCCACCGGTAATGTTGATTTCTTTTTTTTCACCCCTTTCTTGAGAAAAAATGGAGGTCACCCTCAATCGACCGAACTGCAGTTCAGTTTTAACTCCAAACAAGGTCTGACTACCTGTAATCAAAGAGCTTTGCAGTGGCAAGGCAACATTACCTGCCTCAATCTTTTGAATTATCTCATCCTCGTAGCCGGTGTACTCTATTTTTGTTTGGTTTTCAAAATCAAATGTTGCCTCAGTGTTGTAACTCGTTTGAATTCTAAGTTTCTCACCAATATTTCCAATTACATTTAGCTGAATCTTTTGATTAAAATCGAAATTGGTAGTTCTTCTTTGCCTTTCAGGAAGAATGGGATTATCACGTCTTGCAATGTTTACTCCAAACGAAAGCTCTGCTGAACCTTGTGGACGAATGTCGATGGTATTCCCACCGAAGATTCTATCAAATAATTCACCTTTTACATTCAGTTGCGGCCTGAAACCTTGAGATTCATTAAGCGTTTCTGCAGCAGACTTTTTCCTCCAAAAGTCACGCTGACTTTGCTCCATGTCGTATTTTAAATACTCATCAAGGCTCATTTGAGCAGGGTCTCGGTAGTTTATATTACCAATTTGCTGGTAATAGTTATACTCTCCAGTTTCTGGATCGTACTTGAACTCTTTGTTAACGTTTGAAGGGTCTTCAAAGAATAACGGACTCATTCCTTGATTCATCCCCTCATCGCTTTCGTCATCAAAGGGATATATAAGTTTCACATCATTGGAATCGTCTTCCGTGGAATCGGCTAGTACATGAAGATTTGGACCCTTATAAAAGTCAAAATCCGGCAAAGTTCTAGACTTGCCGGAAGCAGAGCGAGAGAAACACCCTAGCAGACCAACTAAAATCAATAGTCTGTTAATATGACAATTATATTTAACCAAACTTTCCTTCGGAACTTAAGCTATAAGCCTTTTAATGCATATTTGATCACATCCTCAACACTTAGATTTGGTTGCTTTCTCAAATGCTTAGACACTACCTTTTCTGCTTGATTCTTGTTAAAACCTAGCATAACCAGCGCTGATAACGCTTCTTCCTTGGGCGTATTGCCTTCACTAGGTAAAATATCTTCACCTGCCTCAACTTTACCAACTTTATCTTTAAGATCAATGATTATACGTTGTGCGGATTTAGGCCCAATTCCTTTTACGCTTTTAAACCAGGCGACATCACCTCCAATAATTGCTTCTTGTATTTCTGAAGCCTGCCCTGCTGATAAAACCATCATAGCAGTGGATGGCCCAACCCCTGATACGGATGTCAATAGCCTGAAAAGCTCCCGCTCAGCCTGAGATTGAAAGCCATAAAGAATCTGAGCATCTTCGCGCACTACAAACTCCGTAAATAGCTTGCAGTCTTCTTCTGCAGGTAGACTTGAGTAGGTGTTGAGAGATATGTTCAGATGATATCCAATTCCGTTTGTCTCAATAATTACGTAAGTTGGATTCTTCTCTACTAAGCGACCTTTTACATATGCAATCATAATTCAGCTTTTCTACTTTGTGCATCTACTGCAGCAATGGTTACCATATTTACAATTTCCCTTACACTACTTCCTAATTGCAGAATGTGCACCGATTTATTTAACCCAAGCAAAATAGGGCCAATAGCTTCAACTTCCCCCATTTCTTGAACGAGCTTATAGGCAATGTTGCCTGCAGAAAGGTTGGGGAATATCAACACATTTACTTTCTTATTTACCAATTTAGAAAAGGGGAATTTTTCCTGCATGAGCTCTTTGCTCAGGGCAAAGTTGGCCTGTAATTCACCGTCAACAACAAGTGAAGGATGCTCTTCATGTAAAATTTTTACTGCATCTCTTACCTTTTTGGATTCTTCAAATTCGGTAGAACCGAAATTGGCGAATGATAATAATGCAATTCGAGGTTTAATCCGTAGCCGCTCTACTGACTTTGCCGCTAAAACGGTGATATCAGCCAGATCTTGAGCAGTTGGATTGACGTTTATGGTAGTATCTGCAAAGAAAACAGGTCCCTTCTTCGTGGTTAAAATATACATGCCCGCGATTTTCCGCACTCCTTTTTGAGTGCCTATAATTTGTAAGGCGGGCCTAATAGTTTCAGGATAGTTCCGTGTGATCCCACTAATAAATGCATCTGCTTCTCCTTGATCTAGCATCATAGCTCCAAAATGATTCCGATCTCTCATTTTATGTCGAGCCTCATATTGGGTTACCCCTCTGCGTTGGCGCTTATCGAACAACACATCACCATATTGGTAACGTTTTTCTCTCAAGGCCTCATCCTTAGGGTCTATAATTTCTACTCCATCCAACTCCAAACTGAATTCCTCTATCAACTCCTTTATCTTATTCTTATTTCCCAATAGAATTGGAATAGCAATTGATTCGTCCTTTACAACCGATAGCAATTGATTCGTCCTTTACTACTTGAGCGGCACGCAGTACTTTATAATTATCTGCTTCAGCAAAAACAACGCGTTGCAGTTTTCGTGAAGCTCTTTGGGTCATGTTCTTCATGAGCTTATTGTCAAGACCCAATCTTGTGCTTAGTTCCATTTTGTAAGTGCCCCAATCCGTAATTTTTTCTTGAGCAACGCCTGACTTTATCGCGGCCTTGGCAACAGCAGGAGCGATAGCGATCAATAGTCTTGGATCCATAGGCTTAGGAATTAGAAAATCACGACCAAAGCTTAAATTTCTTGAGCCGTATGCTTCATTTACCTCTTCAGGAACAGGCTCTTTGGCAATTTTAGCAATGGCCTTTACAGCCGCTAGCTTCATTTCTTCGTTTATAGCAGTAGCTCTAACATCTAATGCGCCTCTAAAAATAAAAGGAAAACCAAGCACATTATTAACCTGATTAGGATGGTCTGATCGACCGGTAGCCATAATTATGTCCTTTCTTGCTGCTATTGCATCTTTGTAGGGTATTTCAGGGTCAGGGTTAGCAAGCGCAAAGACGATAGAATCTTTGGCCATTTTCTTTACCATTTCCTTACTCAAAACATTGCCCTTTGAAAGCCCTAAAAATAGGTCAGCCCCTTCTATTGCTTCTTCAAGGGTATGCAGATCTTGTTCGGTAGCGTAGGCTTTTTTGTACTTGTTAAGTGAATCTCGATCTTTTCTGATCACACCTTTGCTATCGAGCATAATGATGTTCTTCTTCTTTGCACCAAGCGCAACGTACAAGTCAATACAGGCCATAGCAGAGGCTCCTGCTCCATTAACCACTATTCTAATTTCTTCTATCTTTTTTTCGGCAAGCTCAAGCGCATTCAGCATGGCTGCAGCTGAAATGATTGCAGTCCCATGCTGATCATCATGCATTATGGGAATATCAAGTTCCTCTTTGAGTCTATTTTCAATTTCAAAGCACTCAGGAGCTTTAATATCTTCTAAATTGATTCCCCCAAAAGTTGGTGAAATGGCCTTAACAGTTTTCACGAAATCATCTACATTCTTGTGATCAACTTCAATATCGAAAACGTCAATATCTGCAAAGATTTTGAAAAGCAAGCCCTTTCCTTCCATAACAGGTTTAGACGCAATTGGTCCAATATCTCCTAAACCTAGTACAGCTGTTCCA
>P_1C_Liq_1_UnCtyDRAFT_1000317_pt1 | contig 11438 bp, 11 predicted proteins | sample Pon1CUnioCityCA_2_FD_10230 | JGI IMG/M metagenome (IMG submission 10230) | reverse complement strand
GCGGTATCTTCTCATCCTTGAATCCCATGAAACTAATTATCACGTTCTTGTGATCATTGTCTGATTGTAAATAAAACTTTCCCTTCTCATCAGTGATAGTACCTTCAGATGAGTTCTCAAAGACCACATTAGCAAATGGAATGGGCTGACCCTGTTCATCAATGACCTTTCCTCCAACTTTTGTTTGCGAGTATGAAGTTATTCCCACGGCAAGGAAAAGTGTCAGAATGAATAGGTTAGTGCGACCTTTTAGCATAGATTTTAGTTGCGAGCCATTTGAAGGTCGCTATACTTAGATGTACATTACTTTCTTAACTGCTTTTTTCACATCATCCTTGTTAGGTAACCATTCCTCTAATAAGACTGGTGAGTAAGGAGCAGGCGTATCGGCTGTGTTGATCTTGATGATAGGCGCATCTAAGTGGTCAAACGCATGTTGCTGTATATGATAAGTTATCTCTGTAGCGACGTTACCGAATGGCCATGCTTCTTCAAGCACAACTAGACGGTTCGTCTTCTTGATGGATTTCTTTATCGCATCATAGTCCATAGGGCGTACAGTTCTAATATCTATGATCTCACAAGAAACATCATGTTCCTCTTTAAGTTCATCTGCTGCTTTGTAAGCTTCTTTGATGATCTTTCCGAATGATACGATGGTCACATCATCACCTTCACGTTTGATATCAGCTTTTCCTAAGGGTATCGTGTATTCCTCTTCCGGCACCTCGCCTTTATCTCCATACATCTGCTCACTTTCCATAAAAATCACCGGATCATCATCGCGGATGGAAGATTTTAAAAGACCTTTAGCATCATAAGGATTGGAAGGAACGACGACCTTTAGTCCTGGCGTGTTCGCAAACCAGTTCTCAAAAGCTTGTGAATGTGTTGCAGCTAACTGACCGGCCGAAGCTGTTGGCCCGCGAAAGGTTATGGGAATATTGAACTGACCACCGGACATCTGTCTTATCTTAGCCGCGTTATTTATGATCTGATCGATACCTACCAGTGAAAAATTAAAGGTCATGAACTCAATGATAGGCCTGCAATCCACCATGGAGGAACCAACACCTATTCCAGCAAAGCCTAGCTCAGAGATCGGCGTGTCTATCACCCTTTTAGCTCCAAATTCATCCAGCATGCCTTTTGTTGCTTTATAAGCACCATTATATTCGGCAACTTCTTCTCCCATTAGATAGATATCCTTATCAGCGCGCATCTCTTCAGACATCGCTTCACATACAGCCTCGCGAAATTGTATTGTTCTCATAGCTCCTCATGAATTTTCTGCAAAAGTAAGAATATCTGCAAGTAAATACTACTTACAAAGCATAAAAAATATTTACTATGCGCGCATAGTAAATTAGCTTAAAATTGCTATATTCGCAAAAACAAAAACAATTGCTATGAAAATTCTAGTTTGTATAAGTCATGTGCCGGATACAACTTCAAAGATAAATTTCATTGAAGATAATACGAAATTCGACACGAACGGCGTACAATTCGTGATCAACCCGAATGACGAGTTCGGCCTCACAAGAGCGATGTGGTTAAAAGACCAGCTACAGGCAAGCGTTGACGTGGTCACAGTAGGAGAAAAGGATTGCGAACCGACGATGAGAAAAGCATTAGCGATAGGTGCCGATACAGGCATCAGAGTGAACACGCCCGCCATAGATGGTTATCAAGTCGCTAAAGAGATAGCTCATGTGGCTAAAGAAGGTGATTACGATCTTATAATAGCAGGTAGGGAATCAATTGACTACAATGGAGGAATGGTCCCTGGTATGCTTGCCAAGATGTTAGGCTATGCTTTCATAAACAAATGTGTGCACATGGAAGTTGAAGATGATAGGGTGAAAGCAACCCGCGAAATGGATGGTGGTAAAGAAAAATTAAGCGCTAAATTACCATTGGTAATAGGTGGTCAAAAAGGATTAGTGGAAGAGAGTGACCTGAAAATACCTAATATGCGAGGTATAATGATGGCAAGGAAAAAACCGTTGAACGTCGTTGAACCGCAAGATACCCATACAAAGACCCAGGCAAAGAAATTTGAAAAGCCAGCTCCTAAGGGAGAAGTAAAAATGGTAGATGCTGAGAATTTAGATGAACTGATAGACCTACTTCATAACGAAGCTAAAGTAATTTAAAAAAATCAAAAGATATGAGTGTTTTAGTATATACAGAATCAGAGAACGGAAAATTCAAGAAAGCTAGTTTTGAACTGGCAACCTATGCAAGAGCTATAGCGGAACAAACAGGAAGTGACCTTACCGCTTTGACCATAAATAATGATGATCCATCAGCCATCGGCGAATATGGCATCAGTAAAACATTAGACGTTAAGAATGATAAGTTGAACGAGTTCAATGCAGAAGTCTATGCGAACGTGGTTGCGCAAGCGGCTAAAAAGGTGGATGCCAATATAGTCGTGGTCAGCCAGTCCGCCAATGCTTGCTTTATGGCTCCTATGCTGGCTGTTGAACTAGAAGCTGGTTATGCATCCAATGTTGTGGACGTACCGGCTACTTCTGAGGGTTTCACTATAAAACGAACAGCCTTTACGAACAAAGCTTTTAATCACACGGACATATCCTCAGATATTAAATTAGTAGGATTATCTACTAATGCTTTCGGTGCTGAAAAGCAAGAATCGGATGTGGACTGCGAAGAATTCTCCCCTGAACTGGCTGATAAGCTCTTCAAAGTAAATGTAGAAGAGGTTGATAAGAACACGGATAAGGTGAGCATTGCTGATGCAGAGGTCGTTGTTTCAGGCGGACGTGGTTTAAAAAGTCCTGATAATTGGCAGCTTGTAGAAGACCTTGCCGATACCTTAGGAGCTGCGACGGCCTGCTCTAAACCGGTAAGTGATATGGGTTGGCGTTCTCACGAAGAACACGTTGGGCAAACTGGTAAACCAGTAGCCTCCAATCTATATATTGCCATAGGGATCTCCGGTGCTATACAACACTTAGCTGGGATCAATGCATCAAAGAACAAAGTAGTGATCAATAGTGACCCAGAAGCACCTTTCTTTAAAGCTGCTGATTACGGTGTGGTCGGTGATGCGTTTGAAGTTGTACCAAAGCTAACGGAAAAACTAAAGGAATTTCAAGCCAAAAACAATTGATCAACCTCAAGTCTAATTTATTTTTAAGACTTTTGTAATTAATCTATCTAAAATAGTTGAATGAGCTTAGTTCGTTTAGATATATCTGGAATATCTTACAGTCAAACTCAAAATGGTGCTTATGCACTGATCCTAAGTGAACAAGAAGGAGAAAGACAACTACCTATAGTGATTGGTGCAGCAGAAGCTCAATCCATTGCCATAGCCCTGGAGAAAGAGATACAACCGCCGCGACCCTTAACGCACGATCTTTTGAAGAACCTATCTGACGACTTTAATATTAAGGTTAAGCAAGTGATCATCCATAAATTGATAGATGGCATCTTCTATTCCAGTTTGATATGCGAACGAGATGGTCAGGAAAAGATCATCGATTCACGCACCAGCGATGCCATTGCTATCGCCTTGAGATTTGATGCGCCTATTTTCACTTACAAGAACATTCTGGAGAAGGCTGGTGTTGACCTTGCTTCTGAAGAAAAGGGTGGCAAAAGGGCAACATCAGATGAGCCCAAGAAAAAAAAGAGGTCCAGTCCTAGGGCGAACACCCAATATAGTAAAATGAAGATCGATCAGCTGAATGAGTTGCTGGACAAGGCGGTGAAAGAGGAAGATTATGAAAAAGCGGCCAAAATAAGAGATGAAATATCAAAAAGAAGCTAACCAATGCGAATAAGGTCGCTTCTTCTTTTTATCAGTTTATACACCTTAATGGCAGGAAGCAACCTCATGTTAGCGAACGGAGGTCTTTCTTATAATGATATTCATCATCAAAAAGTTGAAAAGGCATCGGGAGAAGAAAAAAGTACCCAAGAAAATGCGGTAGATTCATCTCCTTTAATAGAAAATCAGGGTTTTTCATTCCGTTCTTTATGGCGAGGTGTGATCGGCATCTTAAGTTTGTTCTTCATCGCTTATCTCTTTAGTGCGAACAGAAGGGCGATCAACTGGAAGACCATTGGGATCGGCTTTGCCGCGCAACTCCTTTTAGCCATTGGAATACTAAAAGTCCCTTTTGTTAAAAAAGCCTTCGAGCTTGTAGGCAACTTCTTCGTCAAGATATTGGACTTTACCGAGGCTGGAAGTGAGTTCCTCTTAGGTGACCTGATGAACGTGGACACTTATGGCTTTATTTTCTTGTTTCAGATCTTGCCTACGATCATTTTCTTTTCTGCTTTTACTTCGCTTTTATTTTATCTGGGGATCATTCAGGGTATCGTTAGGGCTATTGCCTGGACTTTAAGCAGATTGCTTAAGATATCCGGGGCTGAAGGCTTAAGTGTTGCTGGAAATATTTTTCTGGGACAAACCGAATCTCCTTTGATGATCAAGGCTTACCTGGAGAAAATGACCCGATCGGAAATACTTCTGGTGATGATAGGAGGAATGGCAACGGTTGCCGGTGGCGTATTAGCGGCTTACATAGGTTTCTTAGGTGGAGATGATGAACAGATGCGATTAGAATTTGCCCGGCATCTACTAGCAGCTTCGGTTATGGCTGCGCCCGGAGCGATCATTATTTCTAAGATCTTATATCCGCAACAAGACAAGATCGATACCACTGTAAAGGTATCTTCGCAAAAAATAGGTTCTAATGTATTAGATGCTATTTCTAACGGAACAACTGAAGGATTGAAATTAGCCGCTAACGTAGCGGCCATGCTGTTGGTCTTCATCGCATTCATTGCGATGATCAACTACGGATTGGCCCAAATTGGGGAATGGACTACTCTAAATACTTTAATAGCTGATAATACACCATATCAGGAATTTTCCCTGGAAGCGATATTAGGTTTTATATTTGCACCGATCATGTGGTTGATGGGGGTTGCCAGAGAAGATATGATGTTAATGGGCCAACTTTTAGGTATTAAGTTGGCCGCATCAGAATTCGTTGGTTACACCCAATTAGCTGAACTCAAGGATACCACGAATGTTATGAGCTTAAAATATCAGAAGTCCGTCTTGATGGCAACTTATATGTTGTGTGGTTTCGCTAATTTTGCATCTATCGGCATTCAGATCGGTGGTATAGGTTCTTTAGCGCCTAATCAAAGAAAGGTCTTATCTGAGTTTGGAATGCGCGCTTTGATAGGAGGAACGCTTGCATCATTGCTATCTGCAACTATTGCTGGGATGATCTTGGGTTAGATTAAACTGAAGTTTTTCACTTATTAGATTGCATGGGATTGCTCAGCGATACATATTTTTTATTGACATTAATCCATCGATATGTTCGTGTAAACCTGGGTCAATATTATTCATCATTGGGTCTAGCATAAAATCAACACCTTCTTTTCGAGCAAATTTTGCCGCCGGAACAAAATCACTATCACCTGCGATTAAAATCATTTGACCAACTCTCTCTTTGAAAGCTAAAGTTGCAATATCTAATCCAATTTTCAAATAGTTAATTATCCTCCGATAAAAGTTGCATTTACTAATTGAACTTAAGTGTGCAATTATATGAAACCCTTTTTTTCTCATTCTTCATTTAATTCTCTTTTCCTATTTTTACAGTGAAAATTCAATATAACTATGCAGGTTTATCACGATCTATTACGCCATATACTTGAAAACGGATCAAAGAAAGGAGATAGAACAGGAACAGGAACCATCAGTATCTTTGGTTACCAGATGCGTTTTGACCTTTCAGACGGATTTCCTTTGATCACGACTAAAAAGGTGCATTTTAAGTCGGTGGTTTATGAATTGCTGTGGTTTATTTCCGGGAAAACCAATATCAGCTATCTTCAAGAAAACGGAGTGAAAATATGGAACCAATGGGCGGATGAAAACGGCGACCTGGGTCCGGTTTACGGCAAACAATGGCGCGATTGGAACGGAGAAAATATCGATCAACTCAAAAATGTCATCCATCAATTAAAGAACAATCCCAATAGCCGAAGAATGATGGTTTCCGCTTGGAATCCATCGGTTTTACCGGATACTTCTATTTCTTTTTCAGAAAACGTAGCTGATGGTAAAGCCGCACTTCCGCCTTGTCATGCTTTATTTCAATTTTATGTAGCAGATAATAAGCTATCTTGTCAATTGTATCAGCGCAGTGCTGATGTATTCCTGGGTGTTCCTTTTAATATTGCATCATACGCATTACTTACTGAAATGATGGCACAAGTATGTGGTCTGGAAACTGGCGAATTTATTCACACCTTTGGTGATGTTCATATTTATCAAAACCATGTGGAGCAAGTTGAGCTTCAGCTTTCGCGAGCGCCAAAAAAGCTTCCACAGATAAAGCTGAACCCAGAGGTAACCTCTATTGATGAATTCAATTATGAGGATGTTGAACTTATCAACTATGAACCGCATCCACGGATCAAAGCACCTGTCGCAGTATGAACACATACGATCGTTAAAATTGGCCACAGCAGCTATGGGATAGAGCATTATTCTTATTTTTATGTTTTAGAAGACTTTAAGATGAATTTAAAAGACCAATTCGTGGTTACGCGACAGCGAACAGAGGATATCTGTAAGAAGTTAGCGATAGAAGATCATGTAGTGCAGCCTATTATGGACGTTTCACCGCCTAAATGGCATTTAGGACATACCACATGGTTCTTTGAAGAGTTCGTCCTTTCCGAATTTGATAAGACCTATCAAAGATATCACCCTAAGTTCGCTTATGTTTTCAATAGTTATTATGAAAGTGTAGGTGATAAGGTATATCGTTCAAACCGAGGTAACTTATCTAGACCCACAGTTCAGACGATCCTTGATTATCGGAAGCATGTTACAAAAGCTGTTGAAGCTCTTTTAGAAAGCTTGGCGGATGAAGAAGAGGTGAAAAGGATGCTGGAAATAGGTATCCATCACGAAAAACAGCATCAGGAGCTTTTATTGACAGATATAAAGTATATCTTTGGGCACAATCCGCTTTTCCCGGTTTATGATGAGCATTTCAGGGAAGTTGATATTGAGGATAAAGAAAGAAAATGGATATCATTTGATGAAGGCATCCATCAAGTAGGATATGAAGGAAGCGGTTTTTGCTATGATAATGAGCTCAAATCTCATCGTGTGTTCATCGAACCCTTTGAGATCGCAGATAAATTGACAACGAACAAAGAGTATATGGAGTTCATGGAAGATGGTGGATATGAGAACGTTCTCTTATGGCATGCAGAAGCCTGGGACTGGATCAACGCCCAAAAGGTAGATTCTCCTAAATACTGGCATAAAATAGACGATACCTGGCAAAGGTTCACCCTTGGCGGACTACAACCTATTGAAGAAAAAGAACCGGTCATTCAATTATCCTACTATGAAGCATCTGCCTTTGCGCAATGGAAAGGGCTAAAATTACCCACGGAGTTCGAATGGGAAGTGGCTCAGTCCAAATTGGACTGGGGAAAGGTCTGGGAATGGACTGAGAGCAGTTATTTGCCTTATCCGGGCTTTAGCAAAGCAATGGGCGCGCTGGGTGAATATAATGGAAAGTTCATGGCCAATCAAAAGGTATTGCGCGGAAGTTCCGTTGCAACGCCAGAAGGTCATAGCAGACCTACTTACAGGAATTTTTTCCATCCGCATTTGCGCTGGCAATTCTGCGGATTTAGATTAGCAAGATCAAACAAATGAAGACAAGGACACAAACTGAATTTGAACGAAATATCCGACAAGGCTTAAGCGATCATCCTAAGCATCTACACTCTAAGTTCATCTACAATAAAGAAGGTGATGCGCTCTTTCAGCAGATCATGCAGCTCCCTGAATATTACCTCACGCGAGCTGAGTTCGATATCCTCGAGCAAAACAAAACGGAGATCTGTCAGCACTTTTATGCTAAAGACGGATTTGATCTGATAGAGCTAGGTGCTGGCGATGGTCAAAAGACCAGGCTTATTTTGCAAGAGCTGGTAGATAAAAAAATGGCCTTCAATTACCTGCCGATAGATATCAGTCAAAACGTACTGTACGACCTGAAGAAGAACATAGAAAAGGAGATCCCAGAAGTTCCTGTTCAATGTCAGCAAGGTTCATACTTTGATGTTTTGAAGGACCTGGCTAACTACAACAAGCGTAAGAAAGTGATCATCGTATTAGGGTCTAACATTGGAAATCTATTACATGATGAAGCCATAGATTTCCTGCAACAGATCCAACAAAGCATGGGAGAGTTCGACATGCTGTTCATGGGCTTTGATCAAAAAAAGCATCCACAAAAGATCGTGAATGCTTATAATGATGGCCAGGGCGTGACCGAAGCTTTCAATAAAAACCTACTGAAAAGGATCAATAACGAATTTGATGCTAATTTCAATCTGGATGATTTTATGCATTGGGAGAGTTACGACCCGGAAACAGGAACAGCCCGAAGTTTCCTTATCAGTAAAAAAGACCAGCAGGTCAGCATTGAACAATTGGACATGAAGGTTGAATTCCATAAATGGGAAACCATTCATACGGAGATCTCCCAGAAATACGACGATCATGTGGTCAACTGGCTCGCTGAACGCTCCGATCTAAAGATTGATACACATTTTACAGATTCTGAAGAACGCTATAAGAACTATGTGTTCAAGACCAGCTAAACTTCCAGCACGGAATTCTCAGAACCAAATTCGTTTTGGGTATGCGTATCCGCGTCTTTTTCGTTCGCCCAATGACCGTCAATGATATACCGGAACTCGTACTTATTTCCTTTTGGCAGATTGATACCGCCTTTAAAACTACCGTTCTTTAGTTTTTTCAAAGCAAGGTCATTTTCTTTCCAGTTATTAAAATCGCCGGCAACAAAAACCTGATCCGCTTCCAGGTTTTCTAATTCAAAAGTTACTTTACAAACCGGTTTTGTCTTGAGGTATTTTTTAGTTAGCGCCATTTGTTAATGATTATTAATGAAATGCAAAAATAAGCTATAAATTATTAAATGCAAGTGGTTTACAGTAATGCATTTATTTTTTACAATTTCTTAAAAAGCAGGCATTTCCATTACTAATACCATAACCGAAAACGTTATCAATTTATGGAATTATCAAAAAGTATTAGGATTATCGATATTTATGTAATTGTAACGCTCTAAGTATTGATGAAATATTATCGATATAGGGATTACTTGTTGAAATTAATGATTCTTATTTTGATACCACAGCCACATGATTCGCATTTCCGTTCTCAGCTATTGCATGTGCTGTATTTTAAGACATTCCAGTTTCCTTTTAGCATTAAGTTTACTTTGCGTAATTACTTTCATTTTATCACCTTAGCCAGCATTCGCCATAGCTGAATTTGTGTTTTGTACTTTTAAACAATTTCTTTTATTCCAATCTCTTTTAAATACTCGAATGTCTGATCGTAAATTTTTCTTGATCGAGTTTGATCAATTTCACTGCTTTTGGGAATATATATAACCATACCTTGTCTAGCACGTGTTAGAAGAACACGATAAGTATTTCTTAAATATTCTTTATCTAACTCTTTGTTTATGTTTTGCCATTTAGTTCCTTTAAAATTCTGGTAATTCCAAGACTTGTTATCCATATAAAAATTTCCTCCCCAAGCTACGCATGCCCAATCAATTTCAAGACCTTGAATATCAAATTCTGTTGCTACTTCTTCTAAAAAATAGGAAGAGCGGATATCTTGGCTATCGTTCAAAAACCAATTTGGTGCGGATATTTCATTTTTAACATCAATACCAGTAGGTCTAAGTCTTCTGGCACCTGATGAACTAATCAATCCAATTCGTTCACTACCTTTTGCTTGTTGACGTAACCATTTTTTTGCCATTTCTAGTTCTCTAGTCAAAACAATTGGGTATAAATCTTTAATTTCTAAATAAATCTTTTTAGCGTTATCTATATTGATATTTAATAACTCATGAATAAAGTTTGACAATTTTTCAGATCTAAAAGATCTAACTGAAACTGCAAGATGTAAATCAGATTCACTCATCCCGTTATTAACTAGCCACTTTTTTGACGCTTCAGATTTTAAATAATTTTCACTATTTAAAATTTTGTTCGAATAGTGTACACTCCAATCTGCAAAATGATTTCGTAAGGAATTTATCCATTCCTCTAAGCCTGCTTCACCTGTATTAATCTCCTGTCCTCCACCAATTAAACAGACAATTGTGCACCAATCATAATGACGGTTCATAACCTCAATTAAAAATTCAGGTTCAGACATGTTAAAATCATCTATTCCTTTTTTCCTTCGCATAAAAGAACTTGCTTGTTCATTTGTCCACGCCCTTTGTGCTTCATCAAATATTACAACTTTTTCGATTGGTGCTTTCTCTGAAAGCAAGTTGTCGTCTCGAAAGTGGTGGATGTTTTGAATGAAAGCGTTTGCTTTGATAGCAGCTTGTTTCTTAGTGATTTTATTTCCGCTTTGCTTTGCCGTCAAATATTCATCTCTGGTAAGCGCTTCTCTAAGTACATCAACTAAAGGTCCATTCCCTGATAAAAAAACAGCATGTTCATCTTCGTCCACCTTCATTCTTTCAACGGCTATATTCAAACCAGCTAAAGTTTTTCCTGCTCCTGGAACTCCGGTTACTAAACAAATTGATTTTGTTTTTTCTTGTTTAGATTTATCGATAGCTCTGTTAATATTATTTGCTGTTTTTGAAAGATTTATGGCTCCTGAGTCAGACCGTGTTATTTCTTGCACATTATGTCCTTTGTATAAAGCTTGTGCTGCTTCCACTATTGTTGGAGTAGGCTTGTAAATAGACTTCTCCCAATATTCTATATCAATTGGTGTGTTATTGTTATTAATGAAAATTTGAATATTGTCAGAAAGATTGTCTTTGTTGGTTTTTAAAGCAGTTTTGTTTAATAAAACATCACTTTTAGTTTGATGTATAGTAGACGCGTTAGTAGCTACTAAAACAGGTATGAGTCTTGTACGATGACTCCCTTCGTGAAAATTTTTAAGGTCAATTGTGTAGTCAATCACTTGTTCGATAGCGTTTTTTTCAAATCCACCTTCACCTACTTTGAATTCAACAATAAAAATCACATCATTAATTATGATAATATTGTCTACTCGTTTGCCCATTCTGGGAATGGCAAATTCAAAATATATTTTACCTTTTAAGTCTTGGAGCTGATTCTTGAGTATCTCAATCTGTTTTCTCCAAGCATTTATTTGTAACTCTTCAAGAGTTCGATTGCTATGATTAGCAGTTAATTCACCTAAAATGCTCGAATCATTATCAAGTAAAAACTTTTGGATGCTGTTCGAGTAATAGGATCTTTTCATTAATTGTTTTTTTACGGCTGTTTTATTTTCAGCTCGTTATATTTTTCTAGTAACTTATTCA
>P_1C_Liq_1_UnCtyDRAFT_1000314_pt1 | contig 11492 bp, 9 predicted proteins | sample Pon1CUnioCityCA_2_FD_10230 | JGI IMG/M metagenome (IMG submission 10230) | reverse complement strand
GTTGTTGTTATTTCTACGGAGTAATCATCGGGTTGAGTAACGGTCAATGCACTTTGTGTTTCGCCGTTTATCGGGTTGCCATTGTTAAACCACTGATAAGCAATGGATTCATAATCTGAGGTGTTAGCAGGCGTTGCATCAAGGTCAATAGCGGTTTGATTGTTACATAAGGCCTGGGTCTGATCGTCGATCTGGGGTTCAGGGATAATGGTCACATCAAAGTCTTCTGTATTGATGTCCAGGTTGTCATCTAACCATTGTACCTGATATAAACCGGTCTGATCAACTGTAAAACTGCTCTGGTCCGCGCCGGTTATCGGGTTGAAAGTATCGGTCGCGGCATTATATTCCAGCCATTGATATCCCTGGGCATTATCACTGGATGCATTTAATGTTGTGCCGCCATCCACTTCACAGGCGGTAACGAAGGTCGTTGTAACTATGTCACAATCGGTGGAACCGCTGCTTGGGTCGCCTTCATTGGTCTGTCCTAAACTGATAAAACCGGGGTCTCCAGCAAAGTTGGTAATCAGCACAGCATAGATCTCCCCTTCTTGAGCGTTAGGGATGGTAAAGGTCTCCACTGGAGCTGCTGAATAGCTACAATCCACCACGTTCCCATACGGATAATCGTCATCAAAGGTGTTGCTATTACAGGCCGTACAGCTATCCAGGTCGTTACAATAATCGGTATCATCAAAAGGTCCCCAGGCCATAAAATCAACGTCCAGCGGAGTTCCTGTTGGGTTTCCATTATCGTCGAATTGGGTGTTTTGTACTATTTCAAAAATAAGTTCCCCTGAATCTTCAACCTGTAAAAAGTACCATACAGGATTAGGTTGCGTTCCTAAACAACCATAATTGCTTAAGTTGGGATCAGCTTCTGCATCGCTGGAGTCATCAACGTTAGGGAAGATTAGCGCCTCTCCAACATCAGGCGCACAAAAAGGCTGGCTCCCCTGACATCCACATGTCTGTTTTGACAGTGAAGGGCTAGTAACGATACAATTCTGGTCATCAACGTTTTCAGTGGTCACTACTACGTTCGTGCCCAGGTCAAAAGGGCCAAAGGTCAGCGTTTGAGGTGTATTGTCAACCGTTATCAGTCCACCTCCCTGATTTGTGGTAACCTCAACTGCTGATGCACTTCCCAGGTCATTAACGATTACATCCACACTAAATTCCTCATCATTATCCGTGCAATTAGCTACGACATCGTAGTCCACATCCGGATTAGCGCAAGTTGCACAACTGGCCGTGATATCAATCGGATCGATGTCCGCCTGACCCTGACAATCTATCGAACCATCAGCATCAACCTGGACGGTGATCTCGTCGCCGGTCGACTGAAATGTCAAGCCACTGATGTCACCACCATTTCCATAGCCGTTATACAGCTCTGTTCCATCTGAATCCAAGACGATGAACTCATCAAAGTTCTCTTCTACATCACCTGAGTTCACATTCAGATTGATACTGGAACCATCAGAACTGACAAAGCTATATTCCGCAAGCTGACCGCTGCTATAACAAAAATTGATATTGACCGGTCCGGCACTACAGTCCACAAGGTTTTCTGTACAGTTTTCCTGAGAGAATACTTGTGAGGTCGCTGAGCAATTGACATCCTGATCATTCTGCGCCGTAAGCTGAACATCGGTTCCGTTAGGGTAAGGGCCAAAGGTTACCACACCGGTAGCATTGACGGTTTGCGGCGTACTTCCCTGATCATCTGTGATCGTCAAACTGGCAGCACTTCCCAGATCGACAACATCGGCATCTATGAAGTATTGCGGTGCGTTCAGGCAATCTGACTCCAGGGTATAGTCCACATCCGGATTCGTGCAAGTTGCACAACTAGCCGTGATATCTATCGGGTCGATGTCGTTTTGATCTTGACAATTAATGGAAAAGTCTGATGTTACCTGGACGGTTATCTCATCTCCGGTAGATTGAAAGGTCAATCCTGCCAGGTCACCGCCATTACCATATCCGTTATAGAGTTCAGTCCCATCTGAATCAAGGACGATGAACTCATCAAAGTTCTCTTCTACATCACCTGAGTTCACGTTCAGATTGATACTGGAACCATCAGAACTGACAAAGGTATACTCTTCGGTTTGATCATTCGTATAACAAAAATTGACATTCTCAGGGCCAATTGAACAATCCACTGTTATTGGATTTTGCCCGAAAACCGTTAAACAAGAACATAAAACGACCGAATAAAGTAGGTATTTTAACATCTAGTTAATTTTTATGGCGTGAATATAAAAAAAAGTTTAAGTATGTAGATGTTAAAATATTAGGTGTTAGACCATCTGACCGAAAAAGGCTCGTTCATGTCCATGAATTGAACTAAAGTGGTTATATTCGTAGTTCAATAAGAACATGTTAGAGAAAAAACAACAAATAGAATATGAGAAGGTCGTACTGATAGGTGTTATTTATCCGCAGCAAGATGAAGAGCTACTGCAAGAATACCTGAACGAGCTGGCCTTTTTAGCGGAAACCGCTGGCGGAGCAGTGATCAAAAGGTTTCAACAAAAATTAGACAAACCCAATCCCAAAACCTTTATCGGGTCTGGGAAGATCGAGGAAATAAGAACGGTCATCAAGGAAAATGAAGTAGGCGCTGCCATTTTTGATGACGAACTGACACCAGCTCAGCAAAAGAACATTGAAAAACTGCTAAAATGTAAGGTGGTCGATAGAACTTACCTTATCCTGGACATCTTTGCCCAACGAGCGACCACCAGTTATGCCAGAACGCAAGTTGAGCTGGCGCAGTATGAATATCTCTTGCCTAGACTAGTAGGTCTCTGGACACACCTGGAACGTCAGCGTGGCGGAATAGGAATGCGCGGTCCTGGAGAGACGGAGATAGAAACAGACAGAAGGATCGTCCGTGATAAGATCGCACTGCTCAAAAAGAAACTGGACAAGATCGATAAACAAATGGGGGTACAACGCGGTAATCGTGGGAGTCTGGTGCGTGTAGCGCTGGTAGGCTATACCAATGTAGGGAAGTCCTCACTAATGAACGGACTCAGCAAGAGCGAGGTCTTTGCGGAGAACAAGTTATTTGCTACGCTGGATACGACGGTCAGAAAGGTAGTGATCCGGAACTTACCTTTCCTTTTGACCGATACCGTTGGTTTTATAAGAAAACTCCCTACTCAGCTTATCGAGTCCTTTAAGTCCACTCTGGACGAAGTGCGTGAAGCAGACCTTCTCGTACATGTCATTGACATCTCCCATCCTAATTTTGAAGAACACAAAGCATCCGTGGAGAAGACATTGACCGAAATAAAATGCGATGAAAAACCGACGATCATCGTGTTTAATAAAATAGACATCTATCAGGCGGCAGAGCATGATGAGACGGACCTGCTGGAAGAAAGGCAAGGCAAGCACTTTTCTATCGAGGAGTGGAAAAGAACCTGGATGAACAAGCACGGGAACGATCAGGTGGTGTTCATTTCGGCAACGGAAAAGGAGAACTTTGAAGAACTAAGGCATAAAATATATGACCATGTAAGGTCCATCAATTTGTCCCGCTATCCTTATAATAATTTTCTATATCCGGAGTATGATGCCTACCTACCTTCTGAAGATACGGATAAAGAATCATGAAAATCATCAGGGAGCGGTTTAATCCATTCATTGTGGAAGCAATAGTTCCATTCCACCTTTGTCAAGTCCTGCGTAGGATCGATCAGTTGATAATAAGGTCTACCGTTGACACTTACTTTTACATCGGCATAGACCGCGACCGGGATACCTCTACCGGCGTAATCTTCTTCTATCATTCGGGCATACTGCCAGATAAAGTCCGGCTTACTTAAACTACGCCTCTGTTTTGGGGTTAGATGGTCTCTACTATCTATATACTCTGTCTTCCTGGTCTTCAGGTTCACTACTTTGAACTGATGGATGCTCCTTTTGACCCGTAACATCATCCGCCAGCTCATCCGATGTCCTTCCTCGGTCCAGAGCACATTCCCCTTAATAAAATGATGTCTTAGCGGCAGGGCGAGTTGCAAGACGAACCATACCGCAAAAAAACCCATCAATGCCGGCGAATAGTTCGGGGTGACCACTTCATTCTTATCATAAAAAGGCTTTTTCAGCTCGAACTTGCTACGAACGATATCCGGTGGAAAGAAGAACAGGATAAAGGCAAGGGATAGATAAGGGAATATCCCGATACCGAATATGATACTGTTGAAAAGATGAAAGAACAGACTTAGGAAGAATGCCGGCATCCGTGTCCTTTTCCATAGGAGCAAAGGCACGACCAGAAGGTCGAAGATAAGACCAAAATAAGCGATGACATACAAGACAGCTTCCTCCTGAAGCAGTTCCCCGATAATTGGATAGTCCCTTTTATAATACATCAAGGTGTCTGCGACAGTAAGCTCAAGCCAATCCGGATACATTTTGGCCACACTGGCAAATACATACACGATGAACAATTGGGCAATGATGAAGATGTTCACCCACTGCGGCATAGAATAGCTTTCCGATAAATGACGTTTCCTGGTATCATAGCTCCAATACCGATGTGCCGGAACGATGAGCATAAAAATACCTATGAGGATGAGCAAGTAATAATGATTGTTGTAGGCTGACTTCTGCATTAAATAGGTCGCTGTCCACATCAGGGTGAAAACAGCCGTACTCCATTTGTAATAAAACCCTATCATGATGAAGATGCCTAAAAGCCCCATAATGATATAATAGAAATACATCATGTTCCCGGGTAAGGGCTGAAGAAAGTCGAAGCCAATGAAATGAAAGGTTTTCTCAGGTTCTATGAGGATACGCCGCACCCAACCGGTAAGGATCGCTCCCCAACATTCCAATGCGATGAGCAGCCCAAAGAATACGCGGAACAGGATCAGGGCTGAATTATCCACCCTTCTGAACAGTATTTTTTCAAGCTTTTTCATTTCTCTTGATGAACATTAAGGCCTTTTTCTTATCCTTTAGCATCGCATCTTTCAGGGAGGCTATATCATCGAACTTTTGCTCGCCGCGAAGCTTATGTAGGAAAGAAACGCTGAGCTCCTGATCGTAAAGGTCACCATCGAAGTCCATGAAATAGGTTTCTATGGTCCTTTGTTTACCATTTACCGTAGGGTTCGTTCCTATATTGGTCAGCCCGTAATGGTGCTTTCCATTAAGCGTAGATGAAGAGACATATACACCATCATTAGGAATGAGCTTATAATCCTCTTCAATATGCAGATTGGCCGTGGGAAAACCAAAGCCCTTTCCTCTTCCGTGACCTCTGACTACCTGACCGGTGATGAAAAAAGGTTGTCTCAGGTATCTGTTGGCCGTTTGGATATCTCCTGTAGCGATGGCATCCCGTATCTTAGTAGAGCTTATCGCTACATCATCTATCTCTTGTTTACTGATCTTATCCACCGTGAAGTCATATTGCTGTCCATATTTCATAAGGTCCTGTATGTCAGCCGTCCTGTTCCTGCCGAACCTGTGGTCATAGCCTATGATCACTTGTTTTGTGTTGAGGGCATCCACGAGTACGTCCTTCACATATTCATAAGCAGTAAGTCGGGAGAATTCTAAGGAAAAAGGATGGATGACCAGATTGTCCAGTCCGGTCTTTTCCAATATCATCTTCTTTTCCTTCATGGTGTTGATCAGCCTTAATCCAGTATCCTGCTGTAAGACCATCCGCGGATGCGGAAAGAAGGTAAGCAATGTGGAACTGTATCGGTTCTTCTTCGCTGCATCCATCAAACGCTGAAGTATCTTCCGGTGTCCGGTATGCACACCATCAAAGGTTCCTATGGTAACGCAGGTCTTTTCGTCACCGGGGAATTCTGATATATTATTAAAGGTCTTCAAATCTAATTACTTTCCGTTGTATTGGTTCATCGTGTTCGCAAGGCCCTGGAGAGCAAAGGAATCTATTATCTCAGCGCACTTTTCCAGCCGCTCGGGCAGGCGTTCGCTTTCTTTTTCACTCCATTCACTAAGCACATGATTTATCTGCTGACCCGTTGGATATTCTGCGCCTATGCCAAATCGCAATCGGGCATATTTGCTTGTCCCTAATTGTTCATTGATGTCCTTTAGCCCGTTATGACCGCCATCACTTCCCTTTGGCTTTAATCTTAAGGTGCCGAACGGGATGTTCAGGTCGTCTGTGATAATGAGCAATTGCGACAAAGCTAACTTTTCCTTGTTCATCCAATACCTTACCGCCTTTCCACTATTGTTCATAAGCGTGGAAGGCTTGATAAAGGTAAATTGACGACCTTTCAAGCTGTTTTTGGCCATGGCGGCATAGCGCTTATCTTCAAAATAGAAACCCTTCTCCTGCGCATAGCGGTCAAGTACATTAAAGCCAACATTATGTCGCGTCCGGGCATAATCTGGGCCGATGTTCCCTAAACCTACCACTAAGAACTTTTTCATAGACGTGTCCCTATTAATATCTCCCTAATCAAGGTTTGTAAAAATAAAAAAAGCATCTCTAATGAAAGAGATGCTTTGCCGTTAGTTTTTTGAAAAAAACTATTCTTCTTTGCTTTCGTCTTCTTCACCGCCTTCAGCATCACCTTCAGCGTCTCCTTCTTCGCCTTCTTCTCCTTCTTCATCTTCATCTTCATCATCTTCAAGAAGTTCAAGGTCACGTGCCGCAGTTACCTGACAGATAAGTTCATCATCATCATGTAGCACTTCATAATCATCGCTCTTCACATCTTCCGCGTAAAGATTATCGCCTATTTTAAGGGGAGCAACTTTAGCGGCGATATAGTCCGGCAGTTCAGATGCTAAGCCTTTTAAGGTCATACGTCTCATATTAAACCTAAGTACACCTCCGTTTTTCACGCCCTTAGGTGTTCCTTCCGGATGAACTGGAATCTCCATGGAGATTTCCTGACCTTCTTCAAATTCATAGAAGTCCATGTGTAGTATCTGATCAGTGACGGGATGGAACTGAATGTCCTGTAATATGGCGTTAGTACTTCTCCCGTCGTCAAGTACGATCTTTACCGTATGAACGTCGGGCGTATAAATGAGGTCTTTAAATGCGATTTCATCTGCTGAAAAGTGAAATGCCTCGTTCCCTCCGTATAGTACGCAAGGGACCTTTCCAGCATTACGTAAGGCTTTTGTTGCTTTCTTGCCCACGCTTTCTCTTTGGGATCCGTTGATCGTAATTGATTTCATAGTTGATTATTTGATTTACATTAAGAATTTAGAGCTGATGGATTTGTTATAGTGAACTGCCTTCATCACATCAGCGAACAAATGAGCGCAGCTCAATACTTTTATCTTTTCGCTTTCCTTACGAAGGGGAATGCTATCGGTTACGATTAGCTCTTCTAGTTTAGAGTTTTCTATCTTCTCATAGGCATCGCCTGATAATACTGGATGCGTACAAATGGCTCTCACGCTTTTTGCGCCTTTGTCCATCATAAGATTAGCGGCATGAGTGAGCGTTCCGGCAGTATCTACCAGATCATCTGCTAGCACTACGTGTCTGCCTTCCACCTCGCCGATCAATTGCATGCTGGCAATTTTATTGGCCTTTGCCCTCTGCTTGTAGCATATCACTACATCGGAACCCAGGTATTTTGCATAAGCGTGGGCTCGCTTAGAACCTCCCATGTCCGGTGATGCTATGGTAACATCTCCCAAACCGAGGTTTCTCAGGTAAGGCAGGAATATCGTGGAAGCATAAAGATGGTCTACTGGTTTTTCAAAGAAACCCTGGATTTGATCGGCATGGAGGTCCATGGTGATGATACGGGTAGCTCCGGCAGTTTCAAGCATCTTGGCCACCATCTTAGCGGCGATGGGAACGCGCGGCTTGTCCTTCCTGTCCTGTCGTGCCCAACCAAAGTAAGGCATCACCGCCGTAATATGACGGGCCGAGGAACGCTTGGCGGCATCCAGCATCAGGAGCATTTCCATCAGGTTATCACTGCTGGGATGGGTGGAACCTATCAAGAATACGCGCGAACCTCTTACGGACTCTTCAAATGAGGGCTGGAACTCGCCATCGCTAAAATGAGCGGTATTGACCTGACCTATGGGTATTCCGTAAGCTTCGGCAATGGCCTTTCCCAGTTCATAGCTCTGGGAGCAGGCGAATATCTTGGCGAGTTTAACGACTTCAGACATAATTTTAAATGCTCATTTTAAAAGATTTGCAAATTTATTAATTTAATTTGAGTGGACGAGCTTTCTGCTTTTCTTTTTGTGGGAATGGGGCTAGATCTAAAACGTTGTATTTCACAAATAATCTTATAACACGAACTCCCAGTGACACCGCTAAGCGAGGGACTTAGCCGATACCAGGCACAGTAATCGTTACGAGAAGCGAGCTGTTAGATCTATTATGTTTAGCAATTCCACCACAGGATTTAACCCTCTGGTAATGCTCTACTCTTGTTTCCGCCAGTTCTCTTCAATGGTATCGCCCGCTTCTTCATAAGTAAAGGTCAGGACATCGGCGTTTACCTGAAAAGCATATTCTAGATTTTCATCAGCATGGATAAACTGCAGCTTGTTAGCATCAGGTTTGAGCGTAAACGTTCCCTGGGTTTCATAACCTACGCCATTAGCCACGAACACACCGCTAAGGTCGTCTTTCACCTCATCCGTTCGTAGGTTGAGGATGTCACAGCATTCCACGGCGGCATCGGTAATTCCGTTGATGGAACGAACCTCAAGTTGCCATTCGCCCAAAATGTCATATTGTTCCAGTTGATCAGATCGTTGTCCTTCTTGCCCAGTATCGTTATCCGAACAGCTTGTGATCAACAATGAACCGGCCAGGAAAAAAAGCAAAGAAAGGTGAAAATGTCTCATAGTGATATATATTTCATCAAATATAGTTCATCTATTTATAACGACCTATCGACCAGAATAAAATAAAGGTTAACTTTTGATTTGAGGATGATCGTATAGAACACCTACCGCAGCTTAGCTCTCTTATAGTTCATGATGAAGATGGCGGTCAGGATACAAACAATACCGATCCATTTGATGAGGTTTTGCTCTTCCCCCAATATCAGGTAGCCCATGAAAACCGCCACGGGAAGTTCTAAGGAAGAAACGATAGCTCCCAGCCCAACGCTTACCTTAGGCATGCCCGTAGTAAAGAACAAAGGCGGTAAGATAGTACCGAACACGGCCAGGACTGGACCCCAGAGCATGAACACCTCGTAATTGAAGTCCGTGAAAAGTTCCCGGGAGGCATACGTGCTGACCACGATCAATCCGCCTAATAGCATCCATTTTGAACGTGTAACGGACGTGAAGTTTAGGGCAACGTTATTAGAGGTAAAGAGCGTAACCGTAAAAGAAAGGGCGGCCAAAAGTCCAAAACCGATGCCTCGCAGATCAAAGGTCTGATCTTGTTGCCAAACATCAGAGGCTAGCATGGTGCCAATGAGGACCACGAGAATAGCAATGGACTTTCGTCGGGTAAGTGGTACTTTGTTAATGACAAGGTCAACCAGGGCGCTGATCCATACGCTTTGCATCAGTAAAACAATACCCAGGGAGACCGTAATATATCTGACGGCCGTATAATAAAAGATACTGGTCGCGCCTATGGAAAATCCTGCCAGTACCAGCCATAGTCTTTTTTTGTTGAGCTGTGTACGGTTAAGGTCTACCATGGAGCGTTTGTTGTAAAAGGAATTGATGACCAGAAAACCCAGAAAACCGATCAATAATTGACTAAAGGTGATTTCTACAGTAGTAAAACCAGCCTTATAGGATAGTTTGACGAAAGAAGTAAGCGTGCCATAGCAGGAAGCGGCCAGGGCGACCAGAATGCTGCCTTTCACTAATTGATTCATTTACTTGAGTTTACCGCTAAGTTTAAGAAAGGTCTTCTTCGGGTTCTTCCCTTCGTAGAGTATTTTGTAGACCGCATTGATGATGGGGGTCTTGACTTGATTTTTAGATTGCTCTTTATTGATCGTGTAGGCACTTTTAGCCGCATAGTAACCTTCCGCGATCATATTGAGCTCTGACTTGGCACTGTTCACGGTATAACCTTTCCCTATCATATTCCCGAAGGTCCGGTTCCTACTGAACAGGGAATATCCTGTGACCAGAAGGTCGCCCAGATAGGCCGAATCATTGATGTTCCGCTTCATCTTGTAGCGTTTTTTTATAAAGCGTTTCATCTCCTTGATGGCATTGCTCATCAGCACGCTTTGATAATTATCGCCATAGCCCAGTCCATGCGCTATACCTGCAGCCAGAGCATAGATGTTCTTGAGCACGGCGGCATATTCTGTTCCAATGACATCTTCGCTCACATTAGTTATTATATACCTGGTCTTGAGCTGCTGTGCCATATATTCTGCATATTCCTGAGTAGCACTGGCAATAGTCAGGAAGGAAAGCCTTTCTAAGGCGACCTCTTCTGCATGACAAGGTCCGGTGATCACGCCGAAATGCGCTATGGGCACCTTATAATGTTGCATGAGATGTTCGCCCACCAGTAGGAAACTTTCCGGGATTATACCTTTCACGGCGGAGAAGATGATCTTATCGCTCAGGTCTTCCTCTATCCTCTGTAGCTCGGATTCCAGGAATGCCGATGGCGTTACTAATATCAGATATGTAACGTTCCGTACCACTTCATTTATATCATTACTGATGTTCATCTTGTCTACCTTAAGGCTCACGTCGGTCAGGTATCTGGGATTATGTTGTTCTTCGATAAGGGATCGTGCGGTCTCCTCACTTCTAAAATACCAGTAAATGGGGGTTTTGTTCTCACTGAGGAGCTTGACCAGGGCGGTCGCCCAACTTCCACTTCCTATGATACCGATGCTTGGGTTGTTTTTTATCATACTTTTTTTCGATGTGCTTTTTGTTGTGCGTCGATCACCGCGACTGCCGTCATGTTGACCATTTCATCTACGTTAGCACCCAACTGGAAGACATGGGCAGGAAGATCCAGCCCCAATAATATCGGACCGATGGAATCCGCAGAGTTGAGTTCCTTGAGCAACTTATAGGTAGAGTTCGCAGCGTCCAGATTCGGATAGATCAATGTGTTCACTCGTTTATTCTCCAGTTTAGAGAACGGGAACTTGGCGTGGCGCATTTTCTTGTTCAAGGCAAAATCCACCTGTAGCTCACCGTCCACGCAGATATCTGGATGATGTTCATGAAGAAGCTTTACCGCTTCCTTCACCTTGGTCGCGGATGGATTCTTAGAGGCCCCAAAGTTCGTATAAGAAACCATGGCCACATTCGGTTCCAGACCGAACATGCTTACTGCGAAAGAGGTCATCTGGGCGATCTGAGCCAGTTGGGTAGCATCAGGGTCCACATTGATGGAAGTATCGCTGATGAATATCGGTCCTTTTTTGGTGTTCATCAAGTTCGTGGCCGCCACGATCTTCGCCCTGGGTTCTTTACCGATGATCTCCAGAACGGGTTTTAATACGGCGGGGTAAGCCCTGGAATAACCG
>P_1C_Liq_1_UnCtyDRAFT_1000313_pt1 | contig 11493 bp, 9 predicted proteins | sample Pon1CUnioCityCA_2_FD_10230 | JGI IMG/M metagenome (IMG submission 10230) | reverse complement strand
ACATGTGAAAACAAAAAGTATAGAAATATTTCACTGGCCCAATCATTAGCTGCATGCAGCGCTGTTCCTGAATATTTCGATCCGGTTATCATTGGAAAGCATCGCCTGGTAGATGGCATCGAAACAGCTAAAAATCCGAGTCTAATTGCATTTGAGTATGCACGTAAGATTTTCCCCGATGATTTACTGATACTGTTAAGTCTCGGTACTGGACAGTTGACGGGGGGCAATTATGATGATATGGAAGTAGAGGTCGATCGAGTTCATCAAACGCTTTTGGAGAAAGAAAAGAATCGGGAAAATCAACTCATATATCATCGTTTTCAACCAAGCCTCAATAGTGCGGAACAAGGTATGGATGCTGCCTCTCCTGCAAATATACAAGCTCTCATGGACGATGCTGAGGCATTTATTGAGACACAGAAACCTACTTTTAAGAAATTAATGAATCAATGGCGATCATAGAAATAAAAAAGGCTGCCTCGAAAGACAGCCTCCTAATTAATTAACCTGTAGAAGTTAATAATTGATCCGTTGTGTTCTATAACGGGGATTAAAATAGAAGGTTTCAAAAAAAATGAATTTATTTTGTGTAATCCTCCTAAGCGCTTTATACAGAGTACTAGTGAAGTTTTAAAAAATTATTTTATTACTGCTTTTCTTTTTCAAAAAGACCCACCGCTTCGATATGACTTGTGTGCGGAAATTGATCGACGAGACTGATTTTTTTTGTGATATACCCGTTTTCCTCTAGTGTTTTAATGTCTCTTGCTTGTGTCGATGGATTGCATGAAATATAAACGATACGCGAAGCATTGAGGGCAATAACCTTTTTAAGCGTTTTTGGTGCAATGCCTGCCCTTGGCGGGTCTAAAACAATGGTGTCAATTTTGTTGATATATTCTGGGTAAGCCCGTAAAAACTTTCCAACGTCAGCTGCGTGAAAGGTAATGTTGTCAATTTTGTTTCTTTTGGCATTGCGTCGAGCATCCTCTATGGCTTCTTCCACGATATCAACTCCAATAATATTAGCGTCATTCGTTCGTTGAGAAAGGAGTTGACCAATCGTCCCCGTTCCACAAAACAAATCCATAATCACTTTATCTGAATAGTCGTTATTCCCTTCAAAAACATAGTCTAAAGCTAAGTTGTACAATCGTTCTGCACTTTGTGGATTCGTCTGGAAAAAGCTTTCCATACTGATTTCAAAAAATAAGCCGTTTAACGTTTCAACGACATAATCCTTTCCAAAAATTAAATCGCAATTTCCATTTTCTATTTTGGCCCGATCAGCGACGTTGTCATTAATAGTGTGTTGAAATCCGGCAATGCGATCTCCCATTTTTTCTTGCAAAAACTCTCCAGCAGCGTGAACATCGAAGTTATCTAGTCCCTGAGAAGAGGTGACCAGATTAATCAGTAACTGGTTTTGGTGGAACGACTTACGAACAACAATGTGTCTAAAAAAACCTTTCTTTTGAGGCGGGTGCCAGGCAGGGAGTCCGGAAGCTTCTAAATGTAGTCGAAACGAAGAAAGAAAATTCTCCCACTCTTCATCAAATAGTCCAGAAGCCTTATTAAGACTTTCAACTTTCCACCATGTACCGCGGTGTTTAAATCCAAGTGCAAATGCATTATCTATTTCCTCATCTTCCACAATATCGTGTTCGATACACGAAAAGGAATATTCCATTTTGTTGCGATAGTGATAATTAATCGGGGATGGAATAAATTGGTCAAATAAATCAGATATATGTTGCAGGTCACCGATACGCCGATAAAGTTCTAAAGTGACCTCTTTCTTGTATTTCTGTTGAAGTTCGACTGGGACATGAATATATGGAGCGCCACTAATTTCTTGGTAGGAAGAGATTTGCTCCATTGGAGAACGTTCGAGCACTTTTAATAATTTACATTCTGCGTGTTTTTTGCGTTTTTTATGTACGCGTGCTAATACTTTCTGCCCTGGAAATGTGTTTTGTACAAATATGACATATGCACCATTTTCATCATGCATACGTGCAATTCCTTTTCCTCCATACGCCATGTCTTCAATTGACACAGTGATAACTTCTCCGCGTTTAATCATTTTGAGTAAATTTTACGATGAGTTTGTGTTGCTACAATAACCCGCGTATGATGCCTTTTTCGCTTTCTTCAACAAAATCAATCACCATCTTTTTTAGTGGCGAATGTTCAAGTTCAGATTTTAAAGATTCCAATCCTTTTGAGATATTGTTATTTTGAACAAATAGGATGCGATAAATATTTTCAATGAGCTTAATGTCATCTTCTGTAAAGTCTCGTCTGCGCATTCCAACAGCATTTATTCCTGCATAGCTCAACGGCTCACGAGCTGCTCGCACAAAAGGGGGGACATTTTTTCGAATTAAACTAGCACCCGCAATAAATGAATGGGCTCCTATATGCATAAACTGTTGTGCAGCTACTTTTCCTTCTAAAATGGCATAATCATCAATCTGGACATGACCTGAAAGACCGGTATAATTTGCGAGAATAACATGGTCTCCAAGTATGCAGTCGTGAGCAATGTGGACATAACCCATCAATAGACAATGCGAACCAATTACAGTTTTCATTTTATCGCGCGTGCCACGATGGATAGTCACACATTCGCGAATAGTGGTATGATCGCCAATTTCAACCGTTGTATATTCTCCGCCAAACTTGAGGTCTTGAGGAATGGCTCCAACAACAGCTCCTGGAAAAATTGTTACATTCTTTCCGATGCGTGTACCTGGATAGATGGTCACATTAGGACCAATATGAGAACCAGTGCCAATTTCTACATCTTCGCAAATCGTCGTGAAAGGCTCAATGGTTACTTGGTCTGCTATCGCTGCACCAGATGATATAGAAGCGAGTTTACTGATCATCCTCTTTTTTGTCTTTTACGATTTGAGCAAGCATTTCAGCCTCTACAACAAGTTTTCCACGTACATATCCCTTACCACCCATATTGACAAGTCCTCTGCGTATGGATGATAACAACTTCAGTTCGAACACTACCGTATCACCAGGAAGTATTTTTTGCTTAAACTTAACGTTATCAATCTTCATGAAATAAGTAGAGTAGAGGTGTGGTTCGTCTACCTTACTTAGTGCAAATATTCCTCCGCATTGCGCCATAGCCTCAATCTGTAAGACGCCGGGAAATACTGGGTTGTTGGGGAAGTGTCCCGTGAATTGGGGTTCATTCATTGTGATGTTCTTTACACCAATAATGGAGTCATCACTGATTACCATTACTTTATCAACCAGCAAAAATGGATAGCGGTGGGGTAACATTCTTTCAATATCGTTGATGTCAAAATGAGGCTCGCAATCGAGATCAAACTTTTTAGGAGCATGTTTTTGCTCCTTGATTTTTTGCTTCAACACTTTCGCAAATCGTGTATTTCCTGAATGGCCCGGGCGTCCCGCCAGAATATGCGCTTTTATCGGTTTGCCAACAAGCGCTAAATCACCTACAATATCGAGCAATTTATGACGAGCTGGTTCATTCTGAAATTTCATTTCGTAATTGTTCAACGTACCGATTCCTTTGATCTCTATTTTGAGGTTTTCTTTGCCGAGCAATTTTGCGAGGTAGTCGAGCTCTTCCTGACTCACGTCATCGCGTTCAACTAAAACAATTGCGTTGTCGACATCACCACCTTTAATCAAGCCATTTTTTGCCAAATACTCTAATTCGCGAAGGAATACAAAAGTTTTACATTGAGCAATTTGATCTTTGAATTCTCCAATTTTATAAATCGTAGCATGTTGAGTACCGAGGACGGGTGAATTATAATCAACCATGACCGTCAAGCGATACTCCTTATCTGGAACTGCTAAAAATTCGATCCCCTTTTCCTCATCCTCCCAAGGAATATTTTCATCGAGTTCCAGGTATTCGCGCTCTGCTTTTTGTTCCGCAAACCCTGCTTCTTCAATAGCATTAACATAAGAAAGCGCACTACCATCCATGATTGGGATTTCAGGACCAGACAATTTGATAAGTGCATTATCAACCTGCATACCGTAGAGGGCAGCTAAAATATGTTCTGTAGTATATATTTTGACTCCTTTTTTTTCAAGTGTGGTACCTCGCTCTGTAGAGACTACCAGATCTGCATCAGCTTCTACAGTAGGCTCATCTTCCAGATCTGTTCGCTGAAATTTATATCCGTGATTTTCTGGTGCAGGGCACAATTCTACTACTACTTTTTTACCAGTGTGTAATCCAACACCGACAATTTTAGCAGAAGATTGTAAGGTTCTTTGTTTTTCTGACATAGTTATTCCTTATCGATCAGTACTTATTATTTTTTATCCAATTCGTTGATTTTTTTCAAAATCATGGGTAATCTTCTAAAACCGATATATGATTTCTTGAAATCTTGAATGGGAATCCCTGGAGATCCCATAAGCGTCATATTAGGTTTTTTAACAGAACTGGGAATACCCGACTGAGCAACGATTTTCGTGTCATCAGCTATTTTAATATGGCCGCTAATTCCAACCTGCCCTCCAGCCATGACGCGTTTCCCAATTTTCGTGGAACCAGCAACTCCTGCTTGAGCAGCCATTGCGGAGTGTTCGTCGATCTCAACATTGTGAGCAATCTGTACCAAATTATCAACTTTTACGCCAGTACGCAAGATGGTAGAACCTAAAGTAGCGCGGTCAATGGTGCTATTCGCACCGACATCCACATGATCTTCCAAAATGACATTTCCGATTTGAGGAACTTTTTGAAAGTGTCCATTCTCATCGGGTGCAAATCCAAACCCGTCAGCACCAATTACAGCCCCAGCGTGAATTAAACACTTTTTGCCAATCTGGCAATCGTGATAGATTGATGCATTTGGATGAATTACAGTACCTTCTCCGACCACGACATTATCGCCAATATAGGCATTAGGATATATTTTGCAATTGCTCCCGATTGAGGCGTTCTCCCCAATGTATGCATTTGCACCAACGTAAATATCATCGCCTAGTTTTGCGGAATCCGATATGAAAGCATTTTTTTCTATTTGAGGATCCTTTTGACGCATCTCATTATAGACCTCTAACAGTTGCGCAAAACAACTGTATGCGTCATCCACGCGAATCAAGGTGAGTGAATCTGGTAAGGGTTTTGTTGGTTCAAAAGATTTATTTACGATAGCTATGGCAGCATCGGTCGAATAAATATGCTCTTCATATTTCATGTTTGCAAGAAAAGTGAGGGTTTTTGGAGATCCTTCTTCGATCTTAGACAAGCCCATGACGGTCACCTTTGGGTCACCTTCTAGCTGTCCATCTAAAATTCCTGCGATTTGTTCTGCCGAAAATTTCATTCTTCAAAAATATAAAAAGAGACTAACTCCCTGCGGTTAATAACGTATATTTTTTTAACAACGTATATTTTATTTCTTGCGGTTGGCAACCGGGTAGCACAAAAAGTACTTCTGGACTGGACTGGATAATGCTTGAATGTTTAGGTTGTCGGCAGCACGACTGACATCGATGACGTCTCCTGTTTTCATGAGTAAATTGATTGTTTCCTTTTCTTCATTATAAGCATTGTTGCGCAAAACTTCAGTATGAACGAAATAGCTCGCCTCTTCTTTAGAGAGTTCTAAGTCTTCTTGAACACGGTTCAGTTCTTGCTGGATCCGCGATGCCGAGAATGGTACTTTCGCAATTTCAATCTTAAAGAGCTGACGGTTGATTAATTGCCTTGAAAGCAATGATAAAACACGGTCTTCACTTTGCTGCCATACTTTTACGGCTCCTAAAATATCGTTGTCATCCAATTCGGCGAAAGCTTCCAATAGATCGGGGCGTTCCAAAAAGTCTTTATATTCAAAGTCATTGGATAAGAAAAGTGTAAATGCAGGACTCGCAAAAAGTTGTTGTCCTGATTGTAGTATAACTTTTGCACGTTTGAGTATTTTGGAAAGAAGTACTTCAGATGAAACGACGGTTTTATGCATGTACACTTGCCAATACATTAGTCGACGAGCTACTAAAAACTTTTCTATGGAATATACACCTTTCTCTTCTACGACGAGCTCGTCATCCTTTACGTCTAACATGGCGATAATCCGATCGCTACCGATGACGCCCTCAGAAACACCCGTGTAAAAACTGTCTCTATTGAGATAATCCATTCGGTCCATATCAAGTTGACTAGAGACGAGTTGATGAAGAAACGGTTTCGGGTAATCATCTTCAAATATGGCGAGTGCGGTATCCAGTTGACCATCGAACTCCTTAGTTAACCGCTGCATAAATAGACTGGAGAGGGCTTCGTGATTGATGTTTTTAACAATATCATGTTCTAGCGTGTGACTGAAAGGTCCGTGACCAATGTCATGAAGAAGTATAGCGATTAATGCCCCCGTTTCCTCTTGTTCTGTAATTTTGTGACCTTTCCGTCGTAAGGTATGTATAGCTTTGGTCATGAGATGGGTTGCTCCCAGCGCATGATGAAATCGGGTGTGAAGCGCTCCTGGATATACCAAGTGCGACATACCAAGTTGTTTAATGCGGCGAAGTCGCTGATAATAGGGGTGTTCGATAAGATCGAAAATTATGTCGTTCGGCAGTGAAATAAAACCGTAGACAGGGTCGTTAATAATTTTCTTCTTGTTATTTGTATTCCGTTTCGGACGCAAATCTGTACATTTAAAGTTGACGTAAAATTAAAAATAATCAAACAATGCAGGTGAAAATTCTTTGGGCAGACGATGAAATTGATCTTTTAAAGCCACATATTATGTTCCTCGAGCAGAAAGGATACGAGGTGGATACAGTAAATAGTGGTAGTGAAGCCGTAGAAAAGTGCGAGGTACAAACCTATGATATTGTTTTTCTGGATGAAAATATGCCTGGAATTTCTGGTTTAGATGCATTGACGAAAATTAAAGAATTACGCCCTCTGGTACCTGTGGTGATGATCACCAAGAGCGAGGAAGAATCGATAATGGAGGAGGCTATTGGTGGTAAAATTGCGGATTACTTAATCAAACCTGTTAACCCCAATCAAATCCTGCTGAGCATTAAAAAGAATCTCGATAAGGGAAAGTTGGTATCGGAAAAAACGAATACAAGCTACCAGCGAGAGTTTAGACAAATCGGTATGGATCTCTCCGACCGTTTAGATGCTGAAGAGTGGATTCAATTATATAAAAAGTTAGTTTATTGGGATCTCGAATTTTCTGCACTCGAAGATCAAGGAATGCAAGAGGTGTTTTACATGCAGTTGCAGGAAGCCAATTCGCAGTTTTCTAAATTCATAGAGGATAATTACCTAGATTGGATTAACGGAGTTGAAGAATCGCCCCAGATGATTCATACCTTGTTTAAAGACCGTATCGCTCAGCATCTGGATCAACCAACTTATTTAATTGTTATTGATAATTTAAGATATGATCAATATCAGGTGTTGCGACCCGTTCTGGGAAAATATTTTAACCTGGACAAGGAAGATATGATTTATTCCATATTGCCCACGGCTACACAATATGCAAGAAATGCCTTCTTTTCAGGATTATTGCCTTCTCAAATCAAGCAAAAACATCCTGAATACTGGGTTGGAGAAGATGATGAAGGCGGAAAAAATAATTTTGAGGAAGAATTGCTGCAAGGTCAACTCAAGCGTCTCGGTAAATCGCTGAATGTTGGGTATAACAAAATCACTAATCTCAGTGCTGGTAAAAAGCTCAATGAAAATTTTCATCAATTGAAAAACAATGATTTGAATGTGATCGTTTACAATTTTGTGGACATGCTTTCACATGCTAAAACAGATATGAAAGTGATCAAAGAACTCGCAGATGACGAGGCGGCATATCGATCATTGACCGAAAGTTGGTTCGAACATTCGCCCTTACAAGATATTCTCAAAAAAATTGCGGCAAGTGGTGCGAAGGTGATTCTCACAACTGATCACGGAACTGTAAAAGTGAATAACCCTGTGAAAATTGTCGGTCCGAGAGATACGAATACTAATTTGCGTTATAAAATTGGTAAAAACCTGGATTACAAAGCAAAAGATGTATTTGAGGTGAATAATCCAGATGATGCTTTTCTGCCCAAAGATAATATCTCTTCTACGTACGTTTTTTCAAGGGAGAATAACTTTTTTGTTTACCCGAATCGTTTCAATCATTTCTCTAAATACTATAAAAACACTTTTCAGCATGGTGGGATTTCATTGGAGGAACTGCTCATTCCTTATATCGAAATGTCGCCGAAATAGAACTATCTTGAAAATCACAACTAGTCATAAAGGCTGGAATTCGATGATGAGAAGACCATGAGTTCAAGGCTCAAAATGGGAGGTTTTCATTTGCTGGTTCTATTTTTAGTGATTTTCGATTTGAAAACGAAACCTTCAAAATGTATGGCTGATAATAGTGGAGGGACATTGTCGTAACAGGTGCCCCTTTCCGTTCTTATCAAAAATGTATCTTTGAATGCAAATAGGGGATGATGAAATTTTACGCAGAGAAAGAGTCTGATCTGGTTCATATTAGTACGGAACTGCTCAATGCTTTTCAAAATGAAAGTGTTTTTGCTTTTAAAGCTCCAATGGGAGCTGGGAAAACAACCTTTATTCGTTACTTGACCAAAGCAATGGGGGTGACTGATGAAGTGAATTCACCGACCTATGGTTTCGTTAACGAATATAATAGCCCCTATTTTGGAACGATTTATCACTTTGACTTCTATAGAATAGAGTTCGAAGAAGAAGCTTATGACATTGGTATAGAGGAGTACTTGTATGGTGACTCTAAGGTTTTTATCGAATGGGCCGAAAATATTTATAACCTTTTGCCTCTATCTTGCGTATGGATAACTATAACCAAAGATGACCAAGGTGGTCGATTGATTGAAGCCAGCGTATGAAGACAGATCCAGAAATTATCAGAAGCCTTATGAAGGAAGGCCGTCTACTTCCTCAAGAGGAAATGTTAGAAATAGCCAGAAAAAAAGGAAGTTTGAATATCGGTGTTCCGCGCGAAGATTCATTTCAGGAACGCCGTGTAGCGCTTGTTCCAGAAGCGGTCTCATTACTCGTAGCAAATGGTCATGAAATCAAAGTAGAGACCCGTGCAGGAGAAAATTCAAATTTCACTGATCGCGAGTACAGTGAGGCAGGAGCTCAAATTATATATGATCGCAAAGAGATTTTTCAGTGTGATATTATCTTTAAAGTATCGCCACCTATCGAGGAGGAGGTAGAGATGATGGGAACGGACCAAACATTAATTTCCGCATTGCAAATTACCATGCAACCTAAAAAGGTATTGCAAAAATTAATGGAAAAAAAGGTTACGGCGATTGCCTGGGACTACATGCGTGACAACGAAGGTCATTTTCCAGTAGTGCGCGCAATGGGGGAAATAGCTGGAAATACTTCTGTACTTATTGCTGCCGAACTGCTCAACACTTTTCGGGATGGAAAAGGAGTAATGCTTGGAGGAATTGCCGGTGTTCAGCCGACTGAAGTTGTTGTACTTGGAGCTGGAACGGTAGGTGAATACGCTACTCAATCAGCGCATGGTCTCGGATGTTCTGTAAAAGTTTTTGATAACTCGCTGGGAAAGTTGCGCAGGTTACAGTCGACAGCTGGTATGCGTTTGTATACGTCTGTGATACAGCCGAAAGTACTTACCAAAGCATTGATGCGCGCAGATGTGGTTATTGGAGCAATCCGATCCCCCATCGGTAAAACACCGTGTATTGTAAATGAAGATATGGTTAGCAATATGAAGCCAGGGGCTGTGATTATCGATGTGAGTATTGATCAGGGAGGGTGTTTTGAAACCTCGGAGGTCACTAACCATGAGACACCGACGTTTGAGAAATTCGGTGTTACCCATTACTGCGTCCCTAATATAGCTTCCCGCGTTTCCAGAACTGCCTCTTTCGCTATTTCGAACATCTTTTCTCCTGTGTTGATTGAAATGGGAGATAAAGGCGGCAGTAAAGAATTAATTAAAAACAATCAAGGCTTCAGAAGTGGGGTGTACATGTACAAAGGAACGCTCACGAGTGAGATTTTGGGTAAAGTTTTTGACTTACGTTACAAAGAAATCGAATTATTACTCATGGGAATGTAAAGGAACGCTATTTTTGCGAGAAATTAAATGTCATGAGCGGATTCTGGAAAAGGCTACGATTTTATCTTTTTGGATTTTTGATTGGTTTAATATTTGTTTTGATCTTCTTTCAGAATCGAGGTTGCTCGTGGACACCTCAAAATCGGGTCAAAAATGCAATTCTCGATAAAGTAATGGTTGTTCCTGATCATCATTTGGCTAAAAATTCCGAATTAGAAGGATTTGCAGCCAAGGAGGCTATCGAATTTCTCAATCAGGCATCCGTGAATTTTGGTGAAAGCCTAAAGGATCAAGATGTTTACCCGAAAGTTTACTTGCTCCAACGGGAGAAGGAATCACCACAGCAATTGACCTTTTCATTGTATGAGGATAGTTATATTACGGTGGTTGAACCAGTAGAATCGGCTAAAGAACTCGAGCGAAAAGAGGCGTTTGAGGGGATGGGTACTTTTATACGTCTCCCTAAAGATTCAGCTTTGGTTTATCTTGAGAAATCAAATTATCTCCAATGCAAAGCACGAGGATTAAATTCTACCAAACAGGAAGATATCGTTCAAAATTTAAAAAGGACTGGAGCAATTAATTTTGATAAGAGCGATTTGATGCTGCCAAAGGCCGAACATTATATTCATTTCCGTCAGAATGATACACTGAATGTGCGCGCTAAGTCCATCTGGTACGAGTCGCGCATTACTTTTAAAGACTTTCAGTGGGATTACACATTGCCTTGCGAAGAATGATCGGTTATTTAACGTCAACCGGAACGATAATCAATTGAACAATGGTCCCTCTTTATACGAACAGTCATGCATAGGGCTCTACTAAGATAAAGGATGATACAATAAAAAAAACTGAAATTTGTAACGCGTTTAGTATTCCTATTTCGCTGAACGATTTCTCTAAGATACTATCTATATTTTCTGCCGACTATGGTGTTTTGGTAGCTAGCGGTAACAGAGTTCCTAACGATTGTCCGACTTCTTTAAAACAGGATTTTTTTCACCTGCTTCGATGGGAAAGTTCAAATGATTGACTTCTGGTGTTATCGGACATGAGAAACGATGAGAGTACACGCAGTATGGATTAAACGCCGCGTTGAAATCAACAGTAATGGTTTTGGAGCCTCTTTCTCGATGCAATTCTAAATACCTTCCACCGCCATAAGTTGATGCTGGAGCATTGACATCTTTGAAAGGAACGAATAGATAATTGCGGTATTCTTTTCCTTTCAGTTCGAGGTTTTGATAGGCTGCGAGTCGAAAGGTTTGATCGTCATGTTGTAAACAAATCCATCCATAACGTCTGTATTTTGGTTTTCGTTCGGTGGATGTGGGCATTTCAAAAGCCTTTCCTTTGTCTTTGATTAGAT
>P_1C_Liq_1_UnCtyDRAFT_1000312_pt1 | contig 11526 bp, 3 predicted proteins | sample Pon1CUnioCityCA_2_FD_10230 | JGI IMG/M metagenome (IMG submission 10230) | reverse complement strand
GTGGGCCGGCTGGCATGATCGGAAGAGTCGACAGAAGGGAGGTCAAGGACGTGGAGATGCCCGACAAGCAGAACCGGGACCTTCGTTTGGACCTTCAGACAGACAGAGTCAAAAGGAAAGCCAGTCCAGTCAGGCGACTTTCCTTGGAGGTTCAGGAAAAGGTCAAATGACGGGTGGTGTTTCGTCTGGTGGCGATGCACCTCCCCCAGACAGAGGAAACGGTGGTGATGGTGGTGGACCACCAGATCGACCAACTGGATCATCCTCTACACCACATGATTCGGGGCCTCGGCCTCCGGCTCGCCCACCACCTGGCTTACGGCCACATGGTGGTGGCGGTGGTGGTGGTGATGATCCAGGAGATGATGGAAGAAGACCGTCAGGAAATCCTGGTGATGGCCCTCCCGACAGGGATCCGGGCAAACATCCAGGAGATGGTGGAGATGATGGCGATGATGATCGAGGACATGGACAAGGACAAGGAAGCACGCCATGGAAATTCGGCGGTACTAGGAAGAAGAGTGATCGCGCTTATGGCGCAAATATCACTCAGGAAGATGGCGGTTTCTTCGAGAAGACGCCTTCAAGAAATGCGAAGCTTCGCAGTTTACTGAGGGGTTCAAGACCGGATCCTTTGCTGAAGCCTGCGGAGCAGGTGGCTGAGCACCCAGACATTCAAGCTCACCGAGTGAGGATTTTCGGCAAGTCTCCGGCAGTGGTTTCAGAAAGCTTTCGTTCCACCACGGCTTACGGCCAGGATGGAGCGGAAACCGACTGGGATTACATGACGGCGGAGATGCGGGGTGCTATGATAGCCATGAGACAAGCAATGGGCAATCTTCAATCTTCCCAAGGACCAAAGGCACCTGACGCCCCTCCGTGGCCTGGAAGAAACAAGGGTTTCGTGGCACACCGGAGAGCAGTGGTGGCCTGGTTGGAAGAAGGAAGGCTGTCCGGAGTGAAGTGGTCCCACATGTGGAAGGAGTACAGACGATCCTTGCACAAGGGAGCCACAGACGGCAGTCCAGCTGCTAAGATTGACCACTGGTTCATCGTGTTGGGCGACAATGACTATACCCCCTCGACGGAAGACCTGTTGGAGATCTTTCAAGTCTTGTGGGAAGACATGGACTACAGTTTGTTGCCTCCGGTCGAGGACCAGAGACGTCGTGACTTGCAGCAATGGAACCGCATGATGTGGGATGGAAAGGATCAGCTGCATGAGTACTACGATTCCTACATGGAATCTTTGCAGCGCGTGATCTATCACCACGCGGGTCAGATGCCGTTGCCAGAACGTCAGTTGCGTGAACACTTCCTGCGATCCATCCGTGTGCGAGATTCGGCTCTCAAGGAGATTCGCACTACGCGAGTCGCTTGTGGCCTTCACCCGGAAATGGATCTCAGGGAGACAGTCGTGAAGCTGGCGCAGTTGGAGTCAACGAATGGTCGCTCTCACATCTCTCACACCTACGATAGAGCTACACAGCGGTCGTATGTCGTGGATGTTTGGGGTGATGAGAGCACCGGTCATGAGATGGACTCTGATCCGGGAATTTCCACGTTCCATATCGCTTATGGCGAGGAACAGGTCTCTCAGGACGAGTCCAGTGAAGAGGAAGACCAGGATGAAGAAGTCTGGGAATTGACGGACAACGAAGAACACGCTGACGACACAGAGTGGTGTTACTATGTTGATTCCCAGGAAGGTCATCTCTTGCCCTGCATTGACGACTGGTCTGCAGCGCCATGGGATGATCAGTACACTGGCGAGGAGGACGATTCCCTGCCGACTGTCCGTGTGTACATGGGCAAGGTCTTCCACAAGCGTTTCCCTCGCAAAGGCAAGGGGAAAGGCAAAGGAAAAGGAAAAGGAAAAGGCAAGAGCTCCAGCCATCCTGGAAACAAAGGAAAAGGGAAGGGTTCTGGAAAAGGAAAAGGCTCTTTCAAGTATCGCAACAAGGATCTTGAAAAGTCTGCCTGGTTCCGAAAGAAGACACCCAATCGTTTTCCCCAGGATGTGTGCTGGGAGTTCGCAAAAGGCAAGACGTGCAAGTACGGAGACAAGTGCCGGTTCAAGCATGCGGAGGAGAAGAAACCTGTCCGAGCGCAGCTGGCTTTGGAGGACAAGTCAGAAACGGACGAGGTTGATGCGTCTACTGCGATGGTAGCTCCAGCGGGCTTACGGTCCAAGAAGCAACCATCAGCAGAGCATCCGTGTGCGCAGTGTGGTTCCACGAGTCATTGGTACAAGGACTGTCCACAGGTATCTGCTGAAAAGCGAGAGCGGTACCGCAAGGTGGTGGCCAAGGTGCCTGCCATGACGGCAGCCCAGATTCTGGAACTGGACCGACACTTGGTACTTGAGGAAGCCAAAAGGCTGTGGCGTGAAGAGGACTCATCCGATGCTGGACGCATGCCTTCCGGCAGCGGGGTGGAGTTCTCGGAATAGGGACTCGGCGGTCCAGCTGCGGGAGAGACACAGCTGGATGACGCGAGAGAGTCTCTCGAGTGGGACTGGGATTCAGTTGCCGAAAGGTTGGATCCCAAGTCCATCGGAGTGAAGACGACGCTGAACCTGGTGGCGAGCAAGACCCATTGCCATGGCATCCTGGACACAGGATGTGGTGGTGAGGTCATGGGNGAAGAAGCNTTTCGCCGGATTCAGACGTACGTCAAGAATGCCATTGGCAAGAACCTGCCNNGNACNGCGTTCGCACAAAGACCGTCCACGTCTGTGGCGCGTTTTGGTGCTGGCGAAACAGCGGCAGTGTTCGATGTCAAGTTACCCTACCGTCTTGAGAAAGACGGGGCATGGCACTTTGTCTGGTGCTCTGTTCACAAGGATGCGGCGAAGCATTGTCCGTTCTTGTGGAGCAGAAATCACTGGACAAGAATGAGGACGGCCGGGATCGAGATTGATGTGCCGCGTGGATTGGCAGTCAAAGGAAGCAAGGTGGCAGCTCTTCCAACACACCTGGACCTGCTGACCTTTCCTTTGCTAGGTCTCGATTTCCGTGATCCTCAAAAGGCGATGATGTCTATGGAAATGGTGTCCACGGCTTACGGCCCAGACAACATTCCAGCGACGTCCGTCTTGTTCGTGAATTCCTGTGCAGTTCAAGAACTGAGGAGTCAGGGGACCGGTCAGTCCGCTCCCTGGAAGATTGACATGGGAATTTCGAAGGACAGGCATATGAAGCCTGGAGGTGGAGAGATTGTCGTCATTACGGACTTGCAGTCCAAATGGCTGGGTCGGATTGGACGCATCACGGTTCCTCCGAAGGTGTGCCAGTCTAAGGATCCGAAGTTTCTTTTCACTCTCTTGGACGATCATACTGCGGGAGACGGTGCAGTTCAGTGCAGTGGACGGCAACCAGAGGAGATCAACTATTGCGGCGTTCGTAAGGACGATGTGCGAGTGTTGATCACTGAATGGTCTGCCTACACTTGGATTGCCCGTGACCTGTACCAAGTGATCTTGCAACGTGTGTACTTGAACGTGGCCTTGTTCAAGAAATCGTGGGCCGATGTCCGTAAGGACTGGCGGTCTCAGATGTCGCGAGCATGGACACGCTACAAGTACCGGAAACGTATCCAGTACAAATCGGCCAAGATCAAGGAGCAAGCCAACGCCTACATGACTCACAATCGGAAGGCGAAGGCAGAAGCCATGAAGAAGCTTGGTGTGGAGACCATGGTGGATCCGAAGCCGAGTTCCATTCCTGTGCCTACGGCACTTGGGACTTCCGCTAAAGATCCAGGTGGAAAAGGAGTACATGCTGGCGAAGCAGTTTTGGATTTGGGTCCGAAGAAGAGTTCCTTTCGTGTGCCTACGGCACTTGGAACTTCTTCCAAAGATCCAGGAAGAAAAGGAGTACATGCTGGAGAAGCAGTTGGAGTGAAAACCGAGAAACCAAGTTCCACCAAGGTGGAACCTTCGGTTCATGTACCAGATGATCCTGGAGATCCCGACGATTCGGATTCGTTTCCTCGGGAAGACAGTTCGATTCCTCATTCCGAATCTGAGGATGACGACATTGATCCAGGAGAGGATGATGCCGCGGAGATGTCCGAGAACAAGTTGAAGGAGATCGTGACGAGACGGAAGCTGGACTTGAAGAGCATGGGGGAGAAGGAGTGTCTTCACCTCCATGAACAGTTCGGCCACTGCACAGACAGTCAGTTGGCTGGCTTGTTGAAGAGGGCAGGTTTGCCCAAGGACGTAGTTAAAAAGGCTTACGGCCTTTCGAAGAAATGCTGGAACGAGCTTTGCCAGGTTCCCCGAGTGGGACGCAAGCCCGTTGTTGGCATGCCCAAAGGTGAGTATTTCCGGGATGTCCTGGAATTTGACTCACTGGTGATCGAGTGGAGTGATGAGGCAAGAGGCTTGAGTACTCCACATCAAAACAAGATCCGAGTATTGAATGTGTGTGATGCCGCTACGCGATGGCAGCGTGCATACATCATCAAGTCGGAGACGAGTGCTGATTTGCTTCGCGCATTGACCAAGCACTTCCGCACTTGGGGCAAGTGGACTTCGGTGCAATGTGATCCGCTTAAGGCGCATCATAAAGTACTGGAGGGCCTTGCTGTGCTCGGAATCGATCACCATGTATTGCCCCCGAGATCGCAGTTTTCGAACGGCATTGTTGAACGAGCAGGTGGTCTACTTCGTGAAGCTTTTGTGCGCACCATGCGAGGCTACTATCGCAGTGGTGTGGCTCGTCCACCCATCCAGGAAGTCTTGGATGAGGTGTGCAATGCCCGAAATGATCTGGGGACAGTCGGAGGGGGTGGACCTTCTCCGAACGAGTTGGCTTTTGGCCAACGCATCCAGGGACTCATGGGACGGACAAATACTGAGTTCCAGGATTTCCATGCTGAGGACGAGGATCTTCCATCGAGTCTCCGGAAGATACTGAAGAACCAGTTGGAGATTCAAACGAGAGCTAGGCAGGCTTTTCATGAAGCGGACTTACGGTCCCGTTTGAAAACCGGTCTTGCGCTCCGATCCCTCGTCGTGAACCCACTCTCAGCATGGGCGAGATGGTTTGGGTGACACCAAGTGAACAGACGTCGCTTTCGCGAATTGGTGTCCGTGGCCCCTACACTGTGGTGGGAGCCACTCGAGCCAGTTACTGGATTTCTGGTTTCGGGAGAACTGCTGAAGTGAACCGTCGGGAAGTTCATCCTTTTCAGCCACGGCGTTTCAACCCTCATGTGGACTCGCGGGACGAAGATGTCATGATGGTACCTCCGGAAGGACACCCGCTTACGGCGACCGTCCTGGACGATGTACCATCCTCTTCTGAGTCTCCACCGGTAGTCCCCACGAGAACTGAATCGCGACTGGAGGCAGAGAGGATGCCCGGCCCACTGGCAGTCGATCCGGGGTCCAGACACAAGGACACTACCCCTGTGATTCCTTTCGGTGTAGGTGCTCCCATTGTGCCTACGGCACCGGGTGTTCCTGCAACGGAGGGGGATCAGGATGACAAGGATCGTCCGGGGGACCCGTACTTCGATGACAACTTTTCCATCGTTGCCCCATCAGATGAAGACTTGTCTGATTGGGAGTCCGTGACTGGTCCTCTTCAAACGATCCAGGAAACAGAAGATGAAGATGAGGAGAGTTGGGGCCCGGAAAGTTGGACTTCAGTGTCTACCGATACGCCGGATCCCGACGAGATTCTTCAACCGGCTCTGATGACCTTGCGGAGTCCCACCAAGGTGCAATGCCTGGTGAGCGCCAAGACAGGCGAAGTTCGCAAGGTAGCCTCTTCCAAGAAGCGAAAACCCAAGAAGAAGAGTGTGGCCAAGGAGGCTCCGCCGAAGGAGGTTCCCTCTGGCTGGCGAGCCACAGGCCATGCGTCCTTGCCGGGCCACATCTTCGTTGAGTCAGAACAAAGACGGTACGAAGTCTTCACCAACGGAGGGGTGGCCGAGGAGAAGGACAAGCAAAACTCCAAGAGTCAATGGGAGCTTCGCGCTGGTCGAGCTATTCGCGAACACGAAGCCGACCTATTGGAAGAGAAGCTTGGCTTGAGCGACTGCGATGATTCACTAGCTAAGGCGCTTAAGGTATCTGGCTGGTCTGAATCAATGCGGTCGTGGTGCGAGAGTGAATGTCACAATCGCAAGGAGCGTGACGTCATGGCAGCCATGCTTACCATGCGTGAGCTTCGGCCGTTGGAGGCCAAAGATGAAGGACATCATCATGAAGCCAAGCAATCCGAGCTGGATAACTGGACAAAGAATGGAGTGTACGAGATCGTCGATCGCCGACGGCTTACGGCCAAGACTCGGCTTATCGACGCACGGTGGGTGTTGACCAACAAGGAAATCCGGGGTGGTCCTCGTGGTGAGGTCACTTCGATCAAGCGCAAGGCGCGGTTGGTAGCGCGAGGATTCTGGGAACAGATCCTTGGTGGTGGTGCCGGTCCCGGTTTCACCACGGATGCACCCACNACCAGCAGAGACTCATTCTACGTGCTGATGGCTGCAGCAGGCAAGCTCCGAATGGACGTAAGTTCTTTGGATGCTGTGACTGCGTTCTTGCAGAGTGCGCCNGGCCTTGAAGCGGATCGCTCAGTTGCACTGGAGNTCCCTGCCGACGCGCGNCGCATGTTGAAGCTTGGCACGAATGATGTTCTGCTGTTGAAGAAAGCCGTGTACGGCTTGAGTGACGCTCCACTGCGGTGGTTTCGCACGTTGGATGACGTGCTGGTGAACCGTCTTGGCATGACACGCAGTGTCTTGGATCCGTGCTTATGGCACCTTCAGGACCCTGCGACAGGTGAAATTGCCATGGGAGTTGGAGCACACGTGGATGACTTGTTACTGGTGACTGCGAACTCCAAATTTGTTTACGACAAAATGGAGATTCTGAAATCCAGTCTCAAGTTTACCGATCTGGAGTTGCCGCCTTTCAAGTACTGCGGCAAGCTAATTCGTCGTCGAGAAGCTGGACAACAACAAGCTCATACCTCGGCAGAGGCGATGATTACATCGACTGAACCTGGTTTCACAGTCGATCAAGGGTTCTACTCGCAGATGGTCAGTTTGATTGATGTTCCCCGACATGCTCAACCAGAACAGGAGTGTCCGCACATGAAAAAGGACTTCCAGTCACTTATGGGTGTCCTGATGTGGTTGTGTAACTCGAATCCAGCGCTCAACTACCGCTGTTCGAGTTTAGCCGGGGAAGTCAATTGTTTGACGTGGGGAGCCGTCAAGCGGCTGAACGAAGCAGCAACTTGGATCAAATCCAATGTTGCCACATTGCCGTACCTTGCGAGTAAGGACAAGTGCGATCCCCGCAAGATGACCATCGTGTGTTACACTGATGCGAGTTATCAACAGGAACGAGGATGTAAGACACAAGGTGGTTTCTACATTTGCATCACCGATCGGCTTAAGGCCACATCGGAGCAAGTGCAAGATTCTCATCTGTTGTCTTGGTGGAGTGGCCGATTGAAACGTGTTGTTCAATCTACGTTCCAGGCAGAGAGCTACGCTGCTCTGGAAGGATGGCAACGTGCCTCGTATCTGTCTGCTATGTGGGCAGAAGTGGTGCTTGGCCATCCGCCGTCGCATGTCGGTATGTCGCATCCCGATTCGCCGAACGTGGTGTGTCTCACCGACTGTGCGTCGCTGGCTACTCACATGAAAAGCAACCGTTTCATCGTGTCTGATCGCAAGTTCACCGCTACACTAGGTGTGCTGAGGCAGTTGTTGAAGGAAGATCGCATGGAGTGCCGTCACATCCGCACTCAGCTGATGTTGGCTGACGGACTCACCAAGGCCATGGATGGCCAGGCGATCTTGCAAGCGATCGGAACCGGTGCGATGCGGTTGGTTGCTGAAGAACGGAACAAGAGTGCAGCTCCTGTTCCGGCGCTGAACGTGCGGTACGCGCCTCATTCCTTCTGGCTTACGGCCACCGGTTTGGGCGCGGTCCAGCACGGCTGATGGTTCAGCTGAGCAGTGCTCAGCTGCGGAGGGGTGTTGAAATTCCTTCCCCGGGTGCCGATCTGTTCCAAACAGATCTATTGCGGGAAAGCAGCGAGCTTCCCGCCGGCGCTCCGGCGCCTCCCGGCGAAGGAACCCTCCCCCGCACCGGGCACCGCGGGCGAGGGGTGTGTGGTCCAGCCTCACACTCTCAGCTGCACCATCAGTGCTCATCAGTGGTCCCGTCAGTATCTTGGTCTGCTTCATCAGTCTGGGTACTTCGTGTGGCTGGTTCATCTTTTCTTCTTTGCTCGTCTTTGCTATTCCGGCTTGGTGTGTTCAGGTACTTCTGAATGCATGTTGTCCGCTGGCGTAGCGCAGGGCAGAGGGGTTTTGGGGTGAGCCTGTGTTGGTACCTTGTCTGTTGTCGTGGTCTAAGCTTGCTCCGTCATGGAGCGTCGGGAGCGATCCAGGAGTCGGGCTAGGGCATCCTTGCCCCAGCCCTGGCAAAACCTGTTGTCGGAGATCCTGGATTTGGGCGATGCTGACTTGACGGTCAGTGTGTCACGTGACCAAGACCGTGCGTTGGTGGTCTTGGTGCATCGAGGATGCCGGTTGCAACTGGAAGCCCCTCGGGGTGCGAGCCGCGATCTCATTGACGTCGGTCTCCAACACCTGGCATCCTATTACAGAGTTGTCGTCGAGGCCGGACGGTTGGTCAGCGGGCTTACGGCCCCACCTGAGCCGATCACTCCAGCCTCCTCGTCTGCTCAGTTTACTCCGCGTCGAGACCCTGAGGCACGCATGCAGGAATTGCGAGAACAACTGTATCGTGATCATGGAGCATCTGCGCAACAGAGGTCTCGCAGTCGTTCTCCTGCGGCTTCTCAATCGTCACCACCATCCCGGTCTGTGGATGACCATTGGCGTGTGCCGGTGGCACCCGAGGTGAAGACTGAGAATCCGGGCGTGGAGAGCGTATTCTGGAGCAGGGTGACAAGTGGAGAAGCAGTGTCGGCTTCAGGCTTACGGCCGGAAGATCGACCTGCTGGTGACAGTGAGGCAGCGTCTGCTTCGGGCTTACGGCCGGCGAAGCTACCAGCTGCGAGGAGTTCAAACTGGCAACCATCAGTGACTGGTGGTCGAGCGAAGCTGAATCCGCGTCCTGGTTCTGCTGCTGCGAAGGCTCAGGCAAAGAGAGCACGATCTCGCGACCGAGTCCGCAGCCTCCGAGTGTTCCCCCACCTCCGGTGCCGGGTGCTACTCGGGCAGGATCATCGCCAGCTTCGTCGAAGCCATCTCAAGCTCCATCCAAGCCCCGAAATCGGAATTCCAGGTCATGGCCCCGAGACCCTGCGTCTGCTGCCATGCCACCGCCTGCGAGGCGGTCACCCAAGATCCATGAAGGTCCTGGCCGTCGTGGGTGGGGTGTGGTTCCGACTGGGGATTATCCGGAGTGGGTGCTGAAGACACCCTACCAGCGAGTGACGACCGTGCAGTCCTTGCATCATGGCACAGAGTCCTTGCGGACGCCATTGGTTTGCGAGGAGCTGCCGAAGGTGACCCCTGGCCACCATGGCACGGGTTTGCACACGGCGTCACCGCGTCAGATGGCGGGGCAGTACTACAGGCGGCTTACGGCCGGCCTCGTGCTGTCTGCCACCAAAGTGAGCCACGAGGATTCTATCCGGGACAATTCGCTGCAGGTCCTGAACCTGAACATGGGCCCACAGCGGAAGTGTCAAAAGGCAGATCAGAGCAAGCCTGGACGGTGGCTCTTGGAACAAGGAGTAGACTGCTCGTTGTCCGAGCGCTGGCACGACATCCTGGGCATCGCATCCAATGCGGGTCCTGCGAACAAGTCGCGCGTGTCGGAGAAAGGCGGTCAGGTGGACATGGGTCGAAGCGTGCAGTCGCTGTTGGGGTCGGGCGGCATTGCGCTCATCCAAGAGTGGAGTGAGCCGATGTGGCGGTCCGGAGTGACCTTTACAGCGGGGTGCGACGGGGACTGCGGCATCGCGGGGGTCCGTCCTGCTTATGGCAGTATGGCAACCTGTGGTGACGTTCCTCTGAAAGACCTGGGTCCTTGGCCGATCTGGTCAGCGAGTGGTCGTGTCAAACTGGGTGGCAAGGACTCCTCACACACGATGGGGATGTGCTTTGCCTTGGTGGACTTGGGGTCTCCGCTTACGGCGGATGATGCCCCGGAACGGTATGCTGCTCCGTGCAACTTTGCTCTTGTGGGAACGGTGCATGTTTCGACCAAGGCTGGTCGAACCGCGCACCAGTCTGCCATCCAGGTGGTTGGCTGGGCAATGCGTCACTCACAATCTGTGGAGAATTGGTGGCCCGTTGACTTCGATGAGTTGCCTACTCATGCTCGAGCTCAGATCCAGGACTGGATGCTGGAGGCATGGAAGGAAGAGGCAGCTGATGTCATGGAGGCACCAATGGAGCAGCAGATGCGTGATTTCTGGAAGCTGTACGGCCCGGTGATTCGAGCGCGCTTCTGGAATGATGAGTACGAGCCCAGGTTTCCATTCGACGGTGAGGATCTGGGTAAGGATGAGGTTCTGTCTTCGACCTGGCAAGTGCTGGTGGAAATGGACGGTCACAAGGCGGAGTACTTGTGGCAGGACTCNTCNTTCAGCAAGCCAGAGGAGACGGAGGACGAGGAGAAGGAGTTGCTTACGGCAATGCACCTTTTCCTGGAAGCACCGAAGTGCGAGTATGGTTCTCCCCGTTGGCCACCAGCGATGTGGAAGCCGGAGGAAGGACGCAGTTTCCTGGGCATGCGGTCCACGGAGCTGGTCAATCCTTTCCTCCATTCCCCGTCTCTGGTGCAGCAGCAAAGCCACATCGGGGAGCAATGCGAGGATCTGTTTCCGTCGACTGGCATTCGAGGGAGGATGACCATGGCCCCTGTGGAACTGGGCGGTGGGTATGCTCTCTCTGATGGTTCGGTCGTTCCGCCTCAGTGGGAGGTGCTGTCGGGCGATTGGAATGGCACGCTGGGTACCAGACCAGAGAGGGTCTTGTATCACGCGCAAATGCATTCCATTGGCCTGGGCACACCGCGCATGTCGCAGCGGCGGCTGCACAATCATCCTCTCCCGGAAGACAGCTTTGCGCTTACGGCGCATAGCTCAACGGAGTGGTTGGACAACGCTGCCGTTCGCGTGCCCTTCATGGCGGCGGATTCGGATTGGGACAAGGATGACACGGAATGGAGGGACAATCAGCTTATGGCTGTGTCCCTGAACCGTGCATCTCATGTCCATGTGGGGGACAAGAATGAATTCCTGTCCTTCTGTGCTGATCTGCGAATGGTCGACACCGACGGCTGGATGACTGACCAATCCATTCACCTCTTCAGCTTCTGCACCATCCACACACCGTGGAGCGGTCGGCTGCGTTGGGGTTGCGAGGATGGTCAGTTGCGGTGGCCGAGTTGGGGAGCCATTTCCAACGCGGCCCCGCAGGACGACGACATCCAGTCGGTTGAAGCTTCGCCTTGGCGTCATCTCGGAGTCACGGACCAGCCTCGGAGAAGTTTGGACTTCTACCAGCCGA
>P_1C_Liq_1_UnCtyDRAFT_1000311_pt1 | contig 11533 bp, 1 predicted proteins | sample Pon1CUnioCityCA_2_FD_10230 | JGI IMG/M metagenome (IMG submission 10230) | reverse complement strand
GGCTGCCCCAGTTCGAGGTGGTCTCCCTCCAGCGTCAATGCGTGCCCTCCCGTAGAGGAGGTGCCCTGCAGGGTGATGGTGTCCGCCGTGTACTCCTGCGCTCCGTCCGTGGTCACCGACGGAAGGTCCAGGGTTCCCCCGGCGTTCACCGTGAGGCTGCCCAGCGAGGTCGCCCCGCCGACCTTACCCTGCAGCTCGACCGCCCCCGTGCCCGCGGACAAAGTGAGATCGCCGGCCCCGTCCAGCGTGCCCGCAAAGGTAATCGCGCCCCCGCCCGCACCCGTGGTAACCGAACGGGCTCCGCCGCTGAGGGTGGCAGCCGAGGAAACAGTGATGGCCTCTCCGGAGGTCGCCAGGTCCCCCTCCAGGTCGATATTCCCCACTACCTCGTAGGACTGCGCTCCCGTCGTGGTCACCGACGGTAGGTCGAGGGTTCTCCCGCCGNTNACCGTGAGGCTGCCNAGCGGGGTCGACCCGCCGATCGCTCCCTGCAGATCGATCGCGCCCGTACCCGCGGACAGGGTAAGCGCCTCGGCCCCGTCCAGCGTGCCCGCAAAGGTGATCGCGCCCCCGCCCGTGCCCGTGGTGATCGTGCGGGCTCCGCCGCTGAGGGTGGCAGCGGAGGACAGGGTGATGTCCGCTCCATCGGTAACCAAGTCGACACCGAGCTCCACGCTGCCACCCAAATCGATGCTGGCGACGGAGGGAAAGGAGGCTGAGGTCATGTCGATCGCCTCGGTCACCGCCAGGGCGGTGGCCTCCAGGTTCACCGGGCCCTTCGCGGTGATCCCGCTGACGCCCTCGACCGTGCCGATGGTGAGGGCATCCTTGTCCAGGAAGGAGAATGGGGCAGAGCCCGTGCCGACTTCCGCCGCGAGCGTATCCACATCGTTTGCATTCGTGCCGAGATTGACCAGACCGTCCACCTCGAGGCGCAGCGCCCCCGGAAAGGTGAGGGAGCCACTGCCGGACTGGGAAAGACTCGACCCCGCGAGCACCCAGGGCCCGGCAAGCTTGCCCGAAGGCCCCACATTCGCGGCGTTCACCGTGATGGAGCCCGTGTGATCGGAACCCACCACCAGCTTGCCGGCGGTCACGCGGCCCAGCTCTTCCGCGGTGAGCACAACACCGTCGCTCCCCCCGGTTTCCGTGCCGAGGGTCACCGCGGTATTCGCCGTAGCGGGCTCCAGCGTGACCGTGGCGGTCCCCGCGTTGACCGCTTCGCTCAGGTCGAGATCCTCGGCTTGGAGCGTGACGGCGCCATTCTTCGTGCTGAGGCCGCCGATTTCACCCACCGTGCCGATGGTCAGGGGACCGCCGTTGTGGAACACCAACGACTGACCCGCTTTGCCGAGGGAGGTCGCTAAGGTATCCACATCATGCGGGCCGGTCCCGAGGGTGAGAGCGCCACTAACCTCCAGCCCCAGCCCCTCGCTGGTTACAGCGCCATTCAGCGTTGCCTTGGCCGCATCGATCCGAATCTCACTGGCTGTCGCGGAAAAGGCGCCGGTGACAACCAGATCCTGGCCGGAGAACGCAAAGGCCGGCGCACCGCTCGAGGCAGCAAAGCTCGGAGCGCCGAAAAAGGTGGTCTTCCCGCTGCCCGCCTGTTGCCGAAACCGCCCGGCCTCGAGGCTGCCCGCGAGGAAATTGCGGGCCGACAGCACCGTGACATCGCCGACCCGGACCGCGCCGGTGCCACCATCGATGCGAATATCCCCACCCCCTGCCATCAAGGTCAGATCATGGGCGTAGTCGCTGCCACTGCCGCTGAGTGAGCCGATCCAGATGTCATCCTCCGCTCCCGGGTCGGTGGCACCGTCGTTCGTCAGGTCCAAAGTCGTCGGCCCTGCTAACGTCACGGCCGCCTGATCGAAGTCGAGATCCTCGCCGGGTCGCCGAAGCGCGGAAGGTCCCGTGGAGCACTACCGGCGTGTCGGTACCCATCACCCGCACCCCGCCGTCGAAAAGAAAGGTATCCGCCGCGCTGTCCCCGAGGACAATCGTGCCGGTATTCCTGAGCTCGACCTGCTGCGAGAAGGTGTTGTCCGCACCGAGCAGCGAGAGGTCGTAGCCCGCGGCCGCGGTCGTCAGGCGATCCACCTGCAAATTTCCGGCCACGCTGACGCTCCCCGCGCTGCTGAGTTCGAGGGACCCGGCGAGGAAATCCTGCTGCAGCGAGATGGTCCCGCCTCCGGCATCGACAAGAAGCGCGCCCGCACCAGTGAGGGCGTCCGTCCATGAGATCGTGCCGTCCTCGTTGGGACCGGTGCTGTCCACCGAGACACTCTCGCTAATTTCCGTCTCCCCGCTCCCCACAAAATTCCCACCGCCCGTCCGAACGGTCACTTGCTCGGCCATCATCGCCGGTGCACCCGCACCGGCAGTCGCCTTCAGCTCCATCGCACCGCCGGTCGTTTCCAGCTCCACCTTGTCGGCCAACTGGATACCCGGAGCGGACACGGAGGATTTACCGTCCAGCGTCAGGGACTGCCCTTTCAACCGCACCGCACTGTCAACCGCTTCCTTATCCCAGTCGATCAGAATGCCCGCGGCGCCGTCGTCGGTGGTGACCTCGCCCTTGAAGGCGATCGACCCCGTGGCCGTGAGCCGGGAATCGTCGAAAAAGATCCCTTCCTCTTGGGCCGATGCATAGGGTGAGTCGATCCCCCCGAAGGTTGCGCTCCCGACGACGAAATCCGACTCGCGGATATCGATGGCCCGACCGCCCGAATCGCTCGCCGCCTTCAGCGTGAGCGCCCCGCTGGCGGTCGCGGTGTCCATTCCCTCGATCTTGATCCCGGTGGCCGCATTCGAGCGTCCTTCCATGGTGATGGTAGGGGCCGCCATCGTATTGACCCCCGAACCCGATCCACCCGGCGTAATTTCGATGCCATCGCTACCCACGGCGGTCCCGATCACGGACAGGGAGCCGCTGGTCTCGAGTGCCGCCCCATCAAGGTCGACCCCATCCGAGGTCCCCCCTCTCGAAGTGCCCTCCAGAGAGAGCTGCGAGGCCGCGCTGCTGCCGATCGTGCTGTCTTCGTAGAGACGAATGCCATCCCCGCCCTCGGTGCCCCCCTCACCGCTCAGGGCGATTGCCCCGCCGGCTGCGTCGATCACGAACTTGCGCAGGACCACACCTCTGCCCTCACCCGGACGGTCCCCGGTCGGCTGGTCGGCGACGATTCCGGAGAGAGAAACACCTCCCTTGCCTGCAAAAATCCGGCGCGGCGTGGTGTCATCATTCCCATCGATGCCTTCGCCAGTCCCGTACGCCGTCCCGGAGATCGACACTGCCCCGTAATCAGACGCCAGCCCGGTATCGTCGGCCACGCGGGATTGGAGAAGGACATGGTTTTCGATGCTGACTCCATCCCGATCGCCGTACGAGGAATCGGGAGGTGCCGGCAGGCCGGTCGGCCCGACGCCCGTGACGGTGATCGCACCGCCGGCCGTCGTGCGCAAGGTACTGGATCGCAGCCCCACCCCACTCAACTGGATGGCATTGGTGGCACCGTCAGCATCCCAGAGGCCGGCCGTACCGAGGATCGTCAGGTCGCCGCTTTCCGTTTCGATAAGCACGGAATTTTCATCGCCGGCGGCTTCCCTCCCCAAAAACACCCCTCCGTTAAACGATGCTGATTCCGAGCCCCCGGTCCCGTTGATGGTGATGTTCCCGCTTCCCGAGGTGACCAGGGAAGTGGCCTCGGAAGCATCGGCCGCCTCCTCATTGCCGAAGATTCGGACGCCGACACCCGAGTGGGGGGATGCGGCCGTGGCTGTAAGGTCGATGTTTCCGCCGTCGCTCTGGAGCTGGACCGCCGCTTGCATCCGGATTTGTTCGGCCGCGACCAGCGAGACATCAGCCCCCAGCGCTATCACATTATTCTCCTTCCTTCTCAGTCGGATGTCGGTCCCCGCATCCGCCTGCAACCCGCCGTCCAGTTCCGTCCCGCCGTCGATGTCGATCCTGCCGCGCGCCATGAGCTCCAGCCCGCGCGCTCCGGTCAATGGATCCAGGTCGATGGAACCGTCGCCCCGGGTCACTCCGCTCTCGGTGTACTGGCCGGCCGTGGTAAGGCGCAGCGCGCCGCCGATCTCATTGGCCTCGGGAAGCGCGATGGCCGGCGCCGCGGCGACTGGGGAGATCGCTCGCTCAAGCGTATCGCTGATCAAGACCGCCCTGCCAGCCTCGGATCCATCAAAGGTCAGGCTGCCGTCACCGTTGACCTCCGAGACGGTGATGGCACTGCCGCTTTGCGAGACGGTGAGCGCATCGGCGGCGGAATAGTAGGCGAGGCCGGGCGCAAGGATGCCATCGGCAAAGAAGTGGTCTTCGGTGGTATCCAAATCGAAGGTATTACCCGTGACCACGAGTTGGCCGGCACGCAGGAAGGTTCCCTCCGCCTGCCGCACATCCCCTTCCCGGGCGTCGATGGAGAGGGTCCCGGCGACAAGGCTGTCCGTCAGGGTCGTCCCCGCGCTGGCGTCGTTGCGCAGGGTGACATCGGCGGCATCGAAGGCGGTGGTATCGATGGTGAATGACCCAGGCGTTGTAATGATCGCTCCCGAGGCCTGAGTGAGTGCCCCTCCTACCGTGAGGCTGATCTCGCTGGAGCTGTCGGAGGCGGTAATACCCGTTATGGAATCCGACCCCATGCTAATATCTGCCACCTGAAGTTCGTTGCGATCCACGATCGAGGCATTTGCATCGTTGGACAGCGCCAGCGCCATCTCATCGATGTTGTTGTTCGCATCGGAGAAGTCCACATGCCCGGTCGCACGGACACCCAGTTTCGAGGCGCGGAATGTTTTCTCCGCAGTCACAATCCCTGCTTGTTCAACGAAGACCTTTGGCAGCTTACCGTCAGCTCCTACGCTTCCTTTAAAAAAGATCGATCCAGTGCCGGAATGGAGCGTAAGCTCAGGCGGCTCTAATTCGCTTCGACGCAATGGCCCGTCGAAGATAATGCCTCCACCGGCCGGCCCCGTTGTAATGGACATCGGATCAGTAAAGTGTGCGGGGTATTCAAACCTAACGGGGCCCATCAGCTCGACCTTCCCTCCACCGTTCGTTGCTTCCGTATCAATTTGATGGATTTTGTTATAGCTACCGGCATCCAGCCGCACATCGCCCCCACTACTCCGTAGTTGACGGACGTAGAGGATTTCACGGGACTTTATGTCGACGAGACCGCCGTTAGTCGAAATCCGTTCCGCACCAAAATTCTGCGCGTCCTTGGCCGAGAAATCGCCGCCTCCTGTGAAAAACCCCGGGGAACGAGGATAAAAATCCTTTCCGCTGATGAGGCCGCGGTGACCGTTTAAATTGATATCGCCACCCTGGGTATACACACTGGCCGTCCCGCCTGCGGTCTGCCAGAGCTGGAATTTCTTGCCAGAGCTGGTGAAGTTACCGCCATTGGTCTCTATGTTTTCCGAGATAACGACTCCGCCGTCCCAGCCAGCGTTTAAGGTCACATCCCCCCCGTCAGTGTTAACCACAACATCCATCGGGCTCTGCAGGTCAATGCTATTTCCCCTGGCATCGAAATTCCCGCCCTCAGTCCGGACTCTGCCTCTGAGCTCCAACCTTTGGCCATGGGACCGCAGCTTCACATTACCACCCGAGGTCAAAATGACATCATTGCCGTCGTCGTAACGGATCAAAGTCTGTGAACCGGCAATGCTAAGATCCCCACCGCCGGTCTCGATCGGCGCGTCAATATCGACTCTTTCCGAGAAGTCCAGGTCCACCGCACTCGTAGCGGAGTAATCGATCGTGCCATTGCTCGTGGCGGTGAACTTTCCGCCCGTGGCGGTCAAGCCACCCACCGGTGACTGAATGGCGGCATCCAGGGTGAGGTGACCAGAGCCGACATCGATCTCCAACGGCCCCTCGGCGTAAAACCCGCTGCTGCGCCAGCCTTTGAGCGCGAGATCCCCCTGATTGACAAAGCGAAGCGTCTGCCCGGTGGCATCCGCTGTGCCCTTGGAAGTATTGACCCCCAGCACATCAACCTTGTTGTCGGCATCCACCAGCGCGATCTCCCCGGTAAGACTGGTCAACGGACTGCTGATGGTATGACTGGCCAGGTTGAGCCGCTGGCCCTGGATCTCGGCCCCATCCGCAGGCTGGGTGATGCCGCCATTGCCCCGGGCCTCCAGGGTGATAATGCCGTCGCTGCCGGCGGTGCTGCCGCTCCCCCCGAGCGCTCGGAGGGGCACCGGCGGGAGGCTCAAGCCCGCGTTGTCATCGGTCTGCAGGAAGATATCCCCGGAATTGCCGCCGGAGGCCCCGGAACCATCTCCACCCCCCACCGATAAAGCGGTGTAAGTCACCCCACCGTCCGACTTCAGGGTGATGTCGCCCCCGTGGCTGCCGGCACCGGCCGCATGGTCGGCACCGGCGGCGTCAAGGTTACCCACCGCAATGAATCCGTTGTCGTTGGCGTTTTCGGCATCCAGGAGAATCGCGCCCGAGGCTGTGCCGCTGTCCGCGGATGCCCGTGTGCGCAGGATCGCCGGGCTGCCGTCGCCATCGTCCTCAGCGGTGATACCGCCATCGCCGGCCGTCAACGTGATCGCGCCCCCGCGCGTCTCGATGGTGTCCGGAAAAGTCACCGCATCCGCCGCGATGGAGAGACCGCCACTGCCCAGCTGCTGGAGAGGCGTATCCAGCGTGAGGCTGCCCATCTCGATACTGAGGGCCTGATCCGGACTCACCTGGACCTGGTTGGCCCTGATCTCGGAGCTCCCGCCCTGGCTGAGGAGATCGCCTGTAGCGGTGATCGTGCCGGTTGCGTGGTAGGTCTGCGAGGAGCTGGTCGTCACGGCCGGCAAACTGAGGTCCGTACCGCTGATCGAGACAGAGGTCGCCGGATTCGCGCCGCTGCCGATGGCCTCGGCCACCGAGACATCGCCGGTGCCGGCGTCGAGGTTCACGGTGCCGGTCAAGGCAACTCCGTTGCCGATCGTGATCGTACCGTCGTCCCCGTTCTGGCCATCCCCCGCGGTCAGGTCCGCGTTCTCCAGGGTCAAGCCGCTGACACTGCCGCCGTTGACATCGCCCAGCAGGCCATCGGTGAGGTCCTCATCGCGGTTCACGAAGAGCCCAGTGATCTTTTTCGAGTTACCGTTCAAGGAACCGGTGAAGGCGCCGTCGGCGCTGGTATTCCCAACGGGTACGAATCCGGCCCGCCAAAGCCCCTTGTTGGCGCGGAGGGGGGTCGAGACATCGAGATCCTTGGCGAGGGTATAGTCGGCCCCGGGCGCCTCGTCCATCAGTTGGAGTTGGCGGCCAGTGGTGATCCGGGTGTTCCGCTCGCTGCGGAGGAACGGCCGGGTTTCGCCGTCGACCATGGTCCAGGTGTCGTCGAAATCGAACCCGCTCCAGCTGCCACCGGACTTCGTGCCATAAGTGGACTGGGTGTAGGCGCCAGCCGCGTTGCGGCCGAAGGAGTTGGTGACGGTGCCCTCTGAGTCGCCGACAATCGCTCCAGTGTTTTTACTACCGAGGACCACCCCCGTGCTGAAGGTATTGACAATCGAGCCTCGGTTGTAGCCCACCACTCCACCGACCGTGTCATCCCCCGTCACCCGGGCCGTGGTGAATGAATCCTTCAGAAGAATTCCGCCTCTTTGGAACCCAACGATACCACCGAGGTTGGAGGAAAAGGTAATACCCAACTCGGCGACCTCTCCCGCCGTACTGGAGCGAAGAATGGAAGCGGAGCTACTACCCACTAAGCCGCCAATGTTGAAATTCCCCATCACTTGCCCGGACACATGCGCATCACGGATGGCGGGGCCGACCGGGTTGCCATTAATCACTTCGCCGAACGCACGCCCCACCAAGCCGCCGACCGAGTCCTTGCCTTCCACCTTCAGCTCTTCCAGCCGGAGGTGGCTGACCCGGCTGTTCTTTCCCAGCTCCCCGATCAGGCCAACCTTGTCCTCGCCCGGCCGCACGATGGTCAGCCCCGTGATGCGATGCCCGAGCCCGTGGAGATTCCCCCGCAGGCGGTTGTTGCTCCCCCCGATCGGCTCAAACCCCTTCCCCCCGTTCCACGAGGCCGTCGCGGAGGCATCGATATCGTTGCCCAACGCGTAGTTCCTCGCGAGGTTTCCCTGCATTCCCTGGAGATCGGTGCCGGTGGTGCTCCCGGCGTCGCCCAGCTGGGTAATCACCTGGTAGTTCTCGAGACTCCCGCCACTGCCCAGCTGGTCGCTGAAGTTCGGGCCCGCGGGCAGGGTGATGGGCGCGTGGATCCGCACGCGCGCCTCACGGCCACTTCCGTCCACGCCATTGCTGCTCGCCTGCCCATACCGGAAGGACAGCGAGCCATCCGTGGCAGATCCGGTGGCGGGCCGGCCGTCCATCGGAGCCTCGATCCGGATGTCGCGGCCCGCTTCCAGGACGAGTTCCCGGCTGTCCCACTGGACGGGGCCGTTGAGAGTGAGATCGCTGCCGGAGCCGTTCGCGACGAGGTCGATCGTGTCGTTCTCGCCCACGACGATGGAGTCGCCGGTCAGGCTCATCGACCCGTTGCTGGTGACATCCTCCTTCAGCACGAGGGTGTCGGCGGCCTCCGCGGTAAGGGCGCCCGCAGCAACGGTGGGGTTGCCCTCCGTCCCGATGAAATTCAGGTCGCCCCCGGAGCGAAAGGCCAGCGAGCCCATGCCGCTGGAGTTGACTTTGTTGACATAGATCGGGTTGCCGGAGGCCCGGGTGTCGAAGACGGTGGCGCCGGCCGTGATTCGGTCGAGCCCGGTTGAGATTCTCAGGGTGGTCCGCTGGTCGAGCCCGAGGGAGATGCCCGTCGAAGTGGCGGCCAGGCCGTCGCGGATCGTCACGGTGGCGGACCCGACATCGAGGGGTTTGCCTAGACCGAAATTCGTGTTGGAGACCACCGTGAAATCATGACCGCCGGTGGCAAGGCCCGCGTAGGTGGTGCCGCTCACCCCTCCTGTGACTTCGCGGATGTTCAGCGCTCCGTCGGTCACGCCCTTGTAGTTGGTGAGGTTGCGGACGAAGACACGGGAACCGGTCTGACCGCCAAGGAAGTCCAGCTGGTTGTCCCCTTCGAGAACGAAGCCCTCCTCCCCGTCGCCACCCACCAGGATGAGGTCGCGCGTGTTCATCCGGCTCCCCTCGGCCTGCCGGAGGCCGTTCCCGCTGGCGAGGTCCAGCTCGAGGTTCTTGCTGTCGATGTTCGCGAGCGAGACGGTGCCGGTCCCCGGGCTGGCGTTCCTCACCCGGATGCGGACATCGCTGTCGATCGCATCCACCCGTAGAGTGCCCCGCAGGTCCACATAGGGGTCGGTGTCGTCGGTGGTGCTGAGGTCGACGGCCGCCGGGGTCTCGTCGCTCGCATAGGTGGGTAGCTCGATGGCGAGGTCGTCCCGGAAGGAAAGCGCATCGGCCTCGACGAAGCCCTCGCCGGTGTAGGTGGTGGCGTCCTCGAAAATCGCCGTGTCCGCCTTCAGCTTTTTCGCCACTTCGATGGATCCCCCCGCCTTCAGGGTGATGGTGCGGGGGGTGTCAGCATCGTGAACGCCGCTGTTCGCCTCCTTGAACTTCAAGTCCCGCGAGGCGGAGAAAACGATATCCCCCATCTGGGCGACCTCGTCGGGCTCGAGCTGACCCACGAGGAGGTCGCTGTTCGTCCCGGTCGTCGCAAAGGTGGTCGTGCCGCCCTCGGTTTTGATGTTCGGGAGTCCGCCGCCCATCGCCATCCGGGCGTTCGGGAACGCACCCCCGAGCCCCATGTTGGCGCCGTCCGCGACCAACCGGAGGGTGAGATCGCCGGCCCCCGCTGTCGGGTCATCGCGAACCACCCGGGTGTTGATGTTGACCCCACTGATGTTGGCCGTGGACTCGAGGGTGACCTCCGCCCCTGCGGACGAGAGCCCGTCGTACTGCTTGCCACTGACGGACCACTGATGCCGCCCGTCAGCTCCTTGACGAACATATCCACGGTGTTCCGGAAGTTCAGGGGCCCGTCGATCTCTCCGGCGAGGTTCGCGACCTCGTTGTCCGCAGTCAGGACAAAGGTGCCGCCGGTGAGCACGAGCTCGTCGGCCTTCAGGCCAGTGTTGACCAACGAAACCACCGACCCTCCCGTCGTAGAGAGCTGCAGGTTCTTCGTATTGATTTTTCCCACCCGGATCGCCGGCGACTGGTTGCCCCCGGCCCCTGCCTCGAGAAGCACGTCGCCAAGAGGCGAACCGCTCCGGCCCAATTGCGCCCCGGCGGCCTGGGTGATCTCGCCGTCGGTCTGCGCCCACAAGTCGAGCCCTCCCTCGGAGATAATGTCCGCGTTGAACCGGACGGCGCCCGCTGCCTCCAGCTTGAGGCGATTGTCGAGGGCCCCGCCATCGAAGTCGTCCACCAGCGTGATATCGCCCTGCTGCCCGGTTGTATCCGGACTGCCCACGGTGCTCACGGTGATATTGGCCGTGCTCAAGGAAGACTGCAGCTGGGAGACGGTCAGGACGGAAGTAGTCCCCCCGAAATTGGGCTCCCAGGTATTCCCGTCGCGTCGAAGGTTGGACCCAGCCTGCTGGTCCCGGATCTCAAGATTGGTCGGGTCGAGCAGGAGTTCCCCGGTCGCACCACCGGGCGCGGTGAGATCGGCCGTCCCCCGGAAATCCAGCACCCGCTTCCCGGAGACCTCCGCGAATCCACCGTCGCCCCCCTGGGGCCCGCCCCGGGCAGTGATTTCCCCGCCGAATCCGGTCGAGCCATCGGCCCACACGATCACCTCCCCGCCGTCCCCGGTGGCCGTAGCGCTGGCCTCGAGTTCTGCCCCGGGGTGGACAATCGCCTGCTCGGCGTTGCGGACGGACGGATCCTGTCCCCGCAGGCCGCCCCCGACCCGGATCGATCCGCCCCGCTCGGGACCGGAAGCCTCGAGCCGCGCCGTCTCCTCCAGCTCGACCCGTTCGCCGAGCACCGTCACGCTCCCGCCCTCGCCCTCCGACGAGGAAGCGTCGAGCGTTCCGGTCACCCGTGCTTCCCCACCCGGGCCGGCGTCCACGAGGATCTGCCGGGCCTCGATGGTTCCCCCGGCGACGATCCCGGGGGATGGACCCTCCGTCACGGAGGGGGCAGGTTGCTCCCCGGCCTCCCCCGCCGCCGGGGCAGTGGCCACCAATGCGAAGCCGCCCTCCTCCGAGGCCACGAGGCCGTCCGCCTGGGGCTGGCTCTCGGCGATGACCCGGCTCTCGAGGGAGCGGGCCGCCGACTCGGTCACGGCGACCGCGCCGTCCTCGCCCTGCACGGCCTCACCCTCCGCCTCGAGCTCGTCCAGCTCCTCCCCGTCCACGGTCACGGTGAGGCCGTCCGCGAAGGTCAGGGTCATCTGCTCGCCGGTGGCCAGGGCCACCGAGCCGGCCTGCGCCCCGATGACGCCCTCGTTGGTCACGGAGCTGCCGAGGAGAGCCACCACGGCGGCGTTGATGTTGCCCTGGTTCACCACGGAGCCGCCGGAGCCGGAGAAGCGGTAGTTGCCGGAGAGGAAGTCGC
>P_1C_Liq_1_UnCtyDRAFT_1000310_pt1 | contig 11551 bp, 10 predicted proteins | sample Pon1CUnioCityCA_2_FD_10230 | JGI IMG/M metagenome (IMG submission 10230) | reverse complement strand
GCTTCGCCTTGCCTTTGCGTTCCGAGGTCAAAATGAATCCCTTCGCTATGCTAACGCATAGTTGGTCTTTTTCGTTTTCTAGCTTTTAAGCGTAAACTCTACAAGCTTTCAAACGAAAAATCCCCGAAGCTTTGCTTCGAGGATTACATTCTCTAGTGATCGCGACAGGATTCGAACCTGTGACCGTCTGCTTAGAAGGCAGATGCTCTATCCAGCTGAGCTACGCGACCTTATGTTGTGAAGCGAAGCTGCCTGTCCGTCCGCAGTGAAACGGAGGCGGAAGCTACGCGACCTTATGTTGTGAAGCGAAGCTGCCTATCCGTCCGCAGTGAAACGGAGGCGGAAGCTACGCGACCAATCATATTTAAAAACAAAGCCACGCTTTGGGCGTGGCTTTGCGGTCCGGACGAGACTCGAACTCGCGACCCCCTGCGTGACAGGCAGGTATTCTAACCAACTGAACTACCGGACCAATATTTTTGAGATCGTTCTGCTATTTTGCAGGACGGCAAATGTAAAATAATTTTTCAATTTGTTTTTACTTTTTCAAAGAAAAATATTGCCAAATAGACGATGCTATTTAAAATCTAATTCGGCTTTTTAAGCCTTTAAAAATAAAAAACTGATTATTCGGCTTTTGCATCCTTATTAAACCTACTTTAGCACTTTAATTATTTTATTTTATTTTTTATGAATACAGGAACTGTAAAGTTTTTTAATGACACCAAAGGTTTTGGTTTTATTAAAGAGGAAGGCTCAGAAGAAGAACATTTTGTACACGTAACCGGATTGATCGATGAGGTTAAAGAAGGCGACGCTGTCGAATATGAGCTTAAACAAGGAAAGAAAGGTATGAACGCTGTAAACGTGAAAATCGTTTAACAAGCATCATCATAAATTTTGAGTACGTCCCCCGATTTGATCGGGGGACTTTTTTTTGTCCTAAACTTGATCTACCATGACTTTATAGGTCGGATCTTCCATCACATTCACATCAATAATTCGCTCTGCATTCTTCAATAATTTCTGACAATCAGGACTTAGATGTTTCAAATGCACCTTCTTACCGACCTTTTGATAGCGTTCAGTAATTTTATTTAAGGCCTCAATGGCAGACATGTCAACCACTCTGCTTTCTTCAAAGTCGATCACGATCTCATCCGGATCATTTAAGACATCAAACTTATCGTTGAACACAGTGGTTGAACCAAAAAAGAGTGGTCCATAGATTTCATAATGCTTCACCCCATTTTTATCAATATGCTTTCTTGCTCGAATTCGTTTGGCATTGTCCCATGCAAAAACCAGGGCGGATATAATGACTCCGATCAGTACTGCTAATGCAAGGTTGTGCAGCACTGCAGTGATCAAGGTTACGGTAACCATCACTAGAATGTCAGACTTCGGCATACGGTTAAAGGTCCTCAAGCTTGCCCATTCAAAGGTGCCGATTGAAACCATGATCATTAATCCTGTAAGAGCTGCAATGGGCAGTTTTTCGATAATGGATGAGCCAAACATGATGAAAACAAGTAACATCACGGAGGCTACAATGCCCGATAGTCTTGCTCGAGCGCCTGAGGAGATGTTGATCAAGCTCTGTCCGATCATGGCGCAGCCACCCATTCCTGAAAAGAATCCTGAAAGTACGTTTGCCAAACCTTGCGCCACTGCCTCTTTGTTGCCTCTTCCTCGAGTTTCTGTAATCTCATCTACAATGTTTAAGGTTAACAGACTTTCGATTAAACCAACACCTGCTACAATTGCTGAGTAGGGGAAAATGATAACCAAAGTTTCGAGCTTTAAGGGAATGGATGGGATGTGAAAAGGAGGGAACCCACCTTTAATGGAGGCAATGTCTCCAACTGATTTGGTGTCAATATCAAAGGCCACTACAATCCCAAAAATCACCAATATCGAAACGAGCGAAGCAGGGAGTGCTTTACTTATTTTGGGCAAACCCCAAATAATCAGCATGGTTAAGACCACAAGTCCTAACAAAACATAAAGGGAACCTCCTGTTAACCAACTTCCATCCGCAGTTTTAAACGCACTTAGCTGCGACATAAAAATTACCACTGCTAGCCCATTAACAAAGCCAAAAATAACTGGTTGTGGTACTAAGCGCATCAGCTTACCGAGCTTAAGAAAACCAGCTGACATTTGAAGGATTCCGGCTAGAATCACTGCAGCAAAAACGTACTCAACACCATGGTCCTTTGCCAAACTAACAATTACAACTGCTACGGCACCAGTTGCTCCTGAGATCATTCCTGGTCTACCCCCTAAAACTGATGTAACCAATCCCATTACAAAAGCCGCATATAAACCAGTAAGAGGGGAGAGGCCTGCAATTAAAGCAAAAGCGACTGCTTCAGGAACCAATGCCATGGCAACGGTAAGACCTGAGAGGACTTCGTTTTTATAATTTACTTTTTGGGAGAGATCAAAGAGATTTAAATACTTGCGCATGCCGAATTTTTGAGGGCGCAAAAGTAAGTAGATTATATGGCTTCAATAGATTGAATGCCTTACAATCTATGGAAAGAGAATAAAAGCGATTTGTATCGAATTCAGTAATGCATAAAAAAAGCCAATCACAATGATTGGCTTTAATTTTTTATGAAGCTAGACTTTATTTTATTTGGTCTACTATAGCTTTAAATGCAGTTGCATCATTCATGGCTAGATCTGCTAAAACTTTTCTATTTAGCTCGATACCTTTCTTATTGAGCAAGCCCATAAATTGAGAATAAGACATTCCATGTTCTCGAGTGGCTGCATTGATTCTTTGGATCCAAAGGGCTCTAAAGTTTCTTTTCTTTTGCTTACGGCCTACGTATGCAAACTGTTGACTTCTTTCTACAGCGTTTTTGGCTACGGTATGAACATTTTTTCTTCTACCGAAATAACCTTTCGCTTGTTTTAATACTTTTTTTCTTCTTGCTTTTGCAGCAACTGAATTTACTGATCTTGGCATTTTTTTTCGTTTTTTGGAAAGCCGCGGTGAGATTCACGCTTTAATGGGCGACAGTCCGGGTTTTTTTGATTGAATTGATTTACGATAACCTGGCTTGGTCTTACTTCATGCAAAGTTGCAACTTAATATTGTACTCATCTGCTTTGTGTACTAAAGTAGATTGAGTCAAGTTGCGTTTTCTCTTTGTCTCTTTCTTGGTCAAAATGTGACTTTTGAAAGCATGCTTCCGCTTGATCTTACCAGATCCAGTGAGTTTGAATCGCTTCTTAGCACTGGAAATAGATTTCATTTTAGGCATCTTGCTAAATTATTGGGTTATTAAATAGATTGATTTTACTTCTTCTTTTTAGGGGCAATCATCATAATCATGCGTTTCCCTTCCATTTTAGGCATAGACTCCACTGTTGCAACTTCTTCTAAAGCCTGTGCTAGCTTTAATAAAAGGATTTGACCTTTATCTTTGAACAGTATAGATCTTCCTTTAAAGAATACATACGCTTTTACTTTTGAGCCTTCCTCTATAAACTTTTCTGCATGTTTCAGCTTAAAGTCAAAGTCATGATCATCAGTATTGGGTCCAAAACGAATTTCCTTAACAACAACTTTGGTTGTCTTGGCCTTCATTTCTTTCTTTTTCTTCTTCTGCTCGTATAAAAATTTCTTATAATCAATGATTTTACAAACAGGCGGATCTGCCTTTGGCGAAATTTCAACTAAATCAAGATTAGCTTCATTTGCCAATTCAAGGGCTTTTTCAATTGGATAAACTCCTTGTTCTACATCTTCACCAACAACGCGTACTTCATGAGCATCAATTTTGCTGTTGATCTTATGCGGATCTTCGGTTCTTCTCCTAAAATTGCGTGTATTTCTTCCTCTAGCTATTTCTTGGTCCTCCCTAAATGGTTTTTATTAAATTATTAACTTCTTCTTGTATCAAACTTATGAATTCACTGATCTTCATGGTACCTTGATCACCTTCTCCGTGTTTTCTAACTGAAACCGTACCATTCTCAATCTCTTTTTCGCCAATGATCAACATGTATGGAACCTTAGATACTTCTGCATCTCGTATCTTTTTTCCTACCTTTTCATTTCGCTCATCAACGAATCCGCGAATATCGGAATTATTTAAAACATTTAAAACCTCTTTACACTTTTCATTGTATTTCTCACTTAAAGGCAAAATAGCCAGCTGATCAGGGGTTAACCAAAGCGGAAAATTACCTCCACAATGTTCAATAAGAACCGCAACAAATCGTTCAAGAGAACCGAAGGGAGCACGGTGAATCATTACCGGTCTATGTCTACCGTCATCGCTGCCAATGTATTCGAGTTCAAAGCGTTCAGGTAAGTTGTAATCTACTTGTATGGTACCTAATTGCCATTTTCGCCCTAAAGCGTCCTTTACCATAAAGTCAAGCTTGGGACCGTAAAATGCTGCTTCGCCATATTCAATTACGGTTTTTAGGTTTTTACCTTCAACCGCATTCTTAATGGCATTCTCAGCTTTTTCCCAATTTGAATCGCTTCCAATGTACTTCGTTTTATCTTCTTTATCTCTTAAAGAGATTTGAGCCGTAAATTCTTGAAAATCTAAAGCTTTGAAAACGTAAAGCACAAGATCGATCACTTTTTTGAATTCTTCCTCAACTTGATCAGGAGTACAAAACAAATGCGCATCATCTTGGGTGAAACCTCTTACCCGTGTTAGTCCATGTAACTCTCCGCTTTGTTCATAGCGGTATACTGTCCCAAATTCCGCAAACCTAATTGGAAGATCACGGTAGGAGCGAGGCTCTGACTTGTATATCTCACAATGGTGTGGACAATTCATTGGCTTTAACAAGAACTCTTCGTTCTCATTAGGCGTCTTGATCGGTTGGAAGGAGTCTTCACCGTATTTGGCATAATGTCCTGAAGTAACGTAAAGTTCTTTACTTCCAATATGGGGTGTAATTACCGCTTGATAACCTGCCTTAAGTTGTGCATCTCGCATGAATTTCTCGAGACGTTCTCTTAATTCCGCCCCTTTAGGTAACCAAAGTGGTAGGCCTTGACCTACTTTTTGGCTAAAGGTGAACAAACCGAGCTCTTTTCCAAGTTTACGGTGATCTCTTTCTTTTGCTTTCTCTAACAACTCTAAATACTCGGTTAGCTCACTTTTTTTAGGAAAAGCAGTACCGTAAATTCTGGTCAGTTGTTTATTTTTTTCATCACCTCTCCAATATGCACCGGCTAAATTCAAAAGTTTTACTGCTTTAATATGCCCAGTATGAGGGATGTGTGGGCCTCTGCATAAGTCAGTAAAGTTGCCTTGATGGTAGAAAGTAATGCTACCATCCTCTAATTCACTGATTAGTTCTAGTTTGTATTCATCGCCTTTTTTCTCGTAGTATTCTACTGCTTTAGCTTTAGCAATTTCTTCTCTTTGATAGGCATTTTTTTGTTTAGCCAGGGCTTTCATTTTTTGCTCGATCTTTGGCAAATCTTCTGCTGTAATTGTGCGGTCACCAGAATCAACATCATAGTAAAAACCATTTTCAATTGGAGGTCCTATGCCAAGCTTTATTCCAGGATAGAGATCTTCAAGCGCTTCAGCGAGCAGGTGAGCAGAGGAGTGCCAAAAAGTATTCTTTCCTTCTTCATCTCTCCAAGTAAGCAATTGTAGATCAGCATCGCTGGTAATAGGGGTGAAGGCATCTTGCACTTTACCGTTTACTTTAGCTGCAAGTACATTTCTTGCAAGTCCTTCGCTGATTTCTTTTGCTACATCAAGGGGAGTAACACTTTCATCATATTTTTTAACAGCCCCATCGGGCAGGGTAATTGAAACCATAAGTTAATTAAATTGGGTGCAAAGATACTAGCTTCAAAAAGCAATTGAAACAAAAAAGAGCGCCATTTAGCGCTCTTTCTAATTGTGCTTTTAGGTACTGATCAATTAACCTTCAATGATTTTAGTTCTCAGGGTATTAATTTGATTTGTTAACTCATTTAATTCAGCTTCTGTAAGTTCAACATCAGAGATTGACATATCACTATTGTCAAGCTGCTTAACGCTTTCAAACCCATTGAAGGTATCACGAATGTTTTTCAGGCCATCTATTAAAAAAGTAAGATCTAAAGAAGGGTCATTTTGCACTTTTAAAGCTTTGATCAAATCTCCAACTATGGTCATTTGTTCAACTAGACGTGTCGTCAATTTGGCTTGGTTAGAAGGACTGTTTGCGCCCAAATACATCCCTTCTACCCATGCTGATGAGAAGAAAACGGCCTCTTTAGATTGCTCTTCATTTTCGGCTAAATACTCGTCCGTTCTTCTTTTTATAGTGGTCAAGATTCTAAGAATAGTATCTTGATTACCAATGTTTTGCTCAAAGCTCTTAATTAACTCCCCTGTTCCAAAAACACTCGGCATTCCAATTTCGTCAGTTAAATTTTTAACAGCACCTAAATAGTCAATAGATTCTTGTTGTTGATTATTTAGAACTGTGTAGGCAAGATCAGCTGAGTAGACTCCGAAGTTCAAATATTTTGCAGTTTTAGTATTGTATTTACTTTGATTTTCGGTTGGGTTGGTTAAGCCACTTTTGTACTCTAATCCCGCACGGTTAAACATAGCCGCAATTTGAATAGGAGAGGGGAGCATAAATGAAAGATCTTCCATTTCCTCAGTTGGCTCGTTTTTTTCTTCAATTTTTTCTTCAGTATCTTCCGTTGTGGACTCAGCTTCTTCTTTATTCGGTGCTTCCGCACAAGAAACAGCAAAAAATACTACAGCTATCAGCAATGAGCTAAATTTTAGTGATTGCATTAATTTCATTTGGTAAAAGTTTAGGATGGTAATGATTACTTGATGGGGTCTTATTCTTCAGCTTTTGAAGTGTCCACAAATGTGAGTTGGTAACCCAAAACAAAAACAAGACAACCTGCTTCAACTGTTTCAGTAACTGCAGGAATTGTATAGGTTACATAATGTCTTTTAGATTTTTCAGGTTCAAAATACAGAATGTCTCTATTATCTCCCTTTGAAGAAAATAAAGCTTTTCTGCTTTCATGACTTTTGTCCTGATCATAAACCTGAATCTCTACTTCTTGAGGAAGCGCTTTACGGTTAAAAACCATTCTGTATTGTTCTCCTTTAAATAGGGGAACTTCAATCTCTTTAGTTAGCTGTTCATTTTGATATTCAATCTTACTCACCTTAGCTGATGAATAATAGAATGGACTTAATTGAGCAATACCCTCTTTTTTTAGTGCTTTAATGTCGCAATTTGCTGTTTGCGCAAACAACTGATTAATTAACAGGCTACTAAAGAGCAGCATCGAAGTGAATAGAATCTTTTTCATTGATATGGAAATTAAATTCATGGCGAATATACTGAATGTTATAAATAGTTGACAATAATTTAGATAATAGAAATAGGCTGTTTTATTTCGCTCTTTTCGCTCTTTGCATTTCGTTTTCCCTTTCTGATTCTTTTCGTTTAAAGAGTTCAAATCGACTTTCAATGATTCGTGTAGGGTAATAATTGTTTGAACGATCTACATCTGCTGTTTCCAAGTTTGGATCTAGGTTGATTTCTTTTACCCTTTTATCAAGAAAGAAGACTTTTGAAATTTTACTTTGGTTGTAACGCCATATTTCAGCCGGAATGTATTCCTTTTGGGTAGCCCCATCAGTAAAGGTAAACTCAACAATAATCGGCATCACCAATCCTCCGGGAGAGGAAAATCTTACTTCATACAGGTGCTTTTTATTCTTTAGCATTGCTTTTTCATCTTCATCTAATTCATCGAAGTACTCTTGGTATTCCTCTCGATCTATGCTAGTCACTTTAAAAGGGTCGTGAGAATTGTAAAAGTCTTTTGTCGAGGGATCGAGTTCAACAACTGTATTAGAGCGGTTGGATTCATTTCTAATGTCACCTATAAAGTCTTCTTTAGATTCCGCTTTTGCTTTTTCTTTCGAGAACTCTACATCAGGATTTTTAGTGTCTAGTTCTAAATAGTGTACTTCGTCAATCGCAAGGTCTACATGATCTGTAGAGAAGAACCAACCTCTCCAAAACCAGTCTAGGTCTACTGCTGAAGCATCCTCCATGATTCTAAAAAAGTCTGCCGGAGTTGGGTGTTTGAACTTCCATGTTTGAGCATATTGTTTGAAGGCATAATCAAAGAGTTCTCGTCCCATTATGGTTTCTCTCAAAATATTAAGCGCAGTAGCCGGTTTCCCGTAGGCGTTGTTACCAAATTGAAATATCGACTCAGAGTTAGTCATGATGGGGCTGATCTTATTTTTATCACCTTTCATGTAGTCGACAATTTTGTATGCTGGTCCTCTTCTTGAAGGGTAATCCACATCCCATTCCTTTTCAGCAAGGTATTGACAAAAGGTGTTAAGCCCTTCATCCATCCATGTCCACTGACGTTCATCAGAATTTACGATCATGGGAAAGAAATTGTGTCCCACCTCATGTATGATCACAGAAATTACGCCATATTTTAAGCGTTCTGTATAGGTGCCATCTTCTTCTGGTCGCCCATAGTTGAAACAGATCATGGGATACTCCATGCCTATGCTTGCTGCGTTTACAGAAATAGCGATTGGGTAGGGATAGTCAAAAGTTGTGTTGGAATAACTTCTAAGCGTATGAGCCACAGCTTTAGTAGAATATTGCTCCCAAAGTGGATTTCCTTCTTTGGGGTAGTAGGACATGGCCATTACTGTGCGGTCGCCAAATTTTACTCCCATAGCATCCCAAATGAACTTTCTTGAGGAAGCAAAGGCAAAATCTCGAACCATCTNCGCTTTATAGGTCCATGTTTTANTTTCTTTTGATTTTTTCTTTTCAGTTTTCTTTGCCTCACTTTCTGTAACAATCATAACAGGCTGATNAGCTTCTTTGGCCTGCTCGAGTCTTTCTTTCTGTTCCTCGCTTAATACTTCATCAGGATTTTGAAGTTCCCCGGTTGAAGCCACTATATGGTCTGCCGGTGCAGTTATGCTTACTTCATAATTTCCAAAGGGCAATGTAAACTCACCTCTGCCTAAGAATTGTTTGTTCTGCCAGCCCTCAACATCATTGTATACTGCCATTCTAGGGTAATACTGTGCAATGGTATAAAGGTAGTTGTCTTCTTCTTCAAAATACTCGTATCCCGATCTTCCTCCAATTTCCATGCGGTTATTGATGTTGTACCACCATTTGACCCTAAAGCTAAATTTCTCTCCTGACTCAAGTGGTTTCTTGAGGTGAATACGCATCATAGTCTTATTTACCATCACGTCTAATTCATTGCCATCAAGATCTTGCACAAAATCTAATTTAAAACCGCCATCAAAGTCGTTGGTTAATCGCTTTAAGTTTGAAAAGCTGGTTTTATCGCCTATGGAGGAAGTCCTTATTTTTTTAGAATCAGAATCTTTAGCTCTCACATTTTGGTCTAACTGCACCCATAAGTAGGGCAGTTGGTCGGGTGAATTGTTGTAATAGGTGATGGTCTCTTCACCATAAATCCGTTGTTTTTCATCATCCAAACGGATGTCCATTTTATAGTCTGCTTGCTGCTGGTAGTATTGATGACCAGGCATTCCTGAAGCATTCCTGTAAACATTGGGGGTGGGTAATTCTTGTTTTAACTGTCTGAATTTATTGTAGTTAATGTTTTCCTGTGAAAAAACTAATATTGAACTAATACCAAGAAAAACTGCCAAAAAGAGATGCTTCATAAGAAGTTTAAGTTATTAAGGACTAAAAAAAATCAAATATAAGGGACTTGGCTAGAATGTACCCCACAGTTTCCCAAGATGTAGGTCTAAAGTTTCAACCTTACCATTTAAGTAATAATTTACCTGATTTTTTTGGTCTTCAAATTGGTCTGTTAGCAAGGCATGTTTGATTTCGTGATCTAAATCAGTTGAAAACTTTTCTACTTCAATGTACAGCCAAGTATAATCACGGTCCACTTCCTTTCCTAAGTAGTCATACTCCATAATTTCATCGCCCTCCTTTAAGATAAAATGTTTGCGCAAATAGGCTTCCATAATAGAGTCAGTTTGATTTGCTTCCTTTTCAGTTCCCAAAAAAATAGGCTTTTCAATCTTTGATTCTAGCGCCTTTTCTATATCATCCGTAAACAGTTTGATCATGATCTCGAGACTTTGATTTTTTTCATTGTAGTGCATCTCAGTTATGCTCATGTAAAATTTATGGGCAAAAAGATGGCTGCTGAAAACTGCCATCAAACCGAATAAAAGAAGCTTTTTCATCTCGCTATTTTGAGTTCAAAGTTAACATAGACTAGCTAATCTACCGTTTATACTATGAACAAAAAGAGGCGTTAATCTTTTGTTAAATTCGCGGCAAATAAAAAAATCATGCGACTCAACAATTTACTAGTATTACTTTTTACACTTTTTTCATTTACTGTTTATGGCCAAAAATGTTATTGGCAACAAGAAGTAGCTTATGAGATGCAAATCGATATGGATGCAGAGCAAAATCAGTTTAATGGAATACAAAAGCTGAGCTACACCAATCACTCACCAGATACCTTAAATCGAGTTTTTTACCATTTGTACTTTAATGCTTTTCAGCCAAACAGTATGATGGATGTAAGAAGTCGAACCATTGAAGACCCTGATCGAAGAGTTGGGAGCCGAATAGAAAAGTTAAGTCCTGAAGAGATCGGATACCAGAAAATAGAGCAACTACATCAAGATGGGAAAAAGCTTGATTTTGAAGTAGTAGGTACAATTCTTGAAGTTCAGTTAAATGAGCCCATCTTACCGGGAGAACAAACCGTTTTTGAAATGGAGTTTTCTGCCCAAGTTCCTTTACAAGTTAGACGATCTGGAAGAGATAACAAGGAAGGAATACGATTTTCCATGACCCAATGGTATCCTAAAATGGTAGAATACGATCAAGAAGGATGGCATACCAACCCATATATCGGAAGGGAATTTCATGGTGTTTGGGGCTCTTTTGACGTAAAGATTTCGATCGATGCTGATTACATCTTAGGAGCGACTGGTATTTTGCAAAATCCGGATGAGATCGGTTATGGTTATTCAGATAAAGAAATAGAGCATAAGGAGGAGAAACTTACTTGGCACTTCAAGGCAGCAAAGACTCATGATTTTGCTTGGGTTGCAGATCCAGATTTTACCCACACAAAAACTAAGTTGGAAAACGGTACAGTATTGCATTTCTTATATCAGGCAGATAGCAACACCGTTCATTGGGATAGCTTGCCGCACTACACAGCGCGCATTTTTAACATTATGAACCACTATTTCGGCGAGTATCCATACAAGCAATATACGGTTGCTCAAGGAGGTGATGGCGGCATGGAATACCCCATGATCACTTTAATTACCGGAAAGCGTTCAAAAGGAAGTTTAGTTGGGGTTACGGCACATGAAGCCATACATTCTTGGTACCAGCACCTTTTAGCCACTAATGAAGCTCAGTATCCATGGATGGATGAAGGCTTTACCTCCTATGCGGGTGATTTTGTGATGGATTCAATTTGGAATGGCTTTACACCTTTTGAAGGCAGTTA
>P_1C_Liq_1_UnCtyDRAFT_1000309_pt1 | contig 11555 bp, 10 predicted proteins | sample Pon1CUnioCityCA_2_FD_10230 | JGI IMG/M metagenome (IMG submission 10230) | reverse complement strand
GCTACGCTTGCGTTTTATTATGGATGCGATTGAACGTGGTGAAAAAGTTTTTATCATTTTGGATGAAATTTTGAAAGGAACCAATTCAAAAGATAAAGAAGAGGGATCCCGAAAATTTTTAAAGAAACTGGAAGAAAAAGGAGCTTGCGGTTTAATTGCTACCCACGATTTATCCCTTACCACACTGGCAAAGGAACATCAATCGCTGGTCAACAAGTACTTTGATACCAACATTCAAGGCGATGAAATTTCGTTCGATTATAAGATGCGCGAAGGAGTTGCTCAGAATATGAACGCAAGTTTTTTATTGCGAAAAATGAAGCTGACTGATTAGAAGGATTGTTTGAGAAGACAATAAAGGGATTGTTTTTGTAAGGAAGAACGCATTCATCTGTCAAATTGGCAATAAAAAAGAGTTGGCAAAAAGTTTGAAGTGTTCAAGAGGAAAATATAAATTTATACTCTCGTTGGTTCGGGAAAAAATTAGAAACAAATAAAATAAAGTTATGGCAGTAGAAATCACAGATGCAAACTTCGAAGAAGTTGTTATGAAATCAGATAAACCAGTAGTTGTTGACTTTTGGGCTGAGTGGTGTGGACCATGTCGCATGGTTGGACCAATTATCGACGAAATGAACGACGAATACGATGGTAAAGCAATCATCGGTAAAGTTGATGTTGATGCAAACCCTGGAGTATCGGCAAAATTTGGTGTACGCAACATCCCAACGATTCTTTTTGTAAAAGATGGAGAGGTGGCTGATAAGTCTGTTGGAGCAGTACCAAAAGCACAGTTGGCATCAAAGTTAGACGCACTTTTGTAAAATTGAGATGCTTCAATGGAAAAGGGCTGTTTCGCACGGAGCATCCCTTTTTTATTTGGGTTCACCGCTTGACCAAAAATAGCTAAATCATATTGGAGTTGTAATATTCAGGTTGTCCTGTAACTTCCTCTTTGACCCACTCGGGACGAGTGAATGCTTCCGACTCATGATTTAATTCGATCTCTGCCAATAAAAGTCCCTTTTGAGGAGAAAAAAACTCATCAACTTCCCATGTTTTTCCATCCACTTCGATTTCAAAGCGTACCTTGTCGATGAGACGGTCACAGAAGGTATCGAGCATCTCTTGCGCTTCTGTAGCGGGGATCTCATATTCAAACTCAGCGCGCGTTGCACCTTTAGTTTCACCTTTGATTGTGAGATAACCACAATGGTCTCGGAGTCGAACCCGTACGGTGCGCTCCACTGATTTAAAAATATATCCCTGTATCATCTTGTGTCCTTTTGCTGGACGTACGCGTTTCCATAAAGATGGATCCACCAGGAACTTGCGCTCAATTTCTAATCCCATGCATCCATTTTTTTGATCAAATCAATGAGTCGGTTGGAATACCCTGCTTCGTTATCGTACCAGCCCACAAGTTTTACTAGGTTACCGACCACCGAGGTCAGTTGACTATCAAAAATACAACTGTGTGGATTACCAATGATATCAGATGAGACTAACGGCTCATTAGTATAGGCTAGAATATCCCTTAATTCGTTTTGGCTGGCTTTTTCGAACTGATTATTAATATCCTTAACAGTGGGAGCCTTACCTTTAACAGTGATGGTGAGGTCTGTCAAAGACCCGTCAGGCACTGGAACACGTATACCACATCCTCCCATATGTCCGTCAAGTTCGGGGAATATTTTTGTCAATGCTTTAGCTGCACCAGTTGTTGTCGGAACGATAGATTGAGCAGCAGCTCGCGCTCGCCGCAAATCTTTATGAGGAGCATCGTGGAGCTTTTGGTCGGAGGTGTAACTGTGGACAGTCGTGATGTAGGCACTTTCTATCGAACACAATTCCTTGATAACTTTGACCATGGGAGCAGCCGAATTCGTCGTACAAGACGCATTGGAAATCAACCGGTCTTCTCGTTCAAGGAGCTCGTCATTGACACCAAGTACTACAGATTTAATCGCACCACCCTGACCTGGCGCGCTAATAATTACTTTTTGAGCGCCACCCTCGAAGTGTTTTGAAGCATCTGCTGCAGTTCTGAATAATCCCGTTGATTCTAAGACATAATCAATCCCGTAATCACGCCAAGGGATGTTTTCGGGCGATTCGTGTTGCGTAAAGATGATTTTTTTTCCGTTATCAAAAAGCAAATGATCACCTTCTACACTGAATTCATGCTTGATTTGACGATGTACTGAATCGTATTTGAATAGGTGGGCTAATGTTTGAATATCCGCTAAATCGTTAACAACAGCTACATCGACTGTTTTTTGTTCGAGACTCATACGGGTAAAATACCTCCCTATTCTACCAAATCCATTAACGCCTATTTTTTTCATTGATATCCTTATTTTGATCGTATCAAAGCTAATGTTTTCCGCTCCATAAGGCAAATATTCACTATGATTCTTCATTTTTACGCCTAAAGCTCAACGTCAAATCATTTTTATTCGTATTAAGTGCACCAATTTCATTAATTTCGTTTTTAAGATGAGCCGGTTACTGATATTATTATTTGTTGTGTGTGGAGCCCCAGTTATTGCACAAGATGGGTGGGAATGGTCCCAGGTAAAAGAATTGCCGATTACAACAGGACATAATGCTGTAGCCGCTGTTCAACTAGAAGGTAAAAAGTACATCTATAGTTTCGGTGGTATTGCGGACAGTTTAAAAATAGATGATATCCATCAACGGGTGTTTGCTTACGATGTCATCAACGATTTGTGGAGTGAACGATTTCCTATTGGAGATTCATTGGGTAAGATTGGCGCAGCGGCGAGCACTGTGAATGGTAAGATTTATATTATTGGTGGTCACCATGTAGATGAAGACACAACTGTTATTTGTTCTGATAAAAACCATGTATACAATCCTATTACCGATACTTTTGAGGTGGATGCTGCGGCACTACCGACCCCTGTAACTGATCATGCTCAAGCGGTATGGAGAGACAGTTTGATTTTTAACCTTGGAGGATGGAGCAATGGTATGGCGATCGCGGATGTACAGCTTTTTAATCCCGCTTATAATTCATGGCAGCAAGCAACTTCCGTGGGGACGGATAGTACTGATCGGGTCTTTGGCAGCTCAGCATACATCCTGAAAGACACGATTTATTACATTGGGGGTGTCGGACAGAGCAACCAGGGATTCTTCGAGACCAATGTACTTCGAAAAGGAGTCATTAATCCTGATGATCCAACACAAATTGAATGGCAGAATGATCAAATTATTTCGAATAATGCCTATTTTGGCGCTGTTTGTTCTGGACATGATCAAACTGTTTTTTGCCTTGGAGGAGCAGCAGAAGCGCACGACTTTTCAGGAATGGCCTATGCGGACAGTATCCCAGTTGCACCGAATGCGTCATTGGTGAAATATAAGTCCAGTTCATCGAGTTCAACGACGGTTTTTCCAACAGAGTTCAGTCGAACTGCATGGGGTGGAATCGCGAAATTAGGTGGTGGAAACTGGATGCTGGTAGGAGGAATTGATTCCCTACAACAACCAACTTCAAGTACGTTGTTGTTACATAATCAAGACCTTTCCAATATCAGTCAGAGTAAACAGCCTCCCTTTTTTGAAGTGCTTGACGATGGAGACTTTTATCGGGTGCGTACTGAAAATATTGGTGCTATCGATATTTACAATGTGGCTGGTCAGCGATTATATTCACACGCTAAAAAATTGGCCGATGTATTGATTAATAAGAATGATCTAGAGAATGGAATACTTCTGTTTGTATATGATGACAATACGAATGTGCCGGTGACGGTGAGAAAAATAAACTTGTGAAGTAAAACCGCTCGGGCCAAAAGTCAAAAATTGCCTGGAATTTCGTTACTTTCGTTTAGAATGGATAATTTTTTAAATACTCCTATCGAATATGTCAAGGGCGTTGGCGCTGAGAGAGGCAAAGTGCTGCGCGAAGAAATCGGTTTAGCTACGCGATGGGATTTGTTGAATTATTTTCCCTTTCGCTTTGTTGATCGATCAAAATATAATTCAGTGCGTGAGCTCGCTGGTTTCATTAATGCACCTGTTCAAATCAAAGGAACGATAAGTAGTATGCGTGAAATTGGACACGGCAGGGGTAAACGGTTAACTGCTAAATTTCAAGATGAAACAGGAACCGTCGATTTGGTTTGGTTTCGAGGTGGAAAATGGGTGAAAAACAAATTGAAACCAGGTGTGCTTTTTCGGGTTTATGGCAAGCCTAAACTGTTTGGAAGTACACTGAATATAACGCATCCAGAAATTGTTCCATTTCACCAAGTTGCTCAGGAAAAAGGATTGCAACCCGTATACAACAGCACTGAAAAACTCACAAAAAAAGGATTGAACAGTAAGGGTATTGAGAAGTTGACCTATCCCTTAGCTCACGCCATGCGCGAACACATACCCGAAGTACTTCCCCAGTCGCTGATTGAACAGTACAAATTGGTTTCCAGAGCGAAGGCCTATTTTAACATGCATGTACCATCCAGTGACCAAGCGATCCAGCAGGCCCTGTTTCGCATTAAATTTGAAGAACTGTTCTTTCTGCAATTAGAATTGTTACTAAAGAAAGGGAAGACGAAAACTAAATCCCCAGGTTATGTTTTTGAACGTACTGGGAAATACTTTGATGATTTTTATAAAAATTATATTCCATTTGAACTGACGAGCGCGCAAAAACGTGTTGTTAAGGAAATTCGTGTCGATCTCAAATCGGGTAAGCACATGAATCGGCTTTTACAAGGAGATGTTGGTAGTGGAAAGACCCTCGTGGCGTTATTGAGTATGTTATTCGCTATCGGTAATGATTTCCAGGCGGCGCTGATGGCTCCCACAGAGATTCTGGCGCAACAACACCATGAAACGCTCAGTGAATTACTCGAACCATTAGGACTCCAGGTTGTTTTGTTGACGGGTTCCACTAAAAAGAAAGAACGTGCTGTCATTCACGAGGGTCTGCTGAATGGATCTACATCTATTATTGTCGGAACCCACGCTTTACTGGAGCCCATCGTACAGTTCAAAAATCTTGGATTTGTTGTCATTGATGAACAACATCGATTTGGGGTGGCACAGCGCGCTAAACTCTGGCGCAAAAATAAGCGCCCCCCACATGTGTTAGTGATGACAGCCACACCGATTCCACGCACGTTGGCCATGACATTTTATGGAGATTTAGACGTCTCTACAATTGATGAGTTACCACCCGGAAGAAAACCAGTGACTACCAAACATTTTTATGAAAGCAATCGATTGAAAGCATTTCAACTCATCAGAGAAGAGATTGCAAAAGGTCGTCAGGTGTACATCGTTTATCCCTTGATTGAAGAATCGGAAAAAATGGACTACAACAATTTAATGGAGGGCTACGAAGCGATAACCAAAATGTTTCCGCGACCAACTTATCAGGTGAGTATTGTTCACGGAAAGATGAAACCCGACGACAAGGAATTTGAAATGCAGCAATTCGCGAAAGGCAACACCCAGCTTATGGTCGCCACAACAGTGATTGAGGTGGGTGTCAACGTTCCGAATGCAACTGTTATGATGATAGAGAGCGCTGAAAAGTTTGGTCTTTCTCAATTACATCAATTGAGAGGTCGAGTAGGAAGGGGGGCGGATCAGTCTTTTTGCGTGTTGATGACGGGTAATAAAGTATCAAAAGAGGGAAAAAAACGATTGCAAACGATGGTGGCTACCAACGATGGCTTCAAAATTGCAGAGGTAGACTTGGAAATAAGAGGCCCTGGCGACATTATGGGAACCCAACAGAGTGGTGTATTGAATTTAAAACTTGCAGATTTAGCTAGAGATGGTCAGATCGTAACACTGGCGAGGAATGCTGCAAAACAAATGATGCAAGAGGATCCCACATTTAAAAAGCCGGAGCATCAGATGTTACGCAATGAACTGAAACGAATAATACAATCTAAACCGAATTGGAGTAAAATAGCTTAAAGGAATGATTATGAGAAAAATATGGATAACTGCATTGATGACGCTCCCCTTTTGGATATGGGGGCAAGTTGGAGGCGATCTCAAAAAAGATGGTCGGAAAATGACCACAGATCAATCCTTCGTGCTAAATGATTCGCATGAAGGAAGCATTCTTTTTGAAATTGCAGTTGATGCTAAAGGAGTGATTACTGCCATCAAAGTAGTTGATGATGAGACGTCTGTACAAAGTACTCCTGCTAAAATTAAAGCGACGAATTACGTGAAAAAATTTGAATTTGAGAAAGGGACGTGGTTTCCCAAACATCATCAGGGAACGATACGGTTGTCTTTGGTTCAGAAGCGAAAAGGTGAAGAGTAATAAAAAAAGCCCGCTCCAGAGAGCAGGCCATTTACCATTATGTTGAATTAGTCTTCTTTTTCGTGGGCGTAAATGTGATCCACGCAATCTTTATGTAGATCCAATATGACTTTTCGTTTCATTTTAAGTGTGGGCGTGAGTTCTCCTGATTCTACCGAAAGCTCTTCGGGCAATAATTCAAACTTTTTAATTTGCTCAAATCGCCCAAATAATTCATTGTAAACGTCTACTTCTTGTTGTATACGGTCAATAACTTCTGCATTTTTCACTAAATCGGCGTTTGACGTACCTTCAACTTTGATCCCCTTTCGTTCTGTCCATTCTCGGACAAAATCATAGGCCGGAACAATGAGTGCAGCAGGGTGTTTGTGCCCCTCACCGATCACCATGATCTGTTCGATAAAACGCGATTCTTTAAATTTGTTCTCCATGACCTGTGGGATGATGTATTTCCCGCCAGAAGTTTTGAATATTTCTTTCTTTCGATCAGTGATTTTCAGGAATTTCCCGTCTACAATTTCACCAATATCCCCTGTGTGGAACCAACCGTCCTCTTCGAGTACTTCTTTGGTCTTTTCAGGTTGATTGTAGTAACCCATCATAATGTTGGGGCCCTTGGCTAAAATTTCACCATCTTCCGCTATTTTGACTTCCACTTCTTCAAGTGTCGTTCCTACTGTTCCAAATTTGATGCCCTCCTTGAGACAATTCACTGAAATAACAGGCGAAGTTTCCGTGAGTCCATAACCTTCAAGAATTGGAACTTCAGCAGCCATAAAAATACGCGCTAGACGCGGTTGCAGAGCAGCAGCACCAGAGGCGATCGCTTTGACATTACCCCCCAGCGCTTCCTTCCATTTAGAGAAAATCAGTTTTCGGGCGATTCCCAGTTTAAACTTGTACCAACCCGATTTTCCTTCAAGCTCATATTCTTCCCCGATTTTAACGGCCCAAAAGAACAATGCCTTTTTTAGACCTGAAAGTTCGTCACCTTTAGAAATAATTTTTTCGTAGACTTTTTCAATTAAACGAGGGACAGCAGTAAATATCTCAGGTTGTACCTCGCGAATATTGTCGCCAATTGTGTCTAGACTTTCGGCAAAGTGAATAGAAATTCCCACTTTTATATACAGATAATGCAACATGCGCTCGTACACATGACAAACGGGGAGGAAAGTAAGTGAACTACTCGTATGATCGCCTGGGATACGAGGTACACATCCTTCGACATTGGAGAGGATGTTCTTGTGTGAAAGCATAACGCCTTTCGGATTACCCGTAGTTCCGGAGGTGTAAATCATCGTCGCCAAATCACCGTTTTTGATGTTTTCTTTGCGTTTTTCAACTTCAGCTTGTTGGACTGTGTCGGCGGCTTGAATAATATCTGTCCAGTGATCGGCGCCTTGCACTTCGTCAAAACAGTAAAGCGTTTTGAGTGTGGGAAGTTCGTTCTTGATGCTGTTAATTTTATTGTAGAGTTCTTCATCTCCTGTAACGCAAAGTTTAATATCTGCATCCCCAAATATGTAACGGTAATCCTTCGTAGAAATATTTGGATAAATGGGAACACCAATCGCTCCTACTTGCTGAATGCCGATATCCATAATGTTCCACTCGACGCGGTTACCCGAAACCAAACCTATCTTTTCTCCGGGCTGAATGCCCATCGCAATCAATCCCCGCGAGACTAAGTTAGCTTTTTCAATAAACGAAGCCGTACTCATAGGTTTCCATTTCCCATCGATCTTCGTAGCGAACATTGTGTCCTGAGCATATTTTTCTTGCTGGTAGTAAGGAATGTCAAATAATCGTTCAAGTTTTGCCATGATCTATCTATTTACTCGATAAACTTAATAAAAATTATGTTAGGATGGAAGATACATTAAAAAAGTAAAATGATATGATTCTGTTGATTGGATGCGGAGTATGGATGAATTACCACGCTATGCAGTGCATTTAGCTTAAAGTCTTGGTAAATGATAAATGATCGATTTTTTTTTGTAATTTTAATCATAATTGGATGGGGGTGTAACTTTTACCCTTGTTAAATTGTTTAACTGTTAAACGTGCCCACTTTTTGAATAAGAAAGAATACAATATCGCCGTTGAACGTCATGCCAATAATCTTTTTGGCTACGTTGTAAAATACCTGCGCAATAAGCAGGATGCTCAGGATATTGTACAGGACGTATTCGAAAAATTGTGGAAGAGACGCAAACAAATTCCGCTGGAGAATAGTAAAGCATGGATGTTCCGAACAGGACACAATGCTTTGATTAATTTTTCAACGCGGCATAAGCGAACGGTTTACGGAAATGAACACATGCCAGAAAAAACAGTGGCGGTGGATCGTTCTTTCGAAAATCAGGAAGTTATTGATTTAGCACTTTCGCTGTTGCCTCCGGTACAAAAGAGTATTGTTTTACTCAGGGATCTCGAGGGCTACAATTACGCTGATATTGGCGAAATATTGGAGTTGTCAGAAAGCCAGGTAAAGGTGTATTTGTATCGCGCACGTAAAAAGATTAAAAAACAGTTAAAGAATTTAACGATTATTCAATGAGTAAACCTTCTTTTGAAAATATCGACCGTTGGTTCTTTGAATATACGGAGGGTAATTTGTCTCCTGATCAAATCAAAGAATTCGATGCTTTTCTTGAACTTTACCCTTCATTGAAAGAGGAGCTCGAGATATGGAGCGATGCTAGAATTTCATCCGAACCATTGGAAGAAGGCGATTGGGAATCCTTGAAAAAGCCTGTGGTTCCATTTTTAATACCGCTTGCAGCTTTTATTTTTGGCGTACTTATTATCGGTGCAGCTGCTTATTGGTGGACATTACTACCAGGAGAAAAACGCTATGCTCAAGCTGATTTAGATACAGCGATTATCGGAGTGGAAGACCAAGCTGTTTTTGCAAATAAAGTATTAGCGAATTCCAGTTCCCAGGATGAAAATGATGATGAGGTGTCAAACATTAAAAGTGTGTCGTCCAGGATTACTCAAAAATCCAACAAGGAAGTTTTAACAGCCCGTATTGTACAGGATGACGATGACACTGAGNCCGATGCAGATCGCCGTGATCAGTTGTCCAGGGATTATAAAAAGTTCATCGCCGCTGAGGAACATGAGGGTCTGGATGCTCCCCATCACCGCGAACAATTATATCGAAATGCAATTGCTGCAGACCTGCCTGAAATAAGAAGTTATTTAGACCATAAAGTGGAACGTCGCCACAAGGGTATAGAAGATGAGGTGAATTACAGTAAGCGGATTGTAGATCAAACGAATACGTTCAAACGAAAAATATCGAGTTTGATGCGCAAAGTTAAGCGTATGGCAGACCACCCTGTTGCCTTGAAAAATACGAAAAATCAATATTTCCATGTACCCATGATGACAGGTTTTGCAGCTAATGCTGGTATGGTTGGAGCGGCGCGAGGAAATCGTGTTCAAATGACTACTCGGAATCAGTGGGTGGGTGAAGCGAACCAACAGCTTAAAAATACGATTTCATGGGATGGGTATGTTTATGCCCTGCGAGGTGGTCTTGGTGTCGATTTTAATTATAATACCTATCGCGAAAATACAGTTGAAGACTGGCAGGCAGGATTGACTTATTCTCCCAAGTTCTCGTTGAGCAAAAATGTTTCTTTGGAACCGGCGCTTCGCTTTAAAATGGGAGTGAAAAAATTGGATATTCCTGCTCAATCCCTGGGACAATCTATAGAAATGGATCGCAACAATGTGGTCGCAATGTTTGATAATGCTAATCAACCAACAGGAACTGAATTATGGTATCGCGATGTAGGACTGGGGATTATGCTCAACACCAAATGGTTTTATGCGGGATTGAATGTTGATAACGTCGGGGGGCATTACAATAACTATTACTCTGCTCAGCCGCAAGGTGATTTTAGAGCGAACACCAATTTTAAGGCCATTGCAGGTACCGAGTATGAATCCCTAAGTCGGGACATGCGATTAAGCGGTTATGTTTTCTATCAAAACTTTGGAACCCTCAACGAATTATGGGCTGGTGCTAATGCCCAATTCAATTGGTTACAATTCGGTATGGCAGTCAATAATAATGCGGGTATAGCCGGTTCTGCCGGTGTCGCGTTCAATAAGTTGGCCCTTCATTACAATGTCGATTACGTTGAAAGTCAGTTGTTAGCAAAAAAACAACTGTCGCATCAAATTACTTTGCGCGTACTTTTGCCGCCGAGCAGATATGCCGCAAAGTTTTTGAAGATATAAAGAAAAGAGTTTAGCTATGAAAAAAATAATATTGTTTTTAAGTCTTCTTGTTGCTTTCCAGACGGATGCCCAAGACCCGCAATTTTCGCAGTTTTATGCGAATCCAATCTATCTGAATCCCGCCTTCGCTGGTAGTCACGGCTGTCCGCGCTTCGCTGTGAATTATCGCAATCAGTGGCCGGCACTCTCGGGTGCTTTTGTCACTTATTCGATGTCTTACGATCAATATTTTGATAATATCAACGGTGGAATTGGCGTCATTGCCACCCATGACCAACAAGGTAAAGGAACGATTAATCACACCACGTTGAGTTTGATATACAATTATCATTTAAAAGTGAATCGAAAATTTACCATGATGTTTGCGGGTAAAGCGACCTGGAATCAAAAATCATTGGATTGGGACAAACTCACCTTTGGGGATATGATCGATCCACGTCGCGGTTTCATTTATGCAACAGGTGATGTGCCAAGAGGTGGTTCGCGCGGATTTTTTGATGCTTCGGCTGGTATGCTTGGATTTACAGAGCAATTCTTTTTTGGTGTTTCGGCACACCATTTAAATCGTCCGAACGAATCAATGATTATTGGTGATAGTCCCATGCCTATTCGATTAACAGGACACATGGGCGCTGATATTCCTTTAGGTCAGCGCTCTCAATACACCAATGAGACGGCGATTATGCCCAATGTCATTTATCAATATCAACAAGGATTTATGGAATTGATGCTCGGTACGTACATTAAATACGGTGCCTTTCAGGCAGGTGCCTGGTTCCGTTCCAGAGACGCATTTATTCTTTCGTTAGGTGTGAACACTGGTACCATTCGCGTTGGATATAGTTACGACGTTACCGTTTCGCGATTAAACAATGGTGTTTCCGCCGGATCACATGAAATTTCACTTGGACTTGATTTAAATTGTACGAAAAAACAACCGAGCTTTAGAACGGTATCATGTCCGTCTTTTTAA
>P_1C_Liq_1_UnCtyDRAFT_1000306_pt1 | contig 11569 bp, 27 predicted proteins | sample Pon1CUnioCityCA_2_FD_10230 | JGI IMG/M metagenome (IMG submission 10230) | reverse complement strand
ACTCCGGCGGGGCAGGGTCGTTCATGTCCCATACATTCCCGCACTCGCACAACATTTGATCGCTATATTGAACGGCCTTGCAGTCGCTCATGCAGTTTCTCCTTTCTTTTGCAGGCACATGCGGGGCACAGAGCCAATGGTCGGAGCTTCTTCCCCGTAACGTCTTTCATGCGGCTGACAATCGGCACCATCTCTAGGCAGTCATCGCACAGAGTCATCCCGCTTCTCCTTATGCGCTAATTGGCATATCTAGTGTCTATGCGCCATAACGCATAGCGTTCAAGTTCCGTTTCTCCTTGTCTACGCCCAGCTTCACTCGACATATCAGGGCTCTCTTGTCTCGCACTCTCATAGTCTTTCCATGACCTCGCTTAGCTCATCTAAGTTGTTTGCGTCGATGACTACACCAACGCCGCCCGTTTCGTTGATCTGCCGTAGATTCTTTTGCTGAAGCGCAGTCGGACCACGTTTTTTTGCGTCAGCCTTGACCTCAATGCCGAGGAACCGGCCATTCACACAAGCCACGATGTCAGGCACGCCGGATGCTCCATACCCGCCTGTCACTGGGTAGAAGTAGTACGCACCGCGCTGTTTTAGAATCTCAACGACTTTTTTCTTGACTAAGGATTCTGGACCTTTTGCCATCACACAGCTCCCTTGCTTTGAGTGGCCCCACGCTGCCCGTTGTACCGGCCCCGCGTTGCGTAGCTTGCTTCGCGTGGAACTTCCTCGCCTTCCCAGAAAACCATCTGGCCAATTTTCATGCCGGGCTTCAGGCCAAGCGAGTTCTTTTGCAGTTGGTTGATCAGCTCCAGCGTAAGTGTGGCGTCGTTGAACCCCGGATCGGCCCAACCGGCGAGGACATGATTGAGCCCTGCGCGGGCAAGAGAAGACTTCAGTTTGAACTCACAAGCAACCCAGTCCGGTAAATGGAAGACCTCTTTTGTCTCAGCCAGCGCAAACTCGCCGGGCTCAAGCCACCATCGACCGCCCATGCCTAGCTGAAGTTTCTCCATGGGTGGTTTGTCTTTCTCGAACAAATCAACGGACACGTCGCCATAGCTCTCAACAAGCAGTGTGTCCCCCAAATGCAGGTCTATGCTTGCGGCGTTAACCTGATCTACCGTCGCGTTCTGCAGAACCCCATTCTCGACCATCCTAATTAGGCGGTTGTACGTCAGAAGACTCATCCTTAACCCTCCAACTTCTCAAGCCGCTCAATCTCAGCCTCGATATAGAACTTCATCTTCTTGGCGTCTCGCAGCTTGGGACTGTGCCCAACAAGGCCGTAGCGGTAGCAGGCCCGGAAGACCTCACCAATCTGCGCGTTCATATCGCGGTGGCTGATCAGGTGCTGTAACTCAGTCGCGCCATCAGGCAGTTCGTAGTAGGTAGCGGTGCTTCCGTCAGAAATATAGGGCTCTTTTCGTTCAGTCATTGGATGTGCCTCCATGTGTTGTATCTAATAGCGTCCCAAGCAGTCGGGTACTTAACCTCGTAGAGCTTGGCAACGCAACGCACGCATATATCAAAATCATAGTGAAGCTCGCGCATACGGCGAACATCAGATTCCGTCAGCCGGGCGGCATGGTGCCGCTCGCCCCTAACTTGATTGGTATGTCTTGGCATGTCTCTGATCTGCAGTGGGCTGTGGGTACGGTCATAACTTTCATTCTGTGAAAGTTTTTTGTAATAAGTGCTGGCTTGTAGCTACGACGGCCAGCGCGCCGCTTCACACCATGAGCGACAGGGAGTACAGCGTGGGGCTGCCGCTCAAACCTCAGCTACTAAGGCAGGGGTATCAACCAGAGCCCCCCTCAGAACCCTCGCCCTGCAACACACGAAGTGTTGTATCCTGAGCAATGTCATCCTCAGTCGTGTCGGTGTTGGGATCACCTACATCCGCAAGAGCTTGATCCATACTCTCGTACTCCAAGCCAGTGTGCTTATTCCTCAAGCGTGTCTCGGTTTCCGGCAAAAGAATCTTACTGCCGTCAGGGCGAGTACCTGCAACTCTGGAAGGCTCAATACTAGGCATGGGGGTTATCCTCTCTTGGGTCAGAATCAGTTACTACAACAGGAAAGCCGTGCTTGTGAAGCAAAAAAGTATTGGTCAGGTAATACTCTAACGGGTTGTCTACGCCGTTGTATGCGTCCTCAAACATCAGCTCTTTTATCTCTTCAAAATACTCCTTGCGCCTCCATTGGTAGTCAATGGCCGCCTCCGTTCGCTGAGTGGCCTCACTAAACTCAACCTTCTCAGCATAGCGCCTTAGCTTGTTATCAATGCGGGACAGTATCCGGTTGATCTCCAGCACACCAGCGTACATCTGCGTTTCGCGGATCAGGTCATTCTGGGTTTGCATGGCAGTCCTGATCTCTTCACGCTTCTGGCGCTGTATCCGCTTGATCTTGTCACGCTGATAGCGCTTGCGCCTAGCTTCCTTGCGCCTGCAGGGCGTGCAGGTCGTCTGAGGCTTGCGATGCAAACCCCAGAACATTTTGCGCGGGAGGCTTTCTCCACAAGTGTCGCACTGTTTATGGCTCATGGCTCAGTCTTCGTCCTCGTCTTCACCAGTCAAAGGCATACTCAGAAGAACTAGCTTGAACTCCTCAATCAACCACAGAAGCTCCGATCTGCTCATGTCCGTCGTGGCTCGCACTTCAAGAGAGCCTGTTTTGTTGATGCCTATAACAGAGAGCTTGTTGTACTCGCCTTTTGCCATCTCAAGAAGCGAATCCGGGTCAGACCCGGACTTGCGCGTGTAGAGCTTAGTTACATTGTCCGACACTAGCTGACTTCCCCCATAGCGATTAGACATTGACGGTGCTTGTCCTCAGCAAACTTCCTAGATAGGAAGTCGCGGTCTGACTCGCTGCTGTATCGGGAGTACGAGAAAGCATCATCAACAATCGCACCCACGATGCTCGCAACCGTTGAGTTGGTAGAGCTGTCGATGAGCTTCGACTTGATCATGTACTTACTTGCGCCGAGCTGATACATAAGCATCACGTTCTCGGCGATGGTGCCGATGTGGTCGCATGTCTTTGTCTGCTGGTAGCTTTGCGCGGAAGCCGAGCTGGCCCCCAAAACCAAGGCCAGAGTCATGGCAACGCTAAGAATTACTTTGTTCATGGTTGTCTCCTGAAAGGGCAAATTGCTTATATCGTTTGTTCATGGGCTTTTCAGTCATCCTCTTTATACACCCAGAAAGTGTCAGTATCAATGCGGCGGCCTACACCGCCAACGGTATCGCCGGGGTTCGCAAACAACAGCTTCGCTATGCGGTCAGCAATCTCTGTCTCAAGCTCATCAAGACTGCCGACCCGCTCCTTGCCGTTGCGCCAACTTGGCGGGTGAACCCCGGCACCGCGACGGTCTAGCCACCACTCCCCATCACTGTCGCGATAGGCTCTAATCATTAAATTGCGAACGAATCGAGTACGGACTCCACCCGAGAACGCACGTCTTCGCGAACATCTTTACTCTCCTTCAACTCATCGACCTCCACGTGTTGAACTGCTTTCTCTGCTTCGTCAGCCATAGCCTCAATGGCCTGATCCTTGGTCAGATTCAAAGACCGAACAGACGCAATGGTCTCGGCAAAGTTCTCAAGAATGTTATTGCGGAACTTCTTGCGCTCACCGTCTTCCTTGTCAGTGACCCGCTCGGACAGGTGCCGCAAAGACTCCAGCATACGAGAGCGAACATCGTTCATGGCGTTTTCGAGTCGCTGCTCGTACTCCCGCTCATAGCGCTCGCGTACCTCCTCCATAGCCTCATGACCAATATCGACTCGGAAGTCTCCAGTCTCTGGGATGGGCAGGTAGGCGACATTGAACCGGAACTTGTCGGCAATGTCTTGGACGTCGGGGTACTCGTCGCGGTCGAACATGGTTCCGAGCTTGAACGCCTGCATGCTGATGAGCGTGGGGTAGGCGTCAAGAAACGCCTGAACCTTCGTGTTGAACTCCTGCTCATGCTTATCTAGCTCCTGCTTGAAATCAAAGAACTTGTCAGTCGTTACCAACCGAGGCCCATAGTCAGACCACGGCAGTGTCCGGGCAGCAACCCAGTTGCGTACCATCGCCGCATGGCGAGTGACCTCTTCCAGCTCTTTCACGCCGGGCAGTAGGTTTTTGTTGACCCGTGAAGCCTGAGTGCTGGCTTGCTTGCTGGTGTTGACCTCAGCGGTCACACCCTTGTCCAGCTTGCGTGCAGTCCACGTGCTAATTGAAATATCAACAAGCATGGCACTCGAAGAAATGGATACGTTACTCATCGCTATACTCCTTTCCTAATTAGGAACTCAATTTATGTGAATCGTCTTGCCGTAGGGAGACTTGTTGGCGCTCGTGGACACCCACAGTGTCGGCTCGTTGAAGTCTGGCCAGTCGCCAAATATAAAACCATCAGTCAACACCAGCACAAGTTCGGGCTTAGTGCCCATGTCATCAACGAACTGCTTGACGCAGTTAGGGTCAGTGCCGCCACCGCCCATAGGTTTTGTCGAGCTGATCATAGACTCATACTCACCGGGGACGTAGACCTCCTCTCGCGCTACGTGGCTATCCCAGTAGAGCAGGTGCAATCGCTCAGGCGGCATGTCGTCGGTGATCTTCACGACTTCCGCAATAAACTGATTGATTGTCTCAGGGCCGATAGACGCGGAAGTGTCAACGGCGACCACCATGGGGCCGATAGACTCAGAGAACGGCGAGGGCATGTAGGCTCCAGTCGCCAGCCAGCGTCGGTTCGGCCTGCGCCACGTGCTGCTGTCACGTCCAGCACAGACAGACTGGACAAACTCCTGTAGCTGCTCGCGCCAGTTGACCTGCGGCTCGGGTATGGCACCCACGTCACGGCCTGTCGTGCCGCCGAGCTTCCCCGCTAGAATGTCACCTTGACGGGCAGCCTGATCAACCGCCTGCTCAAGCTCGTCGCGCTCAGCCTCAGTCATATCGGACGCGTCGTCGAACCCGTGCTCGTCGAAACTGCCACCCTTGCCGTCACCATCACCCTGCTTGTCGTCATCGTCGTCCTGATTCTTTTTCAGGTCGTCATACACCTGCTTGGCATCCCAGCCCCGATACTTCTCGTCGAGGCATATATCCAGCTTGGGCACCTTGATCAGCTCACCCGTTGGGTCTATGTCCACGATCTGCTGGTTGATAACGTAGTCGCAGGCCATGTTGGTCAGCTGGGCGTTCTCCTTCCAAAGCCGCTGCCATGTGGTCATGTGCTTGTAGAGAACGTGAAAGTTCTCATGAGCCACAACAAAGTTGAGCTCTTTCTCATCGAGCGTATCTATAAACTCCTTGCCATAGTATTTATCACGTCCATTGGTGTACGCCGTAGGGATGCCGGACTTGGCCCGGCTCTCCCCCAGCAGCATGATCCCGGACAGCAGCGCGAACTTAGCCGAGCGCATCAGCGTAATGTGACTGCGCTGCAGTCTTTGTTCATGTGTCAGGTTGTTCATTGCTGTACTCCTTTCCTAATTAGGAATCAAACCAAATACGAGTTAGACCTAGCCCAGTCGGTGAAGGCTTTTGACTTGACCACGACAGCCGCTGAGCGGCTACGCATAGCGTTCTGCGCAAACATGAACTGCACCTCGCGGGGCAGGCGGACAAGATAAGTCATCCACGCATCGACGTTATCGGCAGTCATGCGAGTCACCGCACCGAGCGAGAGAATCACACAAGCGATAGGCGAGTCAGGCACCTGCACGGTTTCAGGCTTCTCGATGATCGCCTTGAACGGCGGCAAGGCATCAGCCACGGACAGGAACGCCTGCATGTCACGCGCAGCGGACTCACCGATGGTGCCGGACAGTGCGGAGATCATCACGCCATCACTCAACATGGGGCGCTGCTTCACAATGTGCGAGGCATGAGCCAGCGAGCGAGGCGTGACAAAAGCAGCCTGCTGCTTGCGCGGGTTGAAGATATACGGGTTGTCCACAGCCCCCTCGGGGTCGTCGGCGTAGCTTGCCAAACAGTGTGGGTACTCCTTGACCCATGCCAGTACCTCGGGCTGGATGCCGTTGTCCACACCCCACTCAACCCACTCGTCGGCGTCAGGCTTGCGAACCGTCAGAAAAGTCACACGGTTTTTGGCGTGCGCCTGCAGCATATCGCCCACGCCATCGCTGGCAAGGTTAGTCGTGCCAAACACAATAGAACCCTCGGGCAGTTTGTGACTGCCGATGCGGTGTTCAAGCAAAAGGGTCAGAAGTGCGTTCTGGACAGGGCGCATGGCCTTGCCAATCTCGTCGAGCATGACAATCACCGGCTCATCAGAAACGAACATCTTGTTCGGCACGAACTCTACCGAGTCAGTCACCTTGGGCATTTGAAGGTCGCCCAGATCAAGCAGCGCGCAGTCGATGTAGCGAGACTCCATGTCGCACTCAATTTCAAGTGTCTCGAGCATGGCGGACTTGCCGATGCCCGGCTCGCCCTGAAAAATGAATGTGTTGCTTTGCCCGCAGGTATTCACGAGCTTGGCGGCGTCAGTAAGGCTTACGGTTGTAGTCATCATCGCTGTACTCCTTCCTATTTAGGAACTTAAAAGTTTTCGTCTTTGCCAGTGAGTTTGCCCTGCAGATACGTGTCGTAGCTGATGAGCTCCATGCCAACACGCGGGGGCTCAGACCAGACGTGGTGCATCGGCCCGCCGTCCTCTTCGCTCCTGTATCGGAATTTATAGCGCTCGGCTCTCTCCACCGCGTGCACTACTTTAGTCGCCTCGGCGACAGGCAGAACATAATCATTGAAGCCGATAGTAATCTTGGCCAGATGCTTTTCGGGCGGTGATGGTTTGTGGTCAGTCATCGCAATACTCCTAGTTTTCCCAGTGTGAGCCTATATTATCTCATATATAGATTGAAAAGTCAAGTCAGTTTGTCGTATGGTTGTACGTAAACACCACGCTTTACTCCTATGCACTCGTTGAGTTCAGAAAGAATATCTTGCGCCACGTCTAAGCCGTTATTCTCGCGGGAAGACATACAGTGGCCAGTTTCGGTTTCTATGTCGTCGAAATTATCACCCACTCTTACCAAAATCCACGCGCAGAGATAGTTTTCAGTAGCAAACTCAAGCATGTTGTATATGCCATCCACTAAATCTGACCCATCGTGCCACTTAATGTCCTCATACTTTACGGCCAGAATATGTGGCTCAGCGTCTCCCCATACGCCTTTGATTGTGCGTTCCCAGAACTCAGGCTCTTTGATCTTGTAGGCAGTGACAAAATTGTCAGCCTCGTTGTAGTCGCCAAACCCAAGCGCTATCCCAACGTCACTCCTATACCCCATTGCTGTACTCCTTCCTAATTAGGAACTTAAATGTAAATAAAGTGGCCCGTCTCGTGGGCCAAACGGTCGGTTCCCGAGCGATGAAGAAGTCAGCCTNATGCTGAAGAAGGAATCTGCCCGTGCCGACTGTGCGTGTTTTCAGGCATGAGAACCCAAGGCACTACGCACTCACCTTTGACGGCGAACCGTCAGCGGAACATTCTCACCCCACCATCTCTTCGTGCTCATCTTCTACTTCAAACTCTTTACTGAAATCGCGCGCCCACTCAATGAACATTTCTTCGCTGGTTTGGTGCTCGTACTCCTCGCGAATCTCACTGTAAGCAGCCGATTCTGCAGCTTCAATGTCTGCGTACAGAAAGTCGGCGAAGTCATCAAAACCCTCTTCGTGTGCGATGCTTTCGGCGGCGGCTAGTGGGAGACCCTTGTATACGCCATCCTCGATAACCTCGTCGTTGTCGTCTTCGTAAGACCAAAACCCAAGATCAACCTCCCAGTTAGGGCGAGATAAAATTTTCAGTCGCCCAGTCATTACCGTGTTCACTGTAAAAAAGCCGAGCCTCATCAACTCAGTGCACATGGGGAACTCACGACGCACGGCATCCTGCCGCTCAGAGCTGGCATGTTCAAGATAGAACTCAGCCTCAATGCCCACGCCATCGCCTTGAGTGTACGATAGCCCAAAGTTGAAATCTTCCACCAGCCAGCCGCTACTCAGAAGGTGGTTTCGGATGCTGTCACTAGCAACATCAGAGAGGTGTTCTACTTCGCAAAACAAAGACAGCCAGCGCTCGTAGGCCCGCTCAAACTCTGCCGGGTAGTGCTCCTTGAGCACGTCGATGTTTACCATACTCATGCTGTACTCCTTCCTATTTAGGAAACTAAACCGCAAGAACAATCGGGCGGCGGTGCTCGTCCACCATCATTACGCACACGTCCACGCTCTGCATGGGTTCAAGGGTTGTGCGGTCAATAAAGGTGCGGTCAAGGTGTGGGTCGTAGCTTACCTTTCGCAGCGCGCCGCCATCACCGGACAGCGGAACAACTGTTTTGATGAACTCACCAGCGTCCTCGATGCGCTCGCCTCGAATGTAGGCATGCACGTTTTTAACTCCCTCGTGTATCACACGCTGGCGGCCAGCCTCGCTCACAACAAACCTCGCATCGCGTATGGCGCACTTGGCAACATGATCAATGACCCGGCCCTTGTTCTCACCCTCAAGTGCACGAACGCTGAACAGTCGCCTATGCAGGTTAAAATAAACATCTACTCTCACGACACTGCCTCCTCATCCTCAACCTCGAACGTCTCACCAGTGTCACGTGCCCACTCAATGAACGTCTCCTCGCTGTACTGGTGCTCGATCTCGTCGAGAATTGTGTGATAAACCTTAGACTCTGCATCTTTTAGTCGGTCGCCCAGATCATCAACGAAACGATAAAAGCCCTCGGCGTGAGCTACCTGAAACGCCACCGACTCAGGCAGGCCGTCATATAAACCGCCTGAAAGGCGACTCACTTCACCATCCCATTCCTCGTCATCCTCATTCTCCTGAATATCGTCAAATCTCCAGTTGACTATCGAGCAAACAGACCTGCTGGAGTGATCAGACCAAACATGCAGGTATTCACGCTTCAGCAAGGCAACGCACATCGGAAAGTCTTTGCGAAGCTCGTCCAGCGTGGCCTCGTTCATTTCGTTGAAGTACACCGCCGAAGAAATAGAAACGCCATCGCTTTGTGAGCAAGAGGCTTCCCACTGTATACCGCAGGGATACCTCCACCCGGTGCCTTCTAACTGCTCATCGGCATACATCGGAGCGACCTCATGCAGTATCGTGTCAACCACGTCGCTCTGGCCCTTGGCCCAGCGCTCATACTCGCTCTGATATTCTTCCGGGTAGTGCTCCTTGAGTACATCAATATCAACTTCTCTCATCTTTGACTCCTTCCTATTTAGGAACTCATTCGTAAAACAAATGGCTGCCTACACGCCCGTGGTAGGCGTAGCTGTCCGACCATTCAGGCTGGGTGTAGTCCGCGTGGTAGTGGGTGGCCATGATGCCGAGTGACAGGTCAGCGTTGAGAACACCATCGGCTATGTCCTGCGCCTTCTGCCACGCGATCATATCTCCGGGCCGCTCGGGGATGCCGTCGCAGTAGAAGCTGAACTGGCAGCGGTGTAGGTCTCCGGGGTGTTTATTCTGCGTGACTACAGAGCACACGTCGTCGGGGAACCTGTCACTTTCCACCCGGTTCATCACTACCTCAGCGACGGCAATCTGCCCGTCGAGCGGTTCACTTCTGGCCTCGTAGTATATGGCCAGTGCTAGGCACAGTGCGGCGCTAGTCACTCTCACCTCCCCGGCGCTTTGGGCGCTCGTGTACATGAACCAAGCACCAGTCTATTGCTCGCTTCATTGCCTCAGGGCCAACCTCGCTCGTATTAACCCCTTCACTCGCAACGTACAAATAAGCATCAAGCAGAGACTGATCTATGGGTTCAGAGACAAGGCGGTTGAACTTCTCGGTGCCCATGTTGAGAATCCATAGGTTCACGTGATGAAGTAGACCGTCGGCGCTATCGCTCACCATCCTCACCTCCCCGGCGCTTGGCATTCTCAGCCCACGCCTTGTGCATCATTTCCTTGAGCTTGTCTGCGTCAGCGTTGGTTGTTGTCCCATTGCGGATTCGGGCAAGTATCTCGTTGAACTTCTTCTCATTCATTGCTTGACCTCCCGTACACGTGGGCGAGCAAGTCCTCCAATTTCCAACGCGGCTCGCTGTCGCATGCGCCTGCATAGTCATACCGACGCATCAACTCGACCATCTCACGTTCTGTCTCACGAGCACTCATGCCACTGTTCACGCAGTCCATGAACTTCTGGTTAAGCGCGGCAGCGATACTGTCCACGCCCGGTGCTGTGTCGTACAACTCCCAGTCCTCGTGGTTGAGGGTGATCTCNTCGACACGGGTTACTGTCTTAACTTTTCTCATCACTGGTCTCCTTCTCCTAATTAGGAAGGCAGCACTAGGCTGCCCGCAACTTCCTCTGCATCCACTCAGCTACTCCAAAAAACGCGATGTCTCCCATGTCACTGACAGAGTGCTTCTCGGTGTCGCACAGGGGGTGGAGCTGCCCGTGGTGTCTACTTGTGGTGCGGCTGTACTTGTCCGCGTTCTCGTACCACTTGCCGCCCTCATAGATAAACAGCGGCCAGTGCTGGCCGTATGAATACACGACGTACCGTTCACCTCCGACAGTATTCCATTGTCCGAACGTATGACTGCCTTGAAACTCTTCGAGGTTCTGCACATAGCGGCGGGCGTCTTGGTTTGCTACTCGCTTAGTCATCAGTGAATCTCCATGTTGTTCAGCTCGTCGTTGAACCGATCCATAATCAGCTCCACCCACTTGGGGTCGTGCACGCACAGGTAGGCAACGGCACAGGCAAACTGGATATGGGCGGGGATAGTCTCGTCGTCATCACGCTCGGGCGTAACAATGCGAATACTGTCGGGGGTGACGATGATAGCCGCGTCGTCTTTCTCAAGCTCGACGGTGCTGTTCTCAGTAATCAGGTCACTCATGATTGTTCTCCTAGTTTCGGGTTTAGCTGTCGAAGTGTCTTGCGATCACGGACGACGATGTAGTTTGACTTGTGCATGGGCACAATCGTGTGGTTTACCGCTCGGGCCTGCTTCTCGCCGCAGGTCAGGCAAGTCAGGAACCCAAGCTCGTATCGGCGAGTGTTGTACTCATCACCACATTCAACACAGCAGGGCATTAGTCCTCCTAATTAGGAAACGACGGTGTCGGCCGGGCATATCTGCGGTACATCAAGGCGGACGTCGTCAGGCAAGGCTGCTTTCACGTCTTTGAGGCGAGGGTCGGGCAGCTTGAGGCCGTGCGGTGTAACAAACACAGCGCTGCCGTAGCCCAGCCCACCGAAGTTCACGGTACGTGCAGACAGCTTGGCGTATGCCAGCCCATGTTCGGAAAGCACCTTGGCCACAGCTTTCTTGGCTTGGTTGGGTGTTGTCGATTCAATCATCGTCGTCATCCTCATTCTCGTCGTCTTCAAACAGGTCACTGAATGCGTTCATGTCTCGCACCTCAGCCTCGCTCATGTATGCAAGGCACTCTCGGGCGATGCTCTCCCAGTCGAGAACGCCCTCTATGGCAAGATCAATCAGATAGTTAGTCGCTACTCTGCTCATTGCTTGTCTCCTATTTAGGAA
>P_1C_Liq_1_UnCtyDRAFT_1000303_pt1 | contig 11696 bp, 8 predicted proteins | sample Pon1CUnioCityCA_2_FD_10230 | JGI IMG/M metagenome (IMG submission 10230) | reverse complement strand
TAGACGATAAGGGCGAAAGAGGTCAACTGATATCTACAATAGTAGAAATTATTTGAAGTCAATAGACTCTAACTGGCTGCAAAGGTATTCAAAATCCCACAAAATCAAAGGATTTGGGGCACAGAAAAAGTGGAGTCTCACCCCCCTTAAAATGAACCACAAGTATTAATTTTGCATATAAAACACTGTTTAACTGGTGATTACGAGGTCCCACATTAATGAAACGCAAATGAATGCACATCGAGGTTTGCAGTTTACAGCAAAATCAGGTCGTCATCGAGCAATGAAGCACTCCCGTAACGAATCGTTTTATCGTGATTCGTTGTAAAAATATAAATGCTGTCGCTTTGGTCGAATTTACGCTTAAACCTCGATTCAATCCCATTTTTAACGATCGATAATACCCTCTTTGAATTTTGAATTTCAAAGACAGAGAATTGCACGCGCACACCGTATTTCTCTAAAAATTTCGAAAACTGGGTGCGAACTTTGTTATTGGAAATGTCGTAACAGACAATAATTACTTTACTCATAATTAAATGTTGGATAGTTGGACACACTTTTTCTTCCCATAAAACAGCGATAATATTGCTGCATAAACTGGTAGATCGTCAACTTATGCTTGATAATCGATTCATAGAAAACGCGGGTATAAACTTTGCGCTTTCCCCGTTTTAAATAAAAGGCGTTTTTATTTCGCTCAAAATCGGAATGTTTAAAGGTGCCGTATTTCAATGATTTGCGTATTTGATGTTCTATAATACACCGAAAAGGCTCCATCAAATCACAAACTAGACTCTTTCTGCGAAACCATAACTGATGGTAAACGCCCATGTATGGATCAAATCCGAATAATCGCGTCATACTTTCGATGTAGTTGAACAAAAAAGTATAACCAATGTCGAGTGTCGCATTCACGGGATCTTGCTTAACGCGAGGCAGACGACACTCCCAATCAACAAATGAAAAATAAGCATCAAAAAAATGTTTGGCCACCACACCTTCGAGCCCCATAAGCTCACGGTAGTGACTGACATGATGCATGGCTGCAATATGGCGCTGAATCAACGCTTTTGCCTCCTGCACTTTACGCGAGCGTTCGCGCGTTCGCTGAAGGAGATGAAGTTGGTTGTTCGATTTATTAATAATTAATTGTTGAGCCACGGGTAAAATCCCATCCGTATGCTCAAATTGCTTTTTTCGCAACAAGAAATTGGCTTCAGCCATATCTCCATAGTAAAACACCGGCTTGAAATTGGGCTTCATTACCACGAGTGGGACACCGTTTTTATTGCAATGTTCGATCAGCGCAGAAGTCAATGTCGTATGACCGATGACGATCAACGCCAAAATTTTTGGAAATGGAAGCTTGGTAATCGCCTTTTGCTTTTCAGTATCGTAAAGCGTTAAACGACCTACGGATACTTTAAGGCTTTGGTGCTTTGTACCATTAATAACGAAAACACTGCGGTTCTCAATATCTTTATGCGTAAACATGGTCCTGATTAGTTTTATCACAAAGCGCAGCATAAATACAATGGCTACACTTTTGTGGATTAACATTTATTTCCGATTCAAAGTCAAAGCGAGCAATTTTTCGAATGTGATTTTTGAGTTCTCTGATCGCTTTTGTGTCGGGTTTATCAACTTCTATCCGCCGATTGTCCCTGATCGAATGAAAAAATAGCTGATCCACTTCAAACCCCATCTCCTCGAGTGCAATATATTGCGCCCAGATTTGATAGTAATATCCGCGGTAAATTGTTGAGAGCGAATACTTGCGTTCCACCAGTTTTCGCTCTTCAACAAAATATTGGTCTATTTTTCCATATATACCGAGTTGCTGTGAGACCACATAAGCTGCTGCAATCACTTTTTTACTTTGCTTGCGTTTATCGTGATCTACCCGGTCGTGTGCCGTTTTACCGCGCTGTTGCGGCTTCGCACTGTAAACGTCCTCATTGCTGTTATCAAACACCTGATGCAGGTAGATCGAATACGGACAAAAAACGAAGTCGTTCAGATACGATATAGGTAAAAAGAACTCCATAACGGTTAAACTTGTATATCAAAGAACGGAAAGGTGGGTTAAAAGGTTACGTTTTTAACAAAACTAACCTCTTGACTATTAGATCTATGAATTACTTTTATTTCATATTTGCTATTAACTTTACAAATATTGTAAGTTTAAATCTTTATCATTTGGACCGCTTTGAGCAACTCATAATGGAAGTGCTGCTCAACCATTTTCGTTGATTTTAATTTTACGCGATTGTATACTTCAAGGAGTTTTTGACTTGGGTATAATTTGTACCAAAAGGTCTTTCAAACTGAACTTCAGTCTACACTTTCTTGATCAATTAGTCTTTTAATCATGTTTCTTTTATGTATTGCACTGCACAAACTTCAACCATCCCTTATTCGTCTTATTCAACTTCAACTTCTTCCAATCGTCTCCATCGAATTCCTGAATTTGATTGACCCACTGCAACCCTTTTTTAGCAATGTGATAGGCTCCGTTGGCATCAGCATCTTTTGGAAGTGATGCATCCGCTTTTCGGCTGTCGTAAAACGTTCCTGAACTATTTTTTACAGGAGAAATTAAGTAATCTACTTCGCTGTTGGTAATGCTGTTTCGCATTTGCAAGGTCAGTCTAAACAAATGAATCAACTCCGCAAAGAAATCCTTATTGTCTTTTACTGAGATTTGATCTTTGAAGTCAGTGCCATCGCCATAAACAATTTCATGTTTTCCAAAAAAGTCTTCAAATGCCTCGGTAAGATTAATTTCTTGGTTATCCCACTGGTTGACTTTATCTGGGTTTCTGAATGTTTTAATTCTCTCGCCATAAGTGCAAACGGTCCACTCTGACCGTGTTCCTTCTGCTCTTGTAGTAAAATCATTGTAATCAAAGTCAAACTCAAAGTACCCTTGGTTTTTATTGTATCGAATGGATTTGAAGTGACTAAAGAAAGTCTTCGCTTTATTTACACTTTCGTATTTCACATGAAATAAATTGACAAACCCCGTCGTCGGATCAATCTTACTCGTATTCCATGCAGGGACGTAGAACAAGAACCCACTTTGTTTACCTATTTTCTGGAAGCTTTCAAATTTATTGGTCAGCTGTAAAGCATTATAAATCCCGGCGGGTTCATCCGGCTTTTTGTCTTTTAAAACAAGGTAATTGAGTTTGTCAATCAACATTTTCTCCAACTTTTGATAGACTTGTTTCTCCACTTTAAATCGACCGCGTTTAAAGCCCATGTTGAGGTCTTCCATCACAACAATCGCATTATGCTCAACCATCATTTTGGCTATTTTATGTACCACCTGTGAAATATATCCTTCTTTTAACTCTTTGATGGTTTCTACCGTTCCCCAATTTTTTCTTGCTTTATCGCGTTCTCGCTCTTTATCATCCAGCAACTGGTGATAGTTCGTGGTTATTGCGTGCTTTTTATTAACAATAGAGTTGAGTGTTTCCTGCTCGATAATATTCCCTTCTTGGTCAATCAGCGTCAGGTAAATCAAATGGCGTTCACCGCGATCCAGCCCAATGATATTCACATCGGGATTGTCCTTAAGATAGTCAAGTACTTCATTATTGATGTAGTCATTGCCTTTAGCTTTAAAATTCAGCGTAATGGGTACATGAAACTGAAATTTATCAACTGTATAGCGTTTGTCTTTTATTAGGTCAATATCTTTGCCTTGTTCATGAAATAAGCTATAATTATCCTTGAATTTTAAGTCTTCTTTCTTTAATCCACTTTCCTGAATTTGACCTTTGTAAAACTTATTCAGCCTTAAAACAGTTTCATCAGGCACTCTTTCAGTTTTTTTGTCGTCTTTATAAAATTTGCGGGCAACTTTAATGTTCTTTTTGTGAACTACTCTATTTTTATCTTGTATCGACTTCTTACGGTAAAACATTTCCGCTTCACCGTTGAGTTTATAAACGACATCTTTTAAATTTTGCTTTTCGAATAGCGCTTTCCAATACATCGTATGTAAATTCGGTTTGCCTTTGCTGTGCTTCGAAAAGTCTTTATTGTAGATTTGGAAAAGGTAGAGTTTGCCTTGATCTATCAATTGATGAAGATGATCAAAATTAATCGCTTCATCGCGTAATTCGTAACAAGAGTTAATAACATCCTGATAGAAGTCCGCAATGTTTTCATACTCCTCACTTTCTTTCCACTCAAAATCATAGTGTTTGTAGGAATCATGTCGCGAAAAACCGAGTTTGAAATAATCAATTAACTGCACTAGTGATTTTTTAAAAACTGCTGGGTTTTCTTTTTTGAAATCTGTTTTGTAAAGGCCCTCGTCGTAGATATGAATAATAGATTCTACCGGTAAATCATATTTTTGCACGGCAGGAGCAAAAGATGTGCCCTTCGATCGAATAAAAATACGCGGGACATTTTTATTATCCGGTTTTTGAAAATCGTAAATGACGCGATGTGCTAAATGATCTTCGGGACTGGTTTTCAGAAATTCAACATCTTCTTTTTTGAGCTTTTTTTCGACAATACACAAATAGAAATTATCCTGCTTCTTAATGATGAGACCTCCTTTTGTATTGTAATCTGGTGCCCAACCAGATAAAAACGAACTGTTCTCAAAGTTGAGTTTGAATTTTTCCGTACTGTAAGGCTTCTGCGTTGCATAGTTCCGCACTTTATTGTAAAGCGGTATGAGCAACTGCATCTGTTCGTACCATTCTTCAAAAAGCGTATAAAAATGCTCATCTTTTTCGAGTGTAAAATCTTCGGGCAATGCAAGGGGTTTTATAAAATGCAAATACTCCATAATGCTGTCCAAAAAGAGTTTGATCGCATCTATTTTCTTCTTGTCTTGTTGGAGTCGTTCATTTTCAGGGTAAGGAGTATTTAAAAGACCTTTTATGGTGCTTAGTTTAGCCTCAATATTAGAAACAAAGTCAAATTCTTTGTCGGAACCTTCTTTTGGTTCAGCTTTAAAGTGATCTTTAAAATAATCTGCTATGCAAGTTGGTGAATAGACCTGTTTTACATCGTGGGTTTCGTCGAAGCTTTCCACATAAGTATCTAAAGCTGTTTGTAAAGTTGAGATGGAAATATAGGACTGTCGAGTAAACTTCGATTTTTCTTTGTCTAAATTTTCTCGTTTTTTGTCAGTTGTTGCCTTGTCGTATTTGATCTGAAATTCAGGATCAATTTTATTTTCATAATAGTAATTTAATGCATCGCGCAACACCCCGTAATTCCCAGCCATTTTTTGAGCAATCGTTGAAATACTTTTATCATTGCGCAAATAAACTTTGTCTAAATCAAAATTGTTAATGTCAGCCAATAAGCCTTGAAAGCTTTTTAAAACATTGATCGTTTCAGCCTTATCGCTCGGTTGATAGTCTAATAATTGCGTATGATAAAATTGATGAATTGCCGCTAGCACTTTTTGACTCGCAGTACTATTATCATCGTCTTCAAATGCATCTGGTAAAAAAGAAGTACTTGTTCTGTCGCTTAAAATTTGCTTATAAAGTACTTTTAGTTTGGGGATTTTATTTTTCTTATCTTGTTTTTGGTTGTAAAGATTAATGTGCTCATTCAAACCTTGGATTTTCTTTTTGTTTTCTTTTTCTGAACGTCCTCCCAAAATCAAATTATAGACATCAATTCCCTTTTGAGATAATACTTCGTTGAAATAGCCTAGTTCAAAAGCTTCTTCAATTGAAACAATTCCTAAATACTCTTCAATTTCTTTATAAAGTTTTTCTAGGTTTTGCTTCAATTCGGGAATTTCACTGACTTTTTTGAAGATGTTGATGTTATCGATAAACTTCGGCAAATTTTCATGCACTAAGCGATAGGCAATTGCTGTAGATTGTGCTTTATCGGTGTACATGTTTTTTCGATTCTGATGAAAACCAGAAAAATAAGTCGTGAACTTTTTAAACTCAGGGTCAAAATGAACGTCCTCAAGGTTGTTCTCTTCTATCCATTTCTCCAGCAACTTCGTAACAAGATCTTTCTTATCAATCTTGAGAAAAATAGCTTTTACTTCACCTGATTTAAAGCCTTTTGCGATTTCCTTCCGCAACCTTTCCTGTACTTTTTCAAGCTGCTTTTTATACTTATCCTCCTTTTTTTCTTCGTTAGGAGCATTATAAAGATTTTCAAAGTCCTCCAAATTTGATAATCGCACATGCGCCATGGCTTTTTCAATAAAATCCTGATGGAAGCGATCGATAGTTTCCTTCATTTTTTTATAACTCTCTGCACGTTCTTCGTCTTTTTTCAAAAAGCCTCTGGATTCGATGTTCGCAGTGGTTGCCCCTTGTGGGATTAACTCAAACCGCAATGTTTTGGACATCGGGTATAAATGACTAAACTGATCCAATGTACTTTTCATATTCATAAATTTTAAGCTATTATAAAGGTTAAGTACGTAATCTATTTACGCGCTTGCCAATAATATGGTACAATTTAGCATTTTTGTTAGAATCGAGAGCCCATCATTCGAAAAAGCGATGAATTTTATTGCATAAAAAGGCCGTGTTTAGGCTTTGTTCAAAGCACGAAATGTTTCGAACGCGATTAAACCCTCAGCTGATATTGGAAGCAAGAGCAGGTTTCTAACGTGAAACGGAATAGTAAAAATTATTTCCCCCCATTCAATGCGCCCATCAAGTCACCATAATTTCTAACGAATATCACACGGCAAATCAAATGAAGCTATTACTTTTGTACAGTAACAAAATTAGAATACATGAAAACTGGTGCAGCCAATAAAAAGATCGAAAAAATTATCGCTTTAATTGAAAAAGAGGGTATAAAATCCGATTCCCTTATCGATGAATTAAAAGCTTTGCGCGAATTTGCCCTGAAAGAAGAAGATCCGCTTTTAGCGAAGGTCACGCGTCTTTCTTACGAATACCTCACAGAAAATGATGCCTACGATGTACAGGCGCAGTGGGAAGAAAATGAAGAAGGTGGTGAATTTCCCGTCGAAATCGAAGACAACGACAACTTGTTGTATCTTTTGAACTTAATGCTGAAATCTGATCACCGCATCAATCGTGAAGAGATCAAGGAATACCGCACAGCGCTCAAAGAAGAATTGTATTAATTCCGTCAACACACACGGAGCTTTAGCTAATGAATGAAAGTCCACTTTTGTGGGCTTTTTTAATGTGCTGATGTTTTCATTTTTACTGGGTATTTTCCTTTTTTAAAATCATTCTAAATAGATTGGGTGTGACAATACTATGACAATGCCCAAGCGGGATTTAGCGAATTTTGTTCTTCAAGAAAGAGACTGTTAAGTGGAAGATTTTCACATATTAGCTTTTACGCATCGCCAATTAGAGGTGAATCAAATCGGATGGTTGCACATCGCTCCTGACGATCAAAAGGATCGTTTAAGTGCGCTTAAAACACATTTTGGTTTTGAAGAGCTGATGTATATCTCCACTTGTAACCGCGTGGAATTCATCATTCGATCTGCAACTACCGTCGATACCGACAAAGTGGGTGCCATCATTGCAACGTTGTTTCCGGATCACGATAACACCAAAGTTGAACTTTTTGCCAACAACGCCGAAATTTATAAAGGTGCTTCAGCTGTGGAACACTTAATTAAGGTTACCTCATCAGTGGACTCCATGATTATTGGCGAACGGGAAATTATTACGCAGGTTCGCAAGGCTTTTCAAGACTGTAAAGGTTACGGTATCACGGGTGACGGTATACGTTTGATGATTCGATTTACCATTGAAACAGCCAAAAAGGTTTATACAGAGACGAATATTGCACAACGACCTGTTTCGGTGGTATCATTGGCTTATCATACCTTAAAAGGCAAAGATGTGCCACTCGATGCAAGAGTACTCGTCGTGGGAGCTGGCGTTACCAATACAAATATGACACGCTTTCTGAAAAAGCATGGATTTACAAATTTTGCTGTATTTAACCGGACATTCAGTAAAGCGGAACATTTGGCTCATCAATTAAAAGGAACGCCTTATCCGCTGGAACAACTAGCCAACTACGACAAGGGGTTTGATGTGCTCATCACCTGTACGGGTGCAGATCGCAGTATTATTGACGAATCATTGTATAATCAATTGCTTCAGGGCGACGAGTCTTCTAAAATTATTATTGATTTAGCGATCCCCAGTGATATGGATCGAGCTGTTATCAATCATCACGTTATCGATTATATTTCCGTTGATTTCCTCCAAAAAATTTCATCTAAAAATCTGGAGAAACGCGCACGTGAAATTATTCATGTGGAAGAGATTATTCAGGACGCCGTTGAAGATTATAAAGTTATGTTCAAAGAGCGACAGGTTGAACTGGCCATGCGCGAAGTACCTGAAAAAGTAAAGGAAATTAAATCCACAGCACTGGATCATGTATTTGCAAAAGATCTAGCGTCACTCGACGATGATTCGCGCGAAACCATGGAACGTATCATGGACTATATGGAGAAAAAATATATGTCTATGCCCATGAAAATGGCAAAAGAAATATTATTGAAAAAATGAAAAACATAGTTATAGGCTCTCGCGGAAGTGACCTCGCACTCTGGCAGGCCAATCACGTTAAAGATCAGCTCGAAGCAGCTGGACATGGAGCGACCATTAAGATCATTTCTACACAAGGTGATCGCATTCAACACCTCAGTTTTGATAAAATGGAGGGAAAAGGTTTTTTCACTAAAGAGATTGAAGCAGCTTTACTCGACGATTCCATTGACCTGGCTGTTCACTCACACAAAGATCTGGAAACAACCTCCCCTGAAGGATTGATCATTGCCGCTGTATCTGAGCGGGAAAGTCCAGCAGAGCTTCTGTTGATTCGGCAAGATTCCTTAGATGAGGAGCAACCGCTCGGAATCAAAGAAAATCCGGTAATTGGAACTTCTTCGGCGCGAAGAAAATCACAGCTCATCACATTTCGCGACGATCTTACGATCAAAGATTTGCGCGGAAATGTTCCCACAAGGATCAATAAATTGCGCGAAGGTCAATATGACGCTATCGTACTTGCTTTAGCCGGAGTAAAACGACTTGAACTAGAATTGTCTGATCTCGTGACTACGACACTCGACCCCACCGTTTTTGTACCTGCCCCCGCGCAGGGCGTCCTCGGTTTACAAATTCGCGAGACGGATACAGAACTACAAAAAATCCTGGCGGAAATCAACGTCGAAGCGGTTCAGCATCAAATCGGTATCGAAAGGCAGGTGCTCAAACTCCTGCACGGTGGTTGTCAAATGCCGCTCGGCGTGTATTGTACACCTGAAAATGATGTTCACGTCGCCTTTGCGCAATCATGGGAAGATGGTGCTCTTTTTAAAACGTACCGAGCTACCAATGACCTATCAATTGCTCAAACGATTGTCGATGAACTCAATGCTTCAACGCAATGACGGTTTTTATATCTAAAAACGTCGTTTATGATCCCCTATTGGAGTTATTACAGTCGAATGGCATTCAGTTGATCGACCAGCCCCTCATCACTTTTGAGGCCGTCGATTTCATTTGTCCGGATTCGGCGGACTACTCCAATATTTTCTTTTCGAGTCCGCGTGCTGTGGAATACTACCTCAACCGCTGCACGGTTCTTGCTAACACCCGTATTGCGAGCATCGGGAAGGCCACGAGTGAAGCACTGAAGGCGCGCAATTGCACCATCGATTTTGAAGGTGATAAGAGCGGACAACCCGGGGAGGTTGCGAGGGCATTTACCACTTTCGCTGAAGGAAAAACGGTCTTATTTCCACAATCGGACCGCTCCAATCGCAGTATGCAGCAACGTTTACCGTCGGAACAAGTGGTCGACCTCGTTGTCTATAAAACACTTTTGCAGCCACGTACATTCAGTCCAGCGCCTTCTGTACTCGTTTTTACCAGTCCATCAAATGCCGAGGCTTATTTAAGGAAGAACAGCATCCTGGAAACGCAAACAATAATTACCTGGGGGCAGACGACTGCCGCGTTTTTAAACGAGGAGTCGATCGACGTCCATCATTCACTGCGCCATTCAACGTTTCAAGAATTAACAGTTTATCTGGAACACTTGATTCGTGCCTGAGCAATGAAAAGTTGATTTTTTACCAGATCACCATCCGCCATGCATTACTCCCGTCACCCATCATTCATAAAATTAGCGTGACTGGTTATCATCTGGTTTTACATTTTGAGTTCCACAGCTTCGTCTTCAACGGTCAACACTGCAGGTCGACCTAATATAAGCGCACAATTATCATCTTGATGTCCGCCCGGGAAATCGAAAGCCACGGGAATGGAACGGTAGTTGAAATGCACTCGAACAATTTCCTCAAGCGATTTTCCATAAGGTGGATCAGAATCTTTCATACGTGAAAACCCACCGAGAATAATTCCACGAATTTGATCAAGTACGCCCGCTTTAGAGAGCTGATAAAAGTACCTGTCAATGGCGTAGAGCGGTTCACCCACCTCCTCGACAAAAAGGATACCATTGAGGTAACTGGGCATTTCATTAGTGCCGATCAACCCACTCAGCACCGCTAGATTTCCGCCAATCAAATGGCCTTGTGTCATCCCTTTTTTGTTATGCGCATTTGTTTTCCAGCGGTAGTTGAGTGTTTCACCTTTGAGTACACCAATCAGCGAAGTAATTGATCGTTCAGAATTCTGACCAAAATTGAGCGGCATGGTAGCATGTAATGAAGGACACTGCATGCGCGATAAGCGTTGATGAAAAACAGTGATATCACTAAAACCAATCAACCACTTTGGCTGTTGCATGAAATCCGCCCAGTTGATGCGGTCAACAATTTGAATACAACCATAGCCACCTCTCGCACACAAAATGGCTTTTACTGAAGGAGCGTCAATCGCATTCTGAAGATCTTGCGCACGTTGGGCTATTGTGCCGGAGAAGTAACCATCGTTTCCCAGACAATACTCACTAATCTGAACATCAAAACCAAAAGCTTCGAGTCGTTCTTTCGCTTCGTCAATATACATCGCTTCAATCCCTTTCGCGGGAGCTAAAATGCGAATTACATCGCCTTGTTTTAATTGCGGTAATGCTTTCATTCTTTAATAGGTTGTGGTGACATCTTCATCTACGACTAATATAAAGTCGGCCAACCCTTTATTTTCGTCATCGAGTTGCGTTACGTTCTCTTGTTCCACGGTGGAGATGGTTCCAATATTCAGATCGGGTGCATATTTTATTAAATACCAATAGATGCCCTCAAAATTATTACTGTGAAAAGCACCATTCAAATGAACGAAAAGGTTACCTGTCCGACGGATTTCGCGGATTATAAAGTGCGCCATCGTTGCATCCTTGATCGCCTGAGCTTTAGGAAAATTCTCATTGGCGTGATCGGGCATCATTTCCATCATCTTTTGGTAACCCGGTAATGACGGATCATACGGTATCGGAAGCGGAGCCATCCATGACTTTTCTTGTGCAGAAAGGGAGTCCAAAGCTTTAAAGCTTTGTTTATAAACGAGGCTTGCATACCTTCTCGGGATATTCGTGGCTGTGAACGGCAAGTTGTTTTCACGCGCAAAATCCACGACCGGACGATAATCCGTTTGATAATTCGACCAAAGTCGGGCCAAAGTATCAAAAGCTTCGGCGTCAATTTCTCCGTTGAGATACTTGTCGAGTGCATCCTGGTTATCCCTTTCAAACAT
>P_1C_Liq_1_UnCtyDRAFT_1000301_pt1 | contig 11703 bp, 13 predicted proteins | sample Pon1CUnioCityCA_2_FD_10230 | JGI IMG/M metagenome (IMG submission 10230) | reverse complement strand
CGAGTGTTAAAAATATGTTCCATCGCGATACAGAGAGTGATTATAAAATTTTAGGCATCGACAAATCTGCTACTGACCAGGAAGTTAAAAAAGCGTATCGAAAGATGGCTGTGCGCTATCATCCCGATAAAGTTGCTAATATGGGAGATGAATATCAAAAGGGTGCGAAAGAAAAGTTTCAGCGCATACAAGAAGCCTACGAAAATATTAAGAAAGAACGCAATTTTTCTTGATTTACATTACCGAAGTGCAATCATTAGCCATTATACAGATTGAAAAACATCCGTAATCCAACCCTTCTTAAATCTCTTCAAACAAACACTTTACGATTTTAATTGAATGAAATGACCGTTATGAACTGATACCATTTGTCTCTTGCTAGTCCTTCGAGTGTCTGATTTTTTTTTATACTTTTGTTGGACCAATACATCATAATATGTTAAGAAGTTTTACCATTTTAGGTGCTATTATTTTGCTGATTCTTCACACAGCACATGGACAAATATATACAGTAAGTCCTTTTAAAATGTCCTATTTTCAGCCGAATGTAGGGTTAAATATAGAGCCTTATTTCAATGGTCAGGACATTATAATGAGTTTTGGAGTTGGACTGGAAGAAAAGGGCTATGATTTTAGCAGCACTTTCAATGTAGGTTTCCGTCCCTATTTAAAAAAAGTACGTATTCAGGAAGAAGAAAACCTTTTTTACCAATATCGGGAACGTGTACTGTTGTTTTCACTTGATATTGAAAAGCAGCTCTATTTTCTGGAATACGCTAAAGGAGACTATAATAATCATATAGGTCTTTACGCCAAAGCCAAACTAGGTTATATGCATGCTAATTATCGCGGACTCTCTGAGAGTTTAAAAAATGGATTTACGGTCGCACCTGGAGCGGGTTTGGCATGGGACATGAAAAATGCACGCCTCTCTGCAGGATACCTTCTGTTTGATCAGCAAAACAATATTCCCAATGGAATGATCGACATAATGTTAACCATTTACCTCAATAATAAAAATGACGAATAATGAAGCGAATATTTTATAGTCTTATAGCCATTTTTTCAGTGTTAATTGTTTCCAGTTGTGGAAAAACGACTGGCAATGGTGAATGTGACCAGGACATTACTTGCTACACACAAAAACCAGAAGAGTTATTTGTGAAACTTCAGCTTTCTAAAAACGAGAGTGATTCACCTGTTGAAGTCACATTTTACAAAGGGGATATCGATGACGGTGATATCATCGATAATTTTCCAACGGACTCTACTGAAGAGAGTTACCTGATGCCTATTAATGAAGATTATTCAGCAACTGCTCGTTACCTGGAAGGACAAGATACAATTATCGCTGTTGACGGAGAGCGATTGTCTGCAGAGTCTTTTGAAAATTGCGATGAAACCTGTTACGATTGGGATCACACAATTGTCTTAGATCTCCGTTTGGACAACTAACAGCTGATTTATCCATGAGGAAAGCTCCTCCCTTGCTCTTTTTGCTGCATTATCCTTGCTTTTCATCACTAATAATGATCAAATCTTTTTCGAAAGGGTCTAGTGCCTCGTAGATGGTGTCAATAATATTATCCCTGCCCTGAGTCGCTAATAACTGAATGATATTATCGTGACGTTCCTGTAATTGCTGCTCAGGGTACAATCGTTCAAATAAATTGTCCAATTGATTCATAGCATCATCGTGTTGCTTTTTTTGATGACGTATCAATTTTTGCTGTATTCCCTGAATTTGTTTTTCAATCCGTGTAATTTCACTTTTTGCATAGTTAGACAAGGCATCATCGACCTCGTTCACGAACGTTTGTATAGATTGTTTTAACTGTTCTTTCGGTTGATGAAGTTTTGAGAAATCAAGATCTTCCTGACTGTTTTTCAGCACGTATTCCCTTTTTACCTCATGAATTCCCTTAAAAAGATCATTTATCGACAGCCCAAGCTTCCTCATTTTTTTGTTGGCTATCTTGTCGATAATTTGTACTGAATTACGTACTTGAATGATCGGATAAATAATATTTACCGCATCAAACACCGGCTTGAGTTGAAGCCAATAAGCCATCTCTCCTCCTCCACCGACATAAGCGATATTCGGAAGAATAACTTCTTGATAAATGGGACGCAAAACAACATTCGGAGAAAATCGATCAGGATACTCCTCTAATTCCTTCAATAAATCTTCTTGCGTAAATTGGCGATTACCTATATTAAAATGATCTTTATCCGGAATAATGCGGTCACGAGTATTTTCTGAGAGGTAGAATAAATTAATCGGTCGCGGTGTTACTTGACCATCAAATCCTTTTTCTGCAAGAGCATTTGTTTGTTGCTTGACGAGTTCTTCTGCGAAAGGTTTGCGAACTTCGCGTTCCATGATAGGAGCAAATTGTTTTTTCAGTCGATGATCATCTGCATTGAGCACAATCAACCCGTAATCTGCAAATAAATCCATAATAAATTTCCGTGTTGCCGATGCCAGACTATCAGATTCCCGGTAATGATTAAGGAGATAACTCCGCATATCATCGTTATTCTGAAATTTGTCTGCAATTGCATCCTTCACCGCTGAAAAATCATTTAAATCGAACCTCCCTACGGCACCACTTTGGGAAGTGGACCACTTAATTGTATCGTTAAAAAGGTGAAAATGATTAATTTCTTCAAAGTCATGGTCTTCAGTAGCCATCCAAAATACTGGAACATAATTGTAATCATTTTGTGACTCATTGAGTGCACGGGTCAACTTAATAACGTGCATGATTTTATAAATCACGTATAAAGGCCCAGAGAAAATATTGAGCTGATGTCCAGTGGTTATCGTAAACGTACGATCCTTTCCGAGCATCTCAACGTTGTTGCCCACCATCTCATTTCTCATAAATGGCTGCATTTGATCTACTACGACATCTTTTAATACCTGTCGCATTTCAGCCGAATAGTTTTCCTGCTTATCTTTTGTTTGTTCGAATATACTTGTTGTTGAAAATGAACGACGAATAAACGATTCCAATGTATCTTGATCATACACCAATGTATTGGCCAACGTACTAAAATACTCACTTTTATTTCTATTTATGGTTGTTCTCTTCATGCTTCTAATTTGACTAATTCTTCAATGACAAAATTACAAGCCTTTTGTTTAAAGCGAAGATAAAACTGAGGAAATCCCCTTACAATGAAATAATGATTATTGTAAAACACATATTCCTTGATTAGATGCTTTTAAAAGCACTGTGTTTTCATTAAATTCGCGAAAAATTTGAAACATGAAAGCAATTATAAAGACCAACAGAGGAAATATGGAGGCACTTTTTTACGAAAAAGATGCCCCGAATACGGTTGATAACTTTGTGAAGTTGGCGAAAGATGGTTTTTATGACGGTTTGACCTGGCATCGCGTATTACCAGATTTCGTGATACAAGGTGGCTGCCCGAAAGGAAATGGAACAGGCGGACCAGGTTATACAATTGATTGTGAGTTGGATGGTCATAACCAGTACCACGATCGCGGAGTGCTCTCAATGGCTCACGCGGGAAGAAATACAGGCGGTTCACAATTTTTTGTTTGTCACGGAAGGAACAATACCGCTCACCTCGATGGCAATCACACATGCTTTGGTAAAGTCGTTGAGGGCATTGATGTCGTCGACAAAATCCGTGTCGGGGATGCCATCGAAAAAATTGAAATTATCGAAGAATAAAAATGATGTCGGACGCACCACAGTGTGCGTCCTTCCCTCCCTTAATAGCTTTTACCTTAACGTCTTAGACTTACACCAATGTATTCCAACACGATTTCTGTAATCATATTGATGTTGAAAACTTTCAGAATAACTCAAAGCGTATAATTGTTGAGGCTTCAAGCAATAAAAGCTCCAATTTTTATTAACAATTTCGAAAAGTAATAAAATTTGTTAATTTTTTTTGGTTATGTTTGAGACATAATTACAAAAAATTAAAACTATGAGTGAAGAAGAAAACAAAGAAACACAAAATGCAGGTGCTCAAGGTGGTGCTCCACAAAGCAATGGAATGGCAACAGCCTCTCTTGTGCTGGGAATTGTTTCTATTGCTTTAGGATGGATCTTGGCAGGAATTATTGGTATTATCACTGGTATTTTGGCCATAATTCTAGCTGTAGTAGCTAAGAAAAAAATTAAACAAAACCCGAACATGGGTGGTAAAGGATCCGCCACTGGTGGATTAGTTACAGGTATAATAGGTACAGTTCTTTACTTAGCCATTTGGATAATCTTTACTGTAATCATCACCTCATCTGTAGATACATTGAAGGAAATTGGCGAGAGTCAAGAAATTCAGGATGCAATGAAAGAAAGTATAGAGAAAGGTCTTGAAGACGCAAACAACAACAAATAAGTTATTTATTTAAATCATTGATATTATGGAAAATGAAAATTTAGACAGCGACCCAACTGAACAAAAAGGAAGACCTCAGTTCCTCACGGTGCTATGTATCCTTACCTTTATTGGGTCAGGTCTGGGTGTTCTCGGAGGATTATTGAGCTTTGCCGGAGTCTCCGCACTCTCGACATTTTCGTCGGCTGCAGGTAGCTCTGTGATCTGGTCCATTCTTGGATTGGTCGCTGCAATTCTCTGTTTGCTTGGAGCTATTCAGATGTGGAACCTAAAAAAGTCTGGGTTTCTCCTTTACTTAGCAGGATCTGCGATATCTGTCATCGTGTCTATTATCAGCACAGTAATGATCACGTCGCAGACGAGTAAATTTTCAGACGCCATTAGAAATTCTGGCGGTCAAATGAATAGTAGTCAAGAACAAGTAGCCGACGCTTTTGCTGGAGCTGCAAGTGGATTTGTATGGGTAGGAACCATTTTTGGTATACTCATCACTACTGCATTTGTCATTATGTACAATGCTAACCGCAAACACTTGATTCATTAATATCAATTGATATATAATTCAATAGTAAAGAGCTGGATTCATGTTCAGCTCTTTTTTTTAAAATTTAATTTTATGGAAAATCTTGACGACAGCGTTGAACAACAAGAGCACGGATTATCAAATCAATCGAAAACGAATCTGCACGAAGCTTCAGGTTGGGCTAAAACGATATCAATTTTAGGCTTTATCGGTGCTGGTTTTATGGTGATTGCATCAATAGGGATGTTTTTTATGCTTCCACTGATGGGACTTATTTATCTCGTTATGGCTGGAGTTTATGTATACGTAAGTCTACTTCTATTTAAACAAGCTAAAGCTGCGAGCAGAAACCAGTTCAATATGGACGAATTCACCGAAAACTATCTGAAATTTTGGAAAGTTACGGTAGTTTTAACCATTATCGGATTTGTACTTGGAATCATTGGAGGTGTAGTCGGAGGAATGGCCGGTAGCGGCATGCGATTTTAAACAAGTTCTCAATTCTAGTACTGTAAAAAAAGGGCCGAGGTCCTTTTTTTTTGTTACAACCACCTAAGATGTTCCTAAAACAAGCTATTTAAAGGTTCTCCTTTGCAGGTGCCCTATTGCTATTTCTTTTAATATTGGTTATCAAATCCATCTTTTTTCGCATCAAAAACTCAAGCAAATATACAATTCGTGAATCTATAGCGTTCATTCGTGCATTTATAACGTCGATTCATCATTTTAGCCTTTTTATTGATCCAATACTACACTACATTCGAATTAATGAAAAAGCGTTTAGCACATACCTGCCTTTTTATTACTGTACTAATTTTCGGTATAGGCTGCTCAAACAGTACAAGTGAAAACGCTGACTCAACAATGTTAGATATTGAAGAAACTCAAAATATACCTGAACCTAGGTCTAAAATGGACCATAAAAAGTCCAACGAGGCGCTTGCCCCTCAAACTTGTTACTACGGTTGCAAGGCAAGCAAATAGTTTTTTGTAGTATAGTTTAGCGCTGAAAAGCCAATGCCACGTGGCATTGGCTTTTCTTTTATATAGAAGTCAATGGTTGATCTCCGATTAAAATACAATCAAGTCGCTCTAGCATTAGCGTGAATTCAGCATATCTTCGCATGTACCTGCTGAATGAAGTATAGTTCAATGAAGATCGTCACAAGACTTAGTCATTCTACTGGAGTTTGGGGGGAGATAATAATATGACGGTTAAGCTTACTTGTCTGCGGATAGGTCTTTGCCATAGTAGCGGTCCAGCACTTCGTACAATTCACGGTGATTTATTTTCAGCAACTTCGGACACTCTTTGTAATATGAAGTTACCACCGCAAAAAATTCAGCCTTATTGGTAGCACCGTATTCTGGGACAGTAGAATCATCATCAGCAATAGCTTCTATTTCTTTCTCCATCAATTGAGTCCATACTTCACGATCATGTTTACCCATTTCCGGAGGAACGCCGTCCAAAGATCCATCTGATTTATCCAGCAAGTGTGCAAATTCATGCACACCTACATTTTTCTTATCGTTATCAATCGCAAAACCTTTTTTCAACTCCGGTAAAGACAATATCATCGTTCGATCCATGATCCCGCCGTGATATACTTTTCCACCAATCATACCGCGTTCGTTCAACTGATTGTCTTCATCAAAATTGGAAGGGTAAACAATGACTTCTTGTAAATCGGCATAATTCCAATAAGGCAGCCCCCAAAAAGCGATAACAGCACTACTGCCAACGTATAAGCAAGTAGATTTATCTGGCATTTCTTTATCTATTTCAGTTATGGTTACATCAGCCAAAAAGATTCCTAATCGATCGCGAAACGTTTTTTGATCATCTTTTTTTAATTTTCGATAGAAAGAGATATGCTCCTTCAACCAGAATTTATCATTTGTGTCAATTTGCACGCGTTCGTTCCGCGGTGCTTTTTTGCGCGCATTGATACGCCATATCCAAAGCGCTGTAACAATCCCGACTACAACCATCACGCCAAGTATTTTGGCGAAATTAAATCCCTTGTAATGCAATATAACTGGGATCGCAGTTAGCAAAACTAGAAATAGCAAAATCCAAGGACCAAATGCATTGAGTTTTTTCATGATTGAAAATAATATGGTTCAACTAAGAAACATAAAAAAAGCCCCCATTGTTTATCAAAAGGGACTCTTCATTGTTAAATATTGGGAGGATTACTTCTTCAATTTTTTCTTCTTTTCTTTTTTGTCCACCCACTTATCATTTTTCAATTCTCCTAGAATACTCACATCTTTGATTCGGCTATAATCTTCTACAGCCATCATCATCTCTTCGCGCGTATCCCGACGTATTTTAATACCTGTCGATTTGGAGCCTTCATTTCGAACTTCTATATAAAAACCATCTTTTAGTTTCGCTGGTTTTGTTGGCGGTCTTCCCATAATTTCTTTTCTTTTAAATTAAACAAATCACTGAACGAGCCAGTTTTCGCCAATATAACGCTTTTCAAGCTGACTTCCTAATTCAAATGAGAAATTTTAAGCTTTTTTAAAAGTTAAAATGGTCAAATTTATCAGAAATGATTTCATCTTTAGTTCAAATTGAGTTGTTTCCGCATTTCGACATTTTTTGGACTATTGAAATTCCAATAATCCGTTTTAAGGATCGATTGAAGACGATAGGTCGATGTTCTTATTTTCCCATCAAAAATGGTGGGATAAGACTCAGTCCAGGAAAGAATTTGATTGTTATTTTGAGGATCCAACTTTAAGCGTACATTCCGCTTCAGTTCAGGAATTTCATAGTTGTAATAAACTATTGAATCCGTGCGATCGATACTTCCGTGCGCTGCGTATGATTGAAATTTCTGATGTGCTGTTCGGAGATAAGTGAGCGAAGGAATAATTTGGAAGTCACCCGCAGGAAGTAGTGTATCACTGATCCGACACAGATTCATAATGTTATCTTCAATTATGGAATAGTCAACACTTTTTTGCTCATCTCCTTCATTTTGAAAATAAGAGAAATGGCGATAGCGAAAACCAGCATCATTATTAATTTGAGCGAATGCCTGTCCACACCAATCCTGACTACTGAATGTCACCTTCATTGGATAAACTGGACTGAACGATTCTATTGGTGTAAAAACGGAAGTGTACATTGAATAATCATAAACTCCAGTGGTGAAACGATCAATTCGATTCATTTTTAGCACATTTACAGTGCTCTTACCTTTTGGATTATCCGCTTTCACCTGCTGTTTTTTCCATAAAAAGGGTTCTGAGACAAAAATGAGTATAGCCTTTCCCGGATGATTGGAATCATATCGCGCTCGATCAAGTTTATAAGTAGCAATTTCTGCTTTCCCAGAAAAGGCGCTAACATTATATGCTGCTTTCGATGCATGAGCAGGTGTAAAGTTGTTCTCTTCACTTGATGATTGCGAAGAATTCAACCTTACTCCATTGGTCTGGCTGGATTTACTCCTGATCTCAGATGATTTGTCGGTATCAGAACAAGAACACCATCCAATTGCTGATGTTAGAATAATTACACGTAAAGGTTTTCTAAAAAAAATATTCAACATAAACTGATTTTTATCATATTATTTACTGACTTGTATTGTATTTAAAAATAAATAGAGTAACTAATTTTGTGAATATACAATATAAATTTAATCTATAGACGATGGAGAGAACCATTCATATCGATGATGATTATATGACCTTAAAGGAAATTAAGGATCAATTTTCTAACTATTTTCCACACCTTAAAATCGAATTTTTTGAGCACCCTCACCGGACTGGGGAAGGAAGCATGGAGCAATCCAAAATCGATGAAGCATTTCGGTTACGAGATATTCGGAAAGAAGGCCTCATGGAGACTTTTGCTATCCACGGGAACCTAAAAACGCAGACACTCGAATCAAAATTTTCCGATTTATACGGTGTAAATATCCAAGTCTACAAAAAACGTGGAAACACTTGGATTCAAACCACAAGCACAGATAACTGGACATTATCTCAACAAGAGAAGTCAACTGAAGAAATCAAATAGTGATTGCATTATTTTCAGGTTTTATTTCTAGGCAATTGCTGGAAGGCACGTAAATCGGTTAACTATTCATGTTAGACAATAGACGGTTTGAATCTATTTGAAAAGCAGTCGAATCGTTAGAATTGAGATTGAATTCCTTCCAAAGTCGACAACAGTTCATGCCAAGAAACAGAAATTTATTGCTACCTTTGGACAAAAGCAATATTTTGGTTTATGAGTGACTTTTACAGTGATTTCGACCCGATTAGCCGAGAGGATTGGCTCAAAAAAGTGAAAAAAGACTTGAAGGGAAAATCACCTGACGATGTATTAGAACAAACCGACCCAATCGAAGCAATCAGTTTTTCTGCCTACGGGATGTCTAAAACTGATGCTATTCATACGCAGCCAGATATTCCTCCTTACGTTCGTGGGTACAAACATAAGTCTAATAGTTGGATTAATAATATTGTCGTCTCTGGAAATGACGCTAAGCGTAGCAATCAACGAATACTGCATCACCTCATGAATGGAGCCGATGGATTGCGCATTGATCTTGGTAAATTCTCAAGCAAAGAATGTGATCAACTCATCAAGGATATTGGCTTTGAATACATCAGCACGGAGTTTATTTGTCGTACAAAAGAACAAGCAAATTGGATACTCAGCACATTTGATTCAACTACTCCATGTATTCGGGTTGACAATCGGCAATCGCTTGGATATGATCAAGATTTCATCAATTTAGGTCGTAATCAATTGGTTGACGCAAGTGATGTTCAAAAAGCGGGTGGAAACATCACGCAGGAGTTAGCCTACGCACTTCACACTGGACATGAAACACTGCATCAGCTCATTAACAACGATATTTCCGTAGATAAAGCAGCAAAATCCATTTATTTTAGATTGGGAATCGGTTCGAATTATTTTTTCGAGATAGCTAAATTCAGGGCATTTAGAACATTATGGTTTACCATTGTGGATGCTTACAGTCCAAAAAATAAGGATGCTACTAAAGCATTTGTAGAAGCAGAAACAGGATTCCTGAATAAATCCTTAAGTGATCCTCATACTAATTTATTGCGCCAAACTACTGAAGCACTCTCGGCGGTGATTGGTGGTGTTGATATACTCACTATTTTACCTTATAACTGGTACGCTTCGGATCGTGACATGAAGAATACGCAACGTCTCGCATTAAATATAGGTTCGTTGTTGCGCGATGAATCTTACATGGACAAAGTGATCGATCCTTCCGGAGGAGCTTACATTGTTGAACAATTGACAGACTCAATTGAAGAGAAAGCGTGGGAACTGTTTAAAATACTAGAAAAAGAGGGAAATACTGCTTTACAAAAACGCATTACCAAAACGAGAAATAAAAGGGTTGAAATCGCTAAAAACAAAGATATTACACTTGTTGGAATAAATAATTACTTTAACCCTAATCCCGCAAAAAAACGTTGGCAAAATCTGCCCGAAACTCAATGGGGTTCGATGTGTATATTAGAACAAATGATCGATAATAATTAGTGATGAAAAAGATTGATTTCAGTACATACCAACCAGCATCAAAATTAAAGAGCGATCAACATTCAGCTGATACAACACATGCTACAGCTGAAAAAATTGATTTGCAATCTTTTTACACCTATGATTCAGTAAAACGGCTAAAGCAACGCCAATTTGTTTCTGGGATTCCTCCTTATTTGAGAGGTCCCTATTCGACAATGTATAGAGCCAGACCCTGGACCATACGTCAATATGCAGGGTTTTCGACTGCAGAAGAGTCTAACGCATTTTATAAACGTAACCTGGCAGCGGGACAAAAGGGATTGTCAGTTGCTTTTGATCTTGCCACACACCGTGGTTATGATTCAGATCATGAACGTGTTGTCGGGGATGTTGGTAAGGCAGGGGTTGCGATAGACTCCATTCTGGATATGAAAGTTTTATTTGACGACATACCCTTAGACAAGATGTCCGTTTCCATGACGATGAATGGCGCAGTCATTCCAATCATGGCTTTTTACATTGTTGCAGCAGAAGAACAGGGAGTCGATAAAAAAGACTTGTCTGGTACAATTCAGAATGACATTCTAAAAGAATTCATGGTGCGAAACACCTACATCTACCCACCTCTTCCTTCCATGAAGATTATATCTGATATTTTTGAATACACTTCTCAACACATGCCCCGTTTTAATTCAATTTCTATTTCGGGTTATCACATGCAGGAAGCTGGAGCTACAGCAGCTATTGAACTCGCCTATACCTTGTCAGATGGACTGGAATATATTCGAGCAGGTAAGAAGGCTGGACTCGCCATTGATGATTTCGCACCACGGCTCAGTTTCTTCTGGGGTGTTGGAATGAATCAATTTATGGAGATCGCGAAAATGCGTGCGGGACGTTTACTGTGGTCCAAGATTGTAAGCCGATTTGATCCAGATAACCCTAAATCACTGGCACTTCGCACACATTGCCAAACTTCTGGTTGGAGTTTAACAGAACAAGATCCTTATAATAATGTAGCACGTACCTGCATTGAGGCTATGGGAGCTGTTTTCGGAGGTACACAGTCGCTTCATACAAACGCTTTAGACGAGGCTATAGCACTACCCACTGATTTTTCAGCTCGTATTGCTCGCAATACACAAATCTATCTCCAAGAAGAAACAGGAATCACTAATTTTATTGATCCGTGGGGAGGTAGTTATTATGTCGAAAAACTCACTGATGAGCTTGTAGATAAGGCCTGGGAACTTATGGA